>Ga0075109_1000469_pt1 | contig 28061 bp, 24 predicted proteins | sample AntAceMetag02UKD_FD_69798 | JGI IMG/M metagenome (GOLD analysis project Ga0075109, IMG submission 69798) | Saline lake microbial communities from Ace Lake, Antarctica - Antarctic Ace Lake Metagenome 02UKD | ecosystem: Environmental > Aquatic > Non-marine Saline and Alkaline > Saline | place...
ACACGTGCGACAACCAAACCGGCATGTCTCCCGCCCAACTAAACGACATCAAACAGTTCTTTTTCCAACGCGTTCCGGTCGTGCAATTCATCACTGGCAATCACGATCCCGACATTTCCGAAACGCATCACTGTAGCGCTGCCTCCGGTCGACTGTTTGCCACCCACGGAGACGCCTTTCTCGACGAAATAGTGCCCTGGAGCCGCGTCGGTCACAAACTAAGCACCCGCGTCCAACAGGCCCAATTCGACCACCCCCGACTCGATATTGAATCTCTGGATGGCCGCCTCGGACTGTTCCGCCATGCCTGCGCGCGCTTTCCCCGCGAGTGCGACCCCGCACGACGAAACATCACCCATCGAATTCGTCGCTTTGCCACCGAGTTCTTCCCCCCCCGCCAACCCTGGGCGATGATCCAGACTTGGCGCTCCTTTGCCGATCGAGTCGCAATCCGCCAACCCGATTGGTGTCCCACCGCTCAAATCATCGCCACCGGCCACGTGCACTTCCCTCGTGTATGGCGGCGAGGAGATCTCACCATCATCAACACCGGCGCTTTCAGCGGCCCCTTGGGCGCGTTCTGTGTCGATCTTGCGCAAGACACCGTCACCGTCCGTCGCTTAAAAAAACAAGGCTCCGTCTGGCATCCTGGCCCAACCCACACCACGATTCCGCTGGCCCCCCCGCGCTCAGCCCCCTAACCCCGATCCATGACCAACGAATTTAACTGGTGGAACCGCAGTCCCGAAGAGGGCAAATACAAGGTCAAAGCCAAAATCCACGGCAACGTGCTCCTGTTCACCCGCCACCAAGGGCACCACACCCTCTGGGAACCTCATGCGCCCTCGGAGGAGGATTTCGACCGCGTGCTCTCCGACGCCGAAAAACGCGTCCCCCGCCGTCTGATTTCTCCCAAACAAATGGCCGAACTCGAACGTATCGTCGCCAGCGATCGCGAAAAAGCCTCCCGCGGCTAACGCCGCAACGACCGGCTACTTCCGGTCTCAGCCCCCAACCCTCTCGCCGCAGACAACGTCTGCCCGACCCGTTGTAACCACAAATAGTTGCAATTGAACCCCTTGGTGCACGGGTTCAATTTTCAATACTCGTAGATTTCTGGCGGGAGCGACTGCCGCATTAACGCTGTCAACGATTGACCGCTGACGGGCTTGAACGGATCTCTCCATCCCAGAGCCTGATGTAAGTCTCTGAGAGCAGGTATTTGGCCCAGAAGACTTACCCCCCTCATTTCTCTTCTGAAACCCGACTCGTAGGCTTCGAAAGAGGCATTTCAGTCCCCTCTGCAATTAGCCCCCTCCCCCAATCCGGTCACCTCGATGAAGCATAGCCGACGCAATATACTAAAATGGGGATGTGCCCTCGCCGCCACTTCCATGATTCCCTCCAAAGTATCCGCTGAACAGCGACTTACCCAGGCCAAGCGCGGCACCAGTCCGCTCAAAATTACGAAAATTGAGCCTTTGGTGATCAGCACGCCTCGCCCCGAGGGTCCCCTGTCAGAATTGGTCGAAATGCCCCCGGTTGGCACGATGACTGGGCGCGCTGGAATCGGGAACCGCCTTAACCACTCCTTTCCGTCCCGCACTCCGGGTCACAGTCAAACAATGCTGGTGAAGGTCACCACCGACCAAGGTATCATTGGCTGGGGAGAAGCGCACGCACCGGTCGCACCAACAGTGCACGCCGAAATCATTAAAGAGCTGTTGGGCCCAATTCTGGTCGGCCAAGACGCCCGCAACATCGGCCCCCTGTGGGACAAGATGTATTCGAGCCAACGGCTCCGTGGCTACGCCACCGGCTTCTACACCGAGTCGATCGCTGCCGTAGATATCGCCCTCTGGGATATTCTCGGGAAATTCGCTGAGGTCCCCGTCTACCAACTGCTCGGCGGTAAGTATCGCGATAGTGTGCAAACTTATGCTGGAGTCAGCTCTGTCGCAGGCGCCGAAGAGTCCATGCAACTCGGGTTTGCCGCGCTCAAGATGGGCTTCAACAAATCGAGCTCCAATAACTTCGACTACGTGAAACAAATCTCCGACGTCATCGGTTCACGCGGACAACTGATGATCGATTCGCTCGGCGCATTCAAACTCCACGAAGCGATCCAAGTTGGGCGTCGCTTCGATGAACTCGGCAACATCGGTTGGTTTGAGGACGCGTTGATGCCGGAAGACACCCTGAGTTACCCGACCCTCACGGCGGCGCTCGACACCGCGGTGTGTGTGGGTGAAACCTATTCTAATCGTTTCCAATTTCGCGACCTCTTCATGAATCGCGGCGCCGATATCGTAAATCCCGACATCTGTCGGGCCGCCGGCATCACGGAGTGCAAGCGCATCGCCGAGATGGCTGAAACCTTTGGGATCCTTTGGTCGCCCCACGTCAGCAGCGGACTTCCTCCCTACGTGGCTGCGTCCCTTCATCTCGCGGTCGCCACCCCTAACGCCGTGATAATCGAAGGCGGTAATATCCACAACGCGACCGACGTCCGCGGCTCCCGTGGTAACGTCTTGTTGAAGCAACCTATCGAATATCACCCCGGTCGCGCCGTCGTTCCCGAGGGCCACGGACTTGGCATCGAATTCGACGACCAGAAACTCGCTAAAGTAATCGTAAATTAAACACATTCTCTTTTCCCCTCAGACTTCCGCCCCCCTTACCCCACCCATGAAACCCAGAGGCCACACCACCATCGGTCGGCGACATTTTCTTAAATCTGCTGCCGCTTTAATTGCGCTTCCCCAGCTGGAAGTTTTTGCCGCCCCCACTCAATTCACCACGCCTGCCCGGAAAGCGCGTAACTTCATCTCCATCGGCTCCTACCTCGGGCTGCATCAAAATGCGTTCTTCCCCCAAGAAGTCGGTCGGGATTTTACGATGCCTGAGACGCTCAAACCGCTCACCGCTCACCGCGATTCCTTTTCAGTTTTTTCCGGTCTCGATCACCGGGCGCCCAACGGTCACAAGGCATGGACCAATTTCCTCTGCGGCAACACCCCCAATGCCTATTCGCTGGATCAAATGATCGCCGACCAGATCGGTCAGGACAGTCGCTTCCCTTCCGTGCAACTCACCGCCGGCACCGGTGAAGGCACCAAAGCGATGAGTTTCACCAAGCGCGGCATCGGCCTGCCCATGATCCAACGCCCGAGCGTATTCTATAACCAGATGTTCCTCTCCGCCGCAGATAAGTCTCGCATGGAGCACATGCTGCGCAGTGGCAAAAGCTCGTTGGACAATGTCCTCGATGATGCGCTGCGCTTACAAAAGTCGGTGCCTTCTCGCGACCGCGATAAACTCGACGAATATTTCGACTCCCTCCGCTCAGTCGAAAAACGCATGGAGCACCAGATCGCCTCGATCAACGATCCCATCCCCACCACCGACTATCGGCTCCCCGATTCAGACCCCATCACCCCCAACCTCCTGATGGAGGCCGAGACCCTCATGTATGATCTGATGGCGTTGGCCCTCGAAAACGAATCCAGTCGGGTGCTCTCTATGTTTCTTGACGGATTGGGGCAGGTTTTCTCCATCGACGGCGAACCGCTCAAAGCGGGCTACCACGGCCTCTCCCATCACGGCAATGATCCCGCGATGATCCGCGACTTGGTCAAGATCGAGCGGTCCCACGTCCAGTGCCTGAGCAACTTCATCACCCAGCTCAAAGAGAAGAAAGGCGTCGACGGCCGATCGCTGATCGACGACACCATCATTTTGATGGGCACCGGTATGGGCGATGCTAGCCGACACTCCAACCGCAACTTGCCAACGTTAGTTGCGGGCGGCGGATTCGACCACGGGCGTCATATCGCCATCGATCAGACCGACCAAAACGCCCCGCTCTTGGGCGATCTTTACGTCACGCTCATGCAAAAGCTCGATCTCGAAGTAGGCACCTTTTCCAACGCATCACGCAACATGAACCAACTCTTTAGCTAATCGCATGCGTTTTCGCTCCATTATTTTGGGCGCAGCGATCTGCGTATCAAGTATATCATTACATGCAAATGCCGAGCTGGCCATCCCCAACGCTCCGACCGAGTTCCTGATCAACCACTGCCTCAACTGTCATGACGAAGTGGAGATGAAGGGTGACCTGAATCTCGATTTCCACTCCATTACCTGGGGCGACCCTGAAGATCGTGAGGTCTGGGAACGGGTCCACTCCATGTTGGATCAAGGGCTGATGCCGCCCGCCAAGAAAACGCCACCGACCGAGGATGAATTGCAGGCGATCATGCCATGGTTGGACAAATCACTTCTCACGCACACGCCCATCGGCGGCACCCTGCCCCGCCGACTCAATCAGGCCGAATATGCCTCGACAATTCGAAGCCTCTTCAACCTGCCCGACTTCACCCTGCCCCTCGGGTTTCCCCGTGACGCAGAGTTTCACGGTTTCAACAACGTCGGTGAAGGACTCGTGCTCTCCCCGCCGCTCATGGAGGCTTACCGCCAAGTCGCCACTCAGATTGCCGACGAAATTTTTCCGCCCTTAAAAACGCCTCCTCCTTTCTCCACCCGGACGGCCGGCCCCAAAGATATGGTGCTCAGTTTTTCAGCGGCCTCCGTCCGCGGCGACGCCCTGCGACTGGTCTCTCAAAGTGTCACTATCATGCGGAGTTGCTCGTGGGCTAGCCGGATCGAAATCATGGCATCCGGCACCTACCGCATCACCGTAAATGCTTCCCAGTTCCTGCCCTCTTCCGACAACCCGGCCTCGGGATTTCGCCCTTTCGACGATGAACCCATGCGGCTTGAAGTTCGCGCCCGCGAGCTCAGCGCGAGTGATCGGTCCGACGTCAATACGTTCCGCCTGCTTAAGGAAATCGCCGTATCCTCTAAATCCCCCGAAACGGTGACGTTCGAAGCTGATCTCTATCAAGGGCAGACCGTGCTTTTCCGATGGGCCAACGCCGCCATGGATCACGAATTCAACGCGCTCGCCGATCAAATGGGCGCGTGGTTCGAACGTGAACCGCGCTTCCTCGCCGCGTGGCAAAAAGCGGTCTACCCCAACGGTGACATTTCCAAATCCCGTTCCGTGAGCCTTCGAGGCAAAAACGGCTGGGAAATCGTCACCCGCCATCTCGCCGATCCCGAACTCGACCTGAGTCAAGCGACCATGGACACCCCCATGACGAAGGCGCTGTTGACCCATATTCGCGGACTGCAGGGCACCTTCAATATCGCCGATGCCCTCTGCCACTACTTCTTCGATAACGGTCCGGCCATGGAACTGCACCAACTCACGGTCGAAGGCCCTCTAAAATTGGTCGATGACCCGCAGGAAATTCGTCGCAAAGAAATTCGCCAAAATCTCGTCGGCACCCGTCAGCCGGGTGAGACCGACGAGGCTCACGGCCGGAAAATTCTGCGGCGCCTCCTGCCCCAGGCATTCCGCAGACCGGTCGACGAGCAGACCATCGACTCCTATCTGGAAATCGCCCGTGAAGATTGGGCCGCCGGAAGCACGTTCGAAGACGGCGTGCATCTCCTCGTTCGAAACGTTCTGATATCCCCGCGCTTTCTCTATCGCGGCGTCAGTGACGGCAACTGGGATGACTACGATCTGGCTACGCGACTCGCCTATTTCCTGACCCAGGCTCCCCCGGATAAACAACTGATCGAACTGGCCACTGCCGGTCGACTTTCCGACCCCGCAATACTCCGTCGCGAAGCCAAGCGCCTTCTGCCGTCTAAGCCCGACAGTGCGATGATCCAGAGCTTCACCGGCCAATGGTTGGACACCAATCTGCTGAAAGAAATCATGCCGGACGCGGTCTTCAAATTCTCCGATCCCGAAATCGCGTTGGCGAAGACCGAAGCCGAGTGGTTCTTCACCGAGATCCTGAATCACAATCTACCGATGACGGATTTCATCGATCCCGACTTCGCCCTCACCTCCCGAACCTTCGCGGAGAAGAACTACCAATACGACTCATCCGCCGCTCCCACCGAACCGCACTTCTACGACGAAGATCTGAAGATCGAACGTCTGCCTATCGCCCGAGGAGGACGCTTCGGTGGCCTCCTCGGTCAATCCTCGGTCATGATGGCGACCGCCAATGGCGTGGACACCCAGCCTGTGCTCCGCGGCGTCTGGGTGTTGGAAAACATTCTCGGTATGCCCCCCCCCGAACCGCCCAAAAACATCCCCGCCCTCACGCCCGATACTCGTGGCACTACCACCCCCCGCGAACTCCTCACTGCTCACACCAGCGAAGAGTCCTGTGCCTCTTGCCATAAACTCATCGATCCCATCGGCTTTGTGCTCGAAAATTTCGACCCAGTGGGCAACTGGCGGGAAACCTGGCCCAAGGCCAATGTCATCATCGACTCCTCCGGCGTGCTGCCGGATGGAACCGCCATCGCCGATATCACCGAACTCAAATCCTGGATCGTCGATCACATCGATCTCTTCTCCGAGTGCCTATCCGAGAAGCTCTTGACCTACGCCACCGGCCGGGTCCCAAACTATTCCGAACGCAACGAGATCAAAAAGATTGTGCAAAAGAATCACGCCAACGGCAACGGCTTCCAAGATCTCCTTCTCAACCTCATCTCCAGCGAGACCTTCCGCACCAAATAGCACCGATCTGAATGCAAACGACCGATTATGCCGTAATTGCGCTTTATGTGATCGGCATACTAGCAGCCGGGTTGGTCTTTGCCGGAAAGATGAAGGACTCGCGGGAGATGTTCTCGGCGGGCGGAAGATCGCCTTGGTGGGTGTCCGGTCTTTCCGGGTTCATGACTCAGTTTTCAGCCGGAACTTTTGTCGTCTGGGGAGGGATCGCCTACCGCTACGGCATGGTGGCAATCGTCATAAACCTCGGCTACGGGGTGGCGGCCATGCTGGTGGGCTACTTCGTGGCCGGCCGCTGGCGAAATCTGGGCGTCGATTCAGCCGCCGAATTTCTGCGGCTTCGCTTCGGCGGTTCAGTCGTTCAATTCTACACTTGGTTCAAAGGCGGCGCCACCCTGTTTACGATGGGTGGCGGCGTTTATGCCCTTTCGAAAATCGTCTGTGTGCTGGTGCCGCTGAGTACCGGCCACGTCTTGGCCGATCCGGAAACCGGATACCTCTCGGTGCCGATCGCCTCGGTGGCTCTGTGTGCGATGGTCATCCTCATCACTTTTATCGGTGGGCTCTGGGCCGTCTTAATGACCGATGTGCTACAATTTGTCATCATCACGGTATCGGTGGTATTTGCCGTGCCGCTGATATTGGCCGAGGTCGGAGGCGTCAGCGCGTTCCTCTCTCAAGCCCCAGACGGATTCACCTCGCCCGTCGCGGCCGATTTCACTTGGTGGTTTATCACCGGTTGGATGATCGTGAATTTCTTCAACATCGGCGCGGACTGGACATTTGTGCAGCGCTACCTATGCGTGCCGGAGGCAAAGGACGCGCGCAAATCCGCCTACTTGTTCGGTGCGCTCTACTTGGTCAGTCCCCTGTTCTGGATGCTGCCGCCTCTCGTTTATCGCGTGGTGAATGCTGAAGCGGATCCTGAACAGGCTTACATCCTGGCCTGTCAATTGGTGCTCCCGGTCGGGATGATGGGGCTTATGGTCGCCGCCATGGTTTCCGCCACCGCCAGCATGGCCACCACTCGGCTCAATGTTTTTGCCGGAGCATTTACTTCGGAAGTCTATCAACGACTCATTGATAAAACCGCCTCGGAAGCACGACTGGTGATGGTGGGGCGTATCGCCACCATCATCTTAGGCGGAGTCGTTCTGGCCGGTGCGCTACTGATTCCCCGCTATGGCTACACCAGCTTCATCATCGAGATGAATACGCTGCTGAACGGTCCCCTGCTGCTGCCTACCCTCTGGGGCCTGTTTTCGCGCAAGATCGGGTTAAGTGCCGTCTGGTTCACCATCGGTTCCGGCTTTCTCGCCGCATTCCTCGTGAAATTCGGATTGTCGAATCAGGGCTTTTTAACCGAGGTCGCACTGCTGCAACCTTGGGTCGATTTCATCGCTGCAAACAAACGAATCGTCGATCTTGCCGTCGGCATCGTCTTCCCTTTCTCAATCTTGGTCACCTTGGAAATGCGGGCTAAAAATGAGCACTCCGGCTGGCAAAGGGTCACGAATTCTCGACGAACGTTTCAAGACTCCACCCCATTGAGATCATCGACCCTGCCGGCTCGAATGGTGATCCTCTCGTTGATCGTTCTCGCCGTCGTCATGGCCGGTCTGGCTCTATTTAATGAGCACGACGCCGGACTGCTCTTCACCTTCTCAATCACCCTGTTCGGCATCGCCGGCGGCCTTCACTTCTTCGTGCGCCGGACCGAAAAAAATCAGATCCCCGCGCTCTCCCCCGAAAAATAAACCACTATGGCAAGTGACGAACTTAAGACGCTCATTGCGCTAAAACGCGCCAAACCTTACGATCCCAACCAATCGATCGAATCCTTGCGCGGGACCGGTCTGGGCGGAGGCAGTGTGCCCCGCGATGGCACTGAGGTGGTTTCCTGCGACGCGGATGGCGTCACCTGCGAATGGGTCACCTGCGGCGCCCCCGCCAGCGAGGGGGTGTTTATGTTTCTGCATGGCGGCGGTTATTATCGCAGCTCCGCCGTGGAGAGCCGCTTAATCGCTTCCAATCTCAGTGCAGCCTGCGGCTGCCGATGCTTGACGGTGGAATACCGGCTGGCTCCCGAGAACAAATTTCCCGCGGCGATTGACGATGCCCACACCGCCTACCGCTGGCTATTGGAACAAGGGATCCCCGCGGAGAATATTGTCGTAGGAGGAAGTTCCGCCGGAGGAGGTCTCACGGCTGCCTTACTCAACAAACTAAAACGCGACGACGACCGCCTCCCCATCGCGGCCATTTTGCTTTCGCCGTGGACGGACCTCACTCAAAGCGCGGATACCTTCAATACCAACGCCCACTCCGATCCAACGATTTCCAAGGCTTATTTGGACCGGGCGGCGGCCGGATATTTAGGCGACACCGATCCGAAACACCCTCTGGCATCCCCTGTATTTGCCGATCTGAGCGGACTACCTCCCCTCCTGGTCCAAGTGGGAAAATCAGAAACGATGTTTGGTGACTCGCTCGCCTATATTTACAAAGCGCAACAATCCGGTATCGAAATCGAATGGGATGCCTACGACGACGTCATCCACGGCTGGCACAATAGTGCCCACGTGGTCCCTAACATCCCCGAAACCTTGGCCGCTTTTGAAAAAATCGGCGCGTTCTTCCGATCAGTTTTCTCGCCAAAATCTCGCTAGACCCCATTGCACAGCAATTTTTCCCCGCCCTCCGCCCGAAAACGACGCCACAGGAAACGGAAAGCAGGGGCGTAGGCTGGCGGATCAGCCACGATTGCAGCGTCGACCTGTTGAGGACTGCGCCACTCCCCCGTCTCGATTTCGGCCGGGTGCAGTTCAAACGGGCCTTCGTGCTCAAGCCGATACACCCAAACGAATTCCCACCCGGTATCCGCCCGGGCCCGCTCAGACCACAGACGCTCCGGTGGTGCCTCCAGATACACCCCGATCTCCTCGCCCAGTTCCCGCACGATCGCTTCATCGTATCCCTCCCCCGTATCGACATGTCCCGAGCACGATGAATCCCAACATCCCGGGGCCATATCCTTCGCCATGGAGCGTTTTTGGAGGAAAACCTTTCCCGCCGCATTAAACACCAGCGCATGCACCGCCCGGTGCCAAAGTTTGTCCCGATGCACCTCCGCCCGGGTGGCCTGACCGGTCACCACATCATTTTCATCGACTACATCAAACACCTCGTCATCGCGCTGGGCCTTTACATCATCGTTCATATCTGCCCTTTCTTGGGCGAAAAACGCCTATTCCGCCATGCCGAAAATTGATATTGACCAAGTTGCCGAGATAATGAAACGAGCCGCGATGGAGCCTGAAATGCTCCGCCAAATCATCGCCGAGATGCAGGCTATCGTTCAGCCTGAAGCCGATGAAGAGAAGCCGCCTCCCGTCAAAAAACAGTGGTGCGTCCTCGTCTCCGATCCTGAAAACCGTCTCCCCGCCGATTCCGAATTCGTCAGCTGGGTGCTGCAGATCCCCGAAAGCGAGAGCCCTGCCACCACCATCGAGCGGATTCACCGCGCGGCCTACGATTTCAACGCCACCAAGCGCGGACGACTCCTCCCCGCCAACACGATCGGCGAAGCCCTGGAAAACGTCGCCGCAAAGCACTTCAAAGAGGCCGAATGTTGGGTGAAGACCAAAATTCCAGTTTTGATGCTCCGCACCAACAACGAAATCCCCACCACCGATTCCGATAAGGATGCTCGCAAAGACGGCGCTTAAATCGCGTTAGCCTCCCTCCCTAATTCGGTTCCTCCTCACTCCCATGCGCTGGTTCTTCGCCCTCAACGAAGCCTCCACCAGCTTCTGGGAGTATGCTAACCTCGTGCAGGTCGCGGTGCACTCCGCCCAGACCCGCACGAGCCTCTCCCCGGTTTGTCTCTACGACGGCGATGACAACAGCCTGACTGGTTGGCTGGAATCTGCCGGCGTCACCGTGATCCGCCGCCGCACGTTTCTTCATCGCTGGGTCGCCGATCTCCCTCCCATTCCCCGCGGTGCCTACCTCAGGCTCGAGATTCCCGCCGTCTGCGCCGAGCAGGGATGGACCGACGAGTTTGTGCTCTACACCGATTGCGACGTCGTTTTTCGCTCCGACCCGACCGCGACTCTCGCCTCCCTCCATCCCGCCTTTTTCGCCGCTGCCCCCGAAATCGACCAATCCGACTTCGAAAAATTCAACAGCGGTGTCATGTGGATCAACGTCTCCGCTCTCGCTGCGGAACAAGAGTCCCTGCAGCACACGATCAAGGAGCACCTCGCCGAAGCCATCGCCCCGCCCTACGATCAGGCCGCCCTCCAACGGCACTTCCAGAACCGCACCGATCACCTGCCGCTAGAGCTCAATTGGAAACCCCACTGGGGCACCAACGACCAAGCCGTCATCCTCCATTTCCACGGCCCCAAGCCGGCGCAGAAATATCACGTGCTCAACCATCGCGCTCCCGACTACGTGCAACGCTTAGTCGGCCCCGCATTTTTCTCCGCCAGCGCCGAGTGGGACAACCTCCTCATTGCCGCCCTAGCCACTCACCCTTGGCCCACCAAAACGATCCCTCGCATCGGCGACGGCTTTGATTCTTTCGCCAACATCGTTTCCGGGCTCGGTGACCCCGAAGGCCCCAATCCCGAAATAATGTCCCCGCAGGTGCGGTGGGGACTCGCGCCTTTCACCAAATTGACCTTCCAGCAATCCCCCGCCGATTCGCTTCGATTCGAGGCTGCGTTCCAATGCTCGACCCCCGGTCAGGCGATCTCGGTTCGTCTCAATCATCGTGAGATTGCGCACGTTGCGATCACTCGCCTAGCCGATAACTACCACCTCTCCCTCGATCTTCCGCCCGCTACCGGAGGCCAGCAGATCCAGATCCATTACGCCAAAGGCTTTCGCCCCGACAACGCAGACCCCCGCGAACTCGGCGTGCTGTTCAGCACTCTCCGCGTGCGACAAACCAACGCCCTATCGCACTAGGTCCAATTCGAGGCCGTCAAACGCACTCAGATTAAAACCCCGTTCTGTGAGCGCCGCCTGCACCGCGGCTCGATCCAGTTGAGCCCCGGGTCGAATACCGAGAGCCTCGAACCCACCCTGCTTCACCTCCAACGCGAACTGAAGATCGTCGCGGCGCGATGGCACCGACTTCTCGTCAAACGGGAAGAGGGGGTAAACTTCACGCAAAACTCCATCGCCGGAGAAATAGCCGATATCCAACGCCGTCGGTGTATTTCGCATCCAAAAGCTCACCTGACGCGGGTAGGCGTAGACAAACAACATCCCTTGATCATCGGCCAGATCTCGACGTCCCATCAGCCCTTTACTCATTTCCTCGGTCGTGACGACGACCTGCATCTGCACGGCCGTATCGCCCACTTTGATCGAGAACCAATCCAGCGCCGTCTTGGCCGTTGGGGGGGGGGCGGGCTCAGGTTTTGCGCAAGCTGGCAAGGTCGCCAATATTCCCAGTGCCAATATCGTCGTAACCAACAGCCTCGAAACCGGATTTGCGTTTTTCATCTGAGGCATCGCTAATCATTAAAACTTATCAATTCAACCCTCTTACCCGTGCCAAAATCCGCTCTCCTTTTCTTCACCGACACTCACCGCAGCGCCGACCTTCGTTATTTCGGCGGTTTTGAAGTCCATGACCCTTTCATCGCCCTTCAAGTCGGCAACAAACGCATCGGTGTTCTAAACGCCCTCGAGTTTGGCCGCGGACTCAAAGAATCCACCTTCGACGAAATCATTCCCCTTGAGGAGCTGACGGCCGCGGCCGAAGAAGCCGGGGTAGGCCAGCCCGGCCCGGCCGACCAAATCGTCGCCCTCGCTAAGAAATTGAAGATCAAGTCCTTTGATGTGCCCGGGGAATTCCCCTCCTTCCTGCTCGTCAAACTGCTAGACCAAGGACTCGATATTAGTGTGATCGACGGCCCCGTTTTTCCGGGTCGCGAGTGCAAAAGCGACGAAGAAGCAGAGTTTATTCGGCAAGGTAACCGCTGTTCTGCTGCGGGTTTCGCCATCGCCGAAAAAATGCTCCGCGCGTCCACCATCAAAGGCAATCGACTGGTGCTGGACGGCAAGACGCTCACCAGTGAACGCGTCCGCTTCGCTATCGAAGTCGCCTGTTTGGAAAAAGGAGCCATCGCCGCCGACACCATCGTAGCTGGCGGCGATCAAGCCTGCGACCCCCACTGCCGGGGCACTGGTCCCCTGCGGCCGAATGACCTCATCATCTTCGACATCTTTCCGCGCGTCACCTCGACTGGATACTTCGGCGATATGACTCGCACTTTCCTTCGTGGCACCGCCAACGACGTCCAACGCAATATCGTCGCCGCCGTCGCCGCCGCTCAAAAAGCCGCCTTAAAGAAGGTCAAAGCCGGTGCGATGGCGCACTTGGTTCACGGCGAATGCAACCGCGTGTTTAGCGAACGTGGATTCGAAACGAAACTGACGCCCGAAGGCGCCGTCGGCTTCTTCCATGGCACCGGCCACGGTCTCGGCCTCGACGTGCACGAAGCTCCTCGCGTCGGCGCCGTCAAACGCCGTTTGCGCAAAGGCGCCGTCATCACCATCGAACCCGGTCTTTACTACCCCGGTCTCGGCGGCTGCCGCATCGAAGACGTCGTGCAAGTCACCGCCGACAAGCCCAAGAAGCTCTCCCGCTACCACTACAAGTGGGAACTGAGTGACTGAGGCCACTCGGCTGAGCCGGATTACAACGGCACCTGAAGCAAATCATCGGCTTTGTGTGGCTCGTGACGCCGCATCCAGTCGACCAGTTTGGCTTTCATGTCTTCGGCCTGTGCGCGGTTTTTCTGGGGATCCACGGGAGCGGCGATCAGGTTGCGCATCTCGTGAGGATCCGCCTCCAAGTCGTAAAGTGCATTGATCGACTTTGAGGCGGTGTTTTGCGCCATCATGAGCTTTAGATCACCGCGGCGGATCATGTAATTCGGCCGATCCCGACCGACCGAATACGAGACCACGTCATGCTCGATTGGGTTACCTTCAATGAAAGGTCGTAGACTGATGCCGTTATTCTTCGGAATCGGCATTTCGAGGTAATCAAGAATCGTCGCAAATACATCGAGTCCCGACACCGGCTCCTTGACGACGACACCGGGCTTGATCGCTTTCGGGAAACGCATCAGCAGCGGAATGTGAACGGAACCTTCGTAGAAGATGACTTTGGAATGCATGCCGTGGTCGCCGAGCATCTCGCCGTGGTCCGACGTGAAGACGATCAGCGTATTGCCCAAAATACCGTGCTCCTCCAGTTTTCCGAGAATCGCCCCGATCCAATCATCCACCTCGCGAATCATGCCGTAGTAGATCGACCTCATGTTGCGGATCTGGGTGGGGTCGCGGTAGGGCTGCTGATCTTCTGTCTGGGCCTGCTGGGCGTAAGGAGAATCTGTCATCGGATCCCCCATACTCACGGGCAGAGGAATATCTTCCGGCGGATACATGCTGTAGTAGGGTTCCTGCACAATCATCGGGGGATGCGGCGGATCAAATGAGCAGGTCAGCGTGAACGGGCCGTCTTTCAGGCGATCAATCGCCGCCATCGTTTCCTCCGCGGTGAAGGCCGCGTAAGAAACATGTGGCGGCAGATCAATGCGCCCGTATTGGTTGGCCTGGCGGGCCTTGAGGGCCATCTTCGCATCCACCTCGTGACCCACATGGTCCGCATGCCGATCGAGGGCGATCGGGACATAGGGACGTTGATTGCGCTCGGAGAAGAGTTGTCCTTCAATCGGCGGTTTGGGATCCACTCCCTTGCTCAAAAGATACTCCTGGTAAGCTTTGATCTGGTTAAGCCCTTTGGTCCGACTTCCGGGAGCACCGACCGCCTTTACGGGATTGTCGTAGACTTCGGCGAACTGATACGGCGTGTGCCATTTCCCATAATACTCGGCCGCATAACCGTGCTCCACCAACACGCTGTCGAAGGTCGGCACATCCGGAACATCCTCACTCTCATAATCACCGTTGCCCTCGACCCGGACATTGACCGGCGTGAGTCCAGTTAGGAACGAAGCCCGGGCGGGCACGCAGACTGGATTGGCGGTGTAAGCATTTTGAAACATCACCCCTTCCGCCGCGATTCGCGCCATATTAGGGGTATCCACTACCGTGTTACCCGCATTGCTCATCGCATCGAACCGCTGCTGGTCGGTGATAATGAAAAGCAGATTAGGCCGTTCGTCGGGCTGGGCCCCAACAGATAAGACGAGCGCCAACAGTGCCAAAAATAGGATTAAGGAAGATCGCGGCGTGGAAGATAGCATACTCATCAAATAAGAGATTTAGGTTGGGGGATCGCAAAAATTGATTAAATCCCCCACCTCCACAAGCGTGGCTGCAGGGCATCGAAAAATCCAAGGAACTCGGGATCGTCCCGTAACTCGGCTCTTTCCCTACGCCATGAGCAGGCGATATCTTACTCCTCGCCCTCCTCACAAATTATTCCGCCGCAAGCTCCCGCCCATTCGACCTGAGCGACTGCGATACCGTCCATCGTGACTTCGCAATATTCAGTTCCACCGTATTTCGAATCTTGACCTCAGTGTCCTCGGCATTGGATTTCTCAACTAAGTCGCCAACCGCAAGCCGTTGCCCCCTCCCCCTCTGTTTCCCACCGGAGGACGGAGCTCCCGCCTCCGCCAAAAAACCTTACCCCGCCTTCACCGTGTCCGCCGAACAACTAGAGGAAGAGGCCAAAGAGGCACTCGCCCGCCTCATCCTTTCCGCTCAAGAGGATACGGCCTTTCGCGAACAGGTCTTATCGATCCTTCGCCTCCCGTTGGCGGAACGTGCCATTGTCGTCAGCCAGGCAGTCGAAACCATGAAAGCGCGAAACGAGCCCGACTCCATTTGCCTGGCCTTTCAATTCTTGAGCAACCCCTCCGCCGCCGAGGGTATCATCGCAGCGATCAACGACTTTTAGGCGAACCCATCGCCTCCCGTTTCAATTAGGTGGGAGGTCGGGCGTCGGGGGTCGGGGGTCGTCGAACACAGTGATTCGGCGACCTCGCGAAAATCTGCGTTACTTCGCCCTTTGAATAGCACGATGTCGCCAGGACGGCCGATCCTAGATACCAAACGCGTGACTTCAGCGGAGCTTTTGGCGTAATGGATGGCCGTTGAACGCCCGCTGCTCGGGTCCGCCTGACGCAATGCCGGACCATAATAGTCTCTAATTCCAGAGGCACGGGCGACGATGACTTCATCCGCGACGTCCGCCACCCGCTTGGCCACCGCTCGGTAGATCTCCGACCGTGGTGCTAGAACGGTCTCAATCGATCCGAGGACGACAATCCGAGGTCCTGTCGGCAAAGAGTCCAACACCTCCAGTGCACTGTAGAATCTAGGTAAAGTAGATTTATAATCATCGATCACCAACCGTGCGCCGTTGGAACTTAGCATGGGTTCCAGCCGACCTCGTGTCGGCCTGAATCCTTGCAAATTCTTTAGCGCCGATCGCGTGTCTGCGCCGGCACAGTTTGCCGCCGCGACCGCGCCAAGTAGAGAATAACTCGCCTTCTGCGTCAGGAGTTGAGTGGCGATAGTTCCTAAGTGGCCAGAGAACTCTCCGTAAAGCTGATCGGGCTTCGGCCACGCAATCCGCCATTCGGTTCCCCCGGTAGCTGACTCCCCGTTCGAAGCCATACCAAATGACCTTCGCCCGGGTGATCCCAGCCATCCAACGGGTGCGGGGATCATCGTAATTGAGAACGGCGAAATCCTCGGGACCCAAGAGTCGCACGGCCCACGACTTTTCATCTCGGATAGGGTCCTGATCCCTAAACGAAAGAATATGATCACTAGACACACACGTCACCACGACGATATTTGGCCCAATTGGACGGAGCATGGACGCCATCTCCCCTAGCTTCTTGATGCCGACCTCAATCACGACGCGCCGCCGCCGCCGCGAAGCCCGTAACAATGCCACCCCCACCTTGCCTCGATAATTATTGTTTCCACTGACATAATCGTCGGGGGGAAGGTGCAATGCCTGCAAAATCGCGCGTGTCGTCGTCGTCTTTCCAGACTCCCAACCACCGCGATTACGCATTGATGCCGTGCGAAAGTGCGACGGTAAATGCCCGCAATCCACCAATAGATCTTCGCTTGCGATCCCATGGATCGGTAGAAAAGAAGTCCCCGCCCTTCGGCAGTGCGCATTCGGACAATCCGAGAGCGCAAAGTGATGAAAAACCGGGAGCTACGGTCTGAAATCGAACGACCCATTTTATCCGTGGAAACTGCCACTGCACTCCGACGACGCAAATCAAACTCTCCTCGGTTGCAGCGCCGTGAGTCAAAATACTCTGAGTCAATTCGACGTGAACTGACTCCAGAGAATGAAGCCCGTCCTGATGAGAGGATGCCGGTTGAAATCAGGTCGAAGGAAAATGAGTATACCCGCGCAGCGCGCGCATAAACTCGGCCGCCCTCTCATGCAACGACGACATTTTCTTCAACTGGCAGCAACCGGAGCGATTAGCCAAAGTCTGCTCCGTCCCACTCCGCTTGGGGGGGGGCCATTCCAGTGATCAACGCGACAAGTTCGGTGGTTGGACAGCTCGAAAGTTCGAAGCAACTGGCTTCTTTCGCACCGCCAAGGATGATCGCTGGTGGCTGGTGACACCGGAAGGGAACGCGTTTCTTAGCTTTGGCATCAACCACCTTTATCCCGATCTATGGAAACAGTCCTATAACCGGGAGGCATGGCAAAAACGTCTGGGGCTAGCATCACTCGACGGACCAGAATTCTCTCCGGCGTTGCGTTCCTGGTTTTTGGATACGTGCGCCAACTACGGATTCAACACGGTGGGCGTGCACAACAGCCTGCCGGTCGTCAACACGCCCCGTCCCGCAGTGCCTTACATGAAGCCGATCACGTTCATCGACGTGCCTCATTGGAAGGACGACGTAACGGACGAGAATTTCGTCGATGTATTCGCCCCCGAATTTGCGCACCATTGCGATAAATTGGCCAAACAGGAAGTCGCACCCTTACACGACGATCCCTACCTCCTCGGATATGCGATGACGGACTGTCCCCTCTTCACCGCAGAGGATTTACGGGAGCGTCCTGACACCATCGGCGGAGCGCGCCGCCAGTCCCGTATCGGTTGGCCATGCCGGCTAAGAAACCTGCCCGGTTCCGCTCCCGGCAAACAAGTCTACGTGCAGACCATGCAGCGCCTCTACGAAAACCGGATCGGTGTATTCAACGCCTCCTATTCCACGACCTTTCAGTCATTCGCTGAATTCGCTCAGGCCGAAAATTGGTGCCCAGAAACACAAATTTCCAATATTTCGGAGACTCGTGACAACGCGGAGTTTCTTAAAAAAGTCATCAACGCCTACTACCAGATGGCGAAAATTTCGATTCGGCGCTATGACTCGAATCACCTCTTCTTCGGCGACAAAATTAACGCGAACACGGACTCGCTCGACACGGTTTTAGAAATCACCAGCCGCTACACCGACGTCATTTTCTACCAAATGTATGCCCGCTATGAAGTACAGCGCCCCGGTCTAGATCGATGGTCGAAGCAAGCCGACCTTCCCTTCATCAATGGTGACTCGGCCTACACCATGGTGACCGAGCACATGCCACGCCCTTATGGGCCCATCGCCAACGTTCTCGCCCAACGCTCCGCATGGACTGAGACGTTCATACGCGAAGCATTTGCCCGACCAGAATTTGTAGGCTGGCACTACTGTGGGCTCATCGATGCCGATAGGCGAGTAGGTCGAAAACAAGGCCGCCAACACTCCGGCCTCCTGGATGGCTTCGGGCAGCCTTACCCAATGCTTGACGAGGTTATCAAGTCCTGCGCGAACGAGCTCTATGCTATCGCCTCCGGAGGAGAGTAAACAGAGCCACTCGATTCATGATCAGAACACCAGAGGTGAATCTCGTGGTTACAGTAAACGTGAGACCGCTGTGCTTCGTGCTTTACATCGGATGGTGGAAAGTTGGTTAACCCCCCTGTGCCTGAGATCTCATTTATCATCTCGACCTACCGCCCAACCGATTTCAACCGGCTGGAGGCCAATTTGCACGCCACCGTTGATACGACCTACGAGATTATCCGAATTGACAATCCCGGTCGCTACAGTCTCACCGAGGCCTACAATATCGGCGCGAAACAGGCGCAAGGCACGTTTCTGTGTTTTGTGCACGAAGATGTCATATTTTGTGACCCACATTGGGATGCCGCGGTGCTTGAGCGATTCACCCTTCGACCCGACTTGGGCTTGCTAGGCGTCGCGGGATCCACGTTGCGCCCTGATTTGCCCATCGGATTTGCCCTCGGCGACCCCCAACTGGATCGTGTGACCATTCGCGGGATCGATGAAACTACTTATTCGATTACAGAGAATCGTTGCCCCTATCCTATCGAGGAATGCGCAGTTCGCGTTCTAGACGGGGTGCTTCTCTTCACTCGGCAGGAGATCTGGCAACGGTTTCCTTTTGATCAAAACATTCTAGGTTTTCATTTCTACGACATAGATTTCTCGTTTCGAATCGCACAGCATTATCGTGTCGAAGTCGCACCAATGCTCATGCTTGAGCATAAATCGACAAAGTTCACTGCTCCCCCCAAAGGCTGCCGAGCGGATTTCAATGCCAGCTGGGTGAGCGCTGCGCTCCACTATGCGCCTAGGCACGATGATCTCAAATTCGACCGACTGGGATCTGAGGCATCGGTGAGGGTGAAGCGATTTTGGTTAAGTTTCATCTGCTTATCCGGATGCCCGTTCATCTTGCGCTGGCAATATTCGCGACGCTTGCAACTTCCTCTTTCCCAGTCCTTCTTTGGTGCGCCTATATTCTTCCCTGGCGTCTTCAATTACCTAAAACGGCAATGCCATAAACGGCGGCGCCAGCAACAACAGAAATCCAAAAACGCCTCGGAGCAATCGCGACTCCAATGACGCGCCGTGAGACTGTGCTCCCGCCCGCTCCCTCTATCCAATCCGCTTAAAGCACTTTCCGGATTCGATCCAAAGCCGCTTCGATATTTTCAATTGAATTGGCATAGGAAAACCTCAAATACCCCTCGCCCCACTTGCCAAAAGAAGTCCCGGCGATAGTCGCGACGCTCGCTTCATTGAGAAATTTATCCTGCGCTTCGCGAGCCGTTAACCCCGTGCCTTCAATATTGGGGAACGCATAAAAAGCGCCGCCCGGATCCGCACATCGAAAACCGGGTATCGCATTAAGCTGCGGCACAATTATCGCCCGACGTTTCGCAAACTCTCTCATCATATGATGCATCGGTTCCTGCGGCCCTTCGAGTGCCGCAATACCGGCAAATTGAGTGGCCGCATTCACACAAGAGTGGTCATTGATACAAAGCCGAATCACCGCATCCACCATCGAATCGGGCCAGACCGCGTAGCCCAATCGCCAACCGGTCATGGCGTAGCTCTTGGACCAGCCATCCAGCATGATCACTCTGTCTCGAATTTCCGGATACTGAAGTAAACTGACGTGCTCGCGACCATCATAAAGCAGGTGCGAATAGATCTCGTCCGATAGAATCGCCACGCCCGGATGTTCCTCCAGCCCTGCCACCAGTTTGTCGATCTCCTCCCGTGGAGTGACTCCTCCCGTGGGGTTGGCCGGACTGTTGATTATGATCAATCGGGTAGCCGGAGTAATTTGGCTCAAAACTTCTTCGGCTGAAAAAGAAAATCCGTTTTCTTCCTTCAGCGCGATTGGCACCGCCTTGGCTCCGCTGTAATTGATCACGCTCTCGTAGATCGGAAACCCCGGGTTGGGATACATGATCTCCACGCCCGGCTCGCCAAACAGCATCACCGCAAAAAACATGGTCGGTTTTCCCCCCGGCACCACCACGACATTATCGGGATTCACTTCCACGCCATGTCGTTGATGTAAATCCGCACTGACCGCCGCTCGTAACGCTGGCAGACCGTTGGCTGGCGTGTAACCATGATGCCCGTCGCGCAGCGCCTTGATCCCCGCCTCGACAATATGCTCCGGCGTCCGGAAGTCCGGCTGCCCAATCCCCAGATTAATGATGTCCTGTCCCTGCGCAGCCAAAGCCTGAGCCCGGGCCAAAATTTCAAACGCACTCTCTGAGCCCAACCGATTGATTGATTTTGCAAAAGTCAGCATGGTTACCTCCGTGTGTCAGACACTCCCTTGAGCACCATGCAAACACAACCGAAACACCCGGTCGAGTTTTCGCTTTTTTGAACCTACGTTCTTGCGACCAGGTCCCGACCTTATCAGATCCTCCCTGTGCCATCCACCGACTCCATCGCAGCGATCCAACAATACATCACTACCCACTGGGCCGAAACCGTTCGTGAATCGCGGGCCGATACTGAAAAAGAAATTTCACTCCCCTACCCGCACACCGTGCCATCGACCGATCCGTGCATGTGGTTATTCTTCTACTGGGACGTCTATTTCACGAACCTAGGCCTACTTCGCTCCGGTGAGATCGAACAGGCGCTACACAATGCCGACAACGTGCTCTCACTCATCGATCGCTTCGGTTACGTGCCAAACATGACGACGCGCGTCGCCCTCAATCGCACCCAAGTGCCTCCTTCCGCCATGCTCTGCCGCGACGTCTATGCCCAGACGCAAGACCGCGCGTGGTTAGCCAGAGCTCTCCCCATCCTCGAACGAGAATACACGTTTTGGATGACCCTCCGCATTGCGCCCAACGGTCTCAACCGCGCTTATTCCCACGCCGATCCCGCCACCGTCGATGCCTTTGGCGATGTGATCGGCGAAAGACTCAAGGATATCCCCACGGAGCCGATTGCGCGGATGCGTTATCTCCATCACAAGATCGCCGAATGCGAGGTGTGGGACTTTACCCCGCGCTTTGATCAACGCTGCACCGACTTCAATCCGATCGATACCAACGCCGCCCTCTTCTATTTCGAATCCACCCTCGCCGAACTTCACCAAGAGCTCGGCCACAGTGCCCCGAGCACCATCTGGCGGGAACGCGCCCAAGCCCGCCGAGAGCGGGTTGATCGTTTCATGTGGGACGAGGCTCAAGGCTTCTATTTCGATTACGACTGGGCCAACGGCCAACGGGGTCCCGTAGTTTCCGCCGCGGCGTGGCTGGCGATGTGGAGCGGGCTTTGCTCCGAAGCCCAAGCTGCCCGCATGGTGGCTAATCTTCCCCTCCTTGAGCGAGATCACGGCCTCATTACCTGCCAAGAAGGCAGCAACACCTCCGCGAATACCTACCAATGGGACGCCCCCAACGCCTGGCCCCCCATGCAAGCCGTGGCGATCATGGGCCTCACCCGCTACGGTTATCACACCGCAGCCAAACGCCTCGCCGAGAAATATATCAATACCTGCACCCGCAACTTCGCCACCACCGGACAACTCTGGGAAAAATACAACGGCATCACCGGCGAACTGGACGTCGCCGACGAATACAAAATGCCGCCCTTCCTCGGCTGGACCGCCGGGACATTCCTTTACGCGCAGGAAGTGCTCGACGCTGACCAAAACAGGCTCTGAGCTTGAGCGCCCAGTCCCCGTCGCAGCGGGTTCGTTCCGCCTTAAGTGAGCGTGCAGAGTGAGCCTCGGTTTCGGCCGAGCGCCCACTCCCGTTTATCCAGATCAGAACCGCGACCCCAAGCCGTCGGCCGATTAACTCTCCATCGCCGCCGCCACATCCTCGCAAGCCGCCAACACCCGCATCACGTTACCGCCCCAAAACTTGCCCAGATCTTCTTCCGCATAACCTCGGCGGAGCATCTCGATGGTGATGTTCATCGTCTCCCTCACGTCTCTGGCATGGGCCACCCGCCCTGCCGTCGAAGTCGCCACTTAGTCCGGCGTGATCGATCCCCATTACCTCCACCATGTGGTCAATGTAATCCACGACGACCCCCACGCTGGAGAGTGATTTAGGGTAGTCTTTCTCAATCGCAATCCGAACGATCAAGCTTTCCTCCGCTTCCTGTGGCGTGAGTTCACGTCCGCTGCGGTATTTGATCATCCATTCTTTAAACGCCGCACTCCGCGCTTCGTCCGGTTCGACGTCCGTCATGTATCCCCTAAACATATTCATTTGCACGACGCCCTGACGGGCCGCCATTTCCTTCAGCAAGGCGTCGTTCATGTTTCGCGGATGCGGGTATTCCCCGTCACATCCGCTATGGGACGCGATCACCAGCGCTTTCGCACGCTCCAGTATATCCCATGTCGTCTTATCGGAGGCATGTGAAACATCTACCATGATACCGAGCCGTTTGCATTCATCGACCGCCGCTCTGCCCAAATCGGACAACCCCATGAAAACATTTCCGGCCGCGTCCGTGGACGAATCTCCGAGATCATTGTTCTTGGTGTGGGTCACCCCAAAATACCGCACGCCCGGATCGTAGTAGATCTTCATTAGATCCAGGTTTCGACCGATGGTGTAACCGTTTTCAATACCCATAAAAACCACCCGTTTCTCTTCTGCGTTCAGCGCCAAAGCCTCGGCCGGCGTGGTCGCTAGTCCACTTACCGCACGGTGCGTCGCGACCGTTTCACGAATCAAGTTCGCGATCATCAATCCGTCGGACATGGCTCCGGCCCTTTTCTCGAGGGTCAATGGCCCCTGACCGACGAACACGACAAAAGTCCACCATCAAGTCCACCCTTCACCATCCGAGGAAAATCAACCTCGCTCGCGTGCTCGGGCCAACTGTGCTCCTGCGTAATGTCGAAGCCCGGGCGGCGCAGCACGATCGACACATCCAAGTGGGTATCGCGCGTCAGATACTTCGCGTGGATCTCCTTCGCGTAGGTCAATAATCGCTCATCACTCCAATCTGTCCGCCGTGTTCGCTCCTCTGCGGGCGCTTCGGCCAATGAGACCAGAGCAGTCATGCCGATAGCACCTAACAATTGGATCGCTTTAAAAATAAAACGCGCAGGATGGGTAATCATCGGCAAAGCTTAATCGAGATTCGGAAACTATAGACCCTCGGCCCGAGAATCAGGCACTCTGGGATCCGGTCCACCATAAAAAATACCGTCTTCATACATCGCCGATCCCGCTGTCCCCATCATCGATCCGGAACGAATTTCGTATCCATACGACTCCAAAATTTTGAGCGTATCGGGACTGATGGTCTTCTCGACCCCCAGTATATCGGGCATCCATTGATGATGGATCCGCGGAGCGGCGACCGCCTCCGCAATGTTCATTTCGTGTTCCACCACGTTGAGAATAACCTGTAACACAATGTTGATAATGCGACTTCCGCCTCGATTGCCCGTGAGCAAATACGGGGTACCATCCTTCATCACGATCGTCGGAGACATCGAGCTGAGCATCCGCTTCTCCGCTTCAATCCCGTTGGCCTCGCCCCCCATCAATCCGTAAGCGTTGGGCACGCCCGGCTTCGAGGAAAAGTCAGCCATCTCGTTGTTGTAGAAAAAGCCCGTGCCGGTCGGCATGATCTTGGATCCAAAGGAGAATTTCACCGTGTAGGTGTTGCCGACGGCATTACCGAATCGATCCATGACCGAAAAGTGGGTCGTATTCTCGCCCCCTTCGGGCACCTCCCCCGGTGAAATCTCCGCACTCGGCGTGGCCGTATTGAGGTTCAACTTACGACGAATCTCCGCCGCATAGTCCTTGGAGGTCAGCCAGCTGAATGGCACCGGGCTAAAATTGCTATCGCCCAGATGCTTCGACCTGCCCGCGTAAGCATACTTCATCGTCTCCGCCATCAAGTGGATGGTCTTCGCGCTGTGGTGACCGGACCTTTTGAGATCCATCTCTTCCAGCACATTCAGCATCTGCACAATATGCACTCCTCCAGAACTCGGTGGTGGCATGGCGTAGACCTCCAATCTCTCGTAAGTGCCCTTCACGGGCGTGCGCACCGCCGGCCGGTAGCGGTCCAAGTCCTCCATCGTGATGATGCCTCCGTGGGCTGCCATATCGGCGACGATCGCCTCCGCGATTTCCCCACGGTAGAAGGCGTCGTTCCCTTGTTCTGCGATCATTCTGAGAGATTTGGCGAGCGCAGGGATTTTCAATATTTCACCCAGACGATACGGGGAACCATCCCCATGATAAAAGAGCTTCATGGCCTCCGGCGAGTGCTTCATTATGCGCTCCTTACCCGTCCGTAACGAAGTAGACAGGTCCCAACCCACCGGAAATCCTCGGTCCGCCAACTCAATTTCTGGTCGCAGCGTTTCCGCTTAAGTCAAAGTTCCATACTTCTCTAGCGCCATCGCCAATCCCGCCACGGTGCCTGGCACTCCCGCTGCGATTAGGCTGTAACGCGAAAGCTTTCCATCAACGTTACCGTCGTCATCAAGAAGCATGCCCCAGATCGCCGGATTCGGCGCTTTCTCGCGATAGTCAATCGCGATCAGATCGCCGGATTCGGCATGCCGCACTATCATGAACCCGCCACCGCCGATGTTGCCCGTTTGCGGCAGCGTCACGGCAAGGGCAAAACCTAGCGTCACCGCAGCATCGATGGCAAGCCCCATCCCGCAACACATCAGCCGCAATTTGCGTCGCGACCTTCTCGCGACTCACGACAATTCCATTCTGACCAATCGCGGGATGATGGGACGAATTGCCGTTATAAATAAGCGGCTCGACCGGAGCCCCAACGCTGACCTGAGACCCTCCCCCCAAACCACTCACGAGCACTCCCAACCATCGTCCCCATCCTCTGGATCTCGATCGAGAAGAAGAAGCACCAGATGAGGCGCCTAAAACAAACCGAGCAACGGCGATCACCGGTGAACTCATGAGTGGTGCCTTAGACCGTTCAAGAATTCGCTAACGTTGCTTTCAACACCGAGAGAAACTTATCCATCTGTTCCTTCGTGCCGATACTCACGCGAGCCCAATCCGAGTAGGAACCTTCTGGCACTCCTGAGGCGCGCGAACCTGTAATCAAAACACCATTGGCCTCCATGGTGGTTTGGATTTCCTCTTCATCCATTCCTGACTTAAAATAAACAAACGCACCCTGCGGCTTAGCGTAGGCGATGCCCATCTTGTCAAACTCATCGCAGACGTAGCGACGCACCGACTGGTAAAGTTTAATATTCTTACTCAAGAACGCATCGTCCTTGATCGCTTCAATCGCTGCAATCGACGCAAGGTAGCTCGGAGAGCCCATGTAATAGGGCATCATCTTTTCGAGAATCTTAGGATTCGCGATCGCATAGCCGATCCGGAACCCCGCCATCCCGTGACCTTTCGAAAAGGTGCGCGTGACCAAAATATTTTCCTTCACTCGCACCAACGAGGCACATGTATTGAACGCGAAACTACTGTCTGCCAATTCAAGGTAAGCTTCATCGATAAAAACCAGGATATCCGAAGAAATGGACAGGACGAATTGCTTTAGCGCCACGGCATCTGCTAACACGCCGGTCGGATTGTTGGGATTACAAATATACACAATCTTCGTGTTTTCATCGATCAAGGCTGCCATCGCCTCGAAGTCATAACCCATGTCATCCGCCAAGGGCGCGAACTTCACTTCCCCTCCGCGCTCGGCAAACTTACGAATGAGCTGAGTGTAGCCCATCTCAGTCGTCACCACATTCACCCCAAGCTCGGCATAGGCCAAGGCGGTCATCATCAGCACCGGACCCGAACCGGGCGTAACCACGACGTAATCCGCCGGCACCCCTTCTTTTTCGGCGACCGCGTCAATCAAGTCCGTCACGTTATTGCGATTATAATAGCTGCCACCATCGAGATACTTGATCATCGCTTCCTTGGCTTTCGGCGTGAAACCAAAGGCGTTCTCATTACTACTGAGACGAATCGGACTATCCGGTAAAGTGGGCGCGGCTTCGGCTGAAACCTGACTTTGACCAGTGGCAATTCCGACGAGCGTCGCCAGGAGCAACGCGGAGTCCCGGAAACCCCGGGTGGTAGACATCTTTTTCATTTTAGTGGGTGGGTTGAATCTACATCTGACAAAATTATTTGGAGGATTAGCGATGACCGCTGGTCACATTCGTAGGGCGGCTTCTTCGATGCGCATCAAGTAGTCCGCAACATAGTCACGAGGATCAATCTGCTGCGCCCGGCGCAGGTGCTGTGCGGCAATTTTGTAATCTGCTTGGCTGACCTTGATTTGAGCGAGCATCAACAACGCTCGATGGGCAAAGGCATCCAATTTCGATGCGCTTTCCACGTAAAACTCCGCTTTAGCGACGTCACCGCGTGAGCGTTCTAACTCCCCGAGGGTGAGTAAGGCATTACCATTCATCGGATCACGTTTCACGACTTCGGCGAGGTAATCCGCCGCCGCATCTTTGTCGTCATCGATCATGGCCAAGCGGGCCTTGAGATTAATCACTTCCAACTCTTGGGCCTCGCTAATTTCCCCTCTCAGCTTGGACTCGAAACGGCCAAGCAGTGTCTTCGCACTTGCGATCTCATCCATCTGCACGAGCGAATTGGTCACCTCCAACAAACGTCGTGGATTGGTGCCGCTTGAATCCATCGCCGCCAAGTAACTCTCCATCGACGCTTGAATCAGGCCTTCGTTGAGGAACAAGTCCCCCAGCAGCGTGAGCGCGGGTCCATCCGATTTACCCATATCTTTGACGACCATCAAATTGGCGGCGGCTTTAGCGACTTCCCCCCTCGCGACGAACTGGTTGGCTTGCAACTTCCACCAATCGGCATTCTCCGGATCGTCCTGAATGAACTCATACAGGATGCCGATCGCATCGACCGATTGAGCGAGTGCAATATGGCACTGGAGTTTGCCCAACTTCCAGTCCCGACTGTCCGGCGCCAACATGATCGCGACACGATAGGCATCCAACGCCGTGGACGGTTTATCGAGATTCAAATAACAGTATCCGATCAATCCATACAGCGATCCATCGCCTTGACTGATCGCTAGTGTTTTTTGCAAATAGCCCAAGGCCGCACGGTAGTCTCCATCTGCAACCTGCGCCCGCCCGGCGTTGTAGTAAGCCTGAAAGTAATTCGGGAATTTCTTGATCGCAGCATCGTAGTGTCGCCCCGATTCCCCCGCTTTCCCGTCTTGGTAAAGCAGATTACCCAAAATGAAATCGAAGGCCGCACTACTTTCCGACGTAATGTCTTGCCGCAAACGCGCGATCGCCGCAGCCGGACTACTCGAAATTAACGGCACAATTTCATCGAACAGGATTTTTTCTTTCGGCGTCACCTTCGGGTTTATACCCGAGTCCCCTAGGTAACTCGCCGCAAAGCGGGCTTGGAAATCAGGATTACTAAAATTCTGCTCCTGCAGCTGGTAAACTTGACTATAACTCGGAACCGCGGCGGCAAGGAGTAGGCTGATCGGTCCGCTCCAGCGGATGAACTTGGATTTTATATCGGTCATCGGATTTAAATAAAGTAGAGGAAAAAGGGTTACTCCCATT
>Ga0075109_1000477_pt1 | contig 27799 bp, 29 predicted proteins | sample AntAceMetag02UKD_FD_69798 | JGI IMG/M metagenome (GOLD analysis project Ga0075109, IMG submission 69798) | Saline lake microbial communities from Ace Lake, Antarctica - Antarctic Ace Lake Metagenome 02UKD | ecosystem: Environmental > Aquatic > Non-marine Saline and Alkaline > Saline | place...
CAATGCAAGATCACAGAAGTATTGCTAATATGGTAGAAGTGATGATTCGTGAACATTGTGAGAACAAGGGGATTTCGATTCCAGATCAGAATGACTTGTTCTCCCAAGATAGGAATTAATGAATGAGAAAAATATTTATAGCAATTATTATCATGATTGTTTCTTCTAATAGCTTCGGTATAGTATTCGGAGGTTCTAATCTCGGATTTCTTGGGTATATTAGGCGACAATTAACTTGGCCGGACGGCGTCAATTAGCTTGGCCGGTTTTGGTAAGCTTCAGACATACTAAATTCTTAGGAATTAACATGTCTGGAAAATCCATAACCCAACAACAGGTTAAGTTATATATGTCCAACCGCAACCAACCAGAACAATCTCAAGCCAGCGCAGCAGCTAAAGCAGGCCTTTCAGAAAGATCCGCTCGCCGCATCGATACTGGTGAGCATAAAACACACAGACCACCTCGAAAGTACCGTACACGCAAAGACCCTTTCGAAGGATTGTTTACTGAACATGTCGTGCCGTTGCTCAACCAAAATCCAGGACTTCAGCCAATCACATTGCTAGATGCTCTGGATAACATAGCACCGGGTAAGTTTGATCGCTCCAGCCTCAGAACATTGCAGCGTAGAGTTAAACGCTGGAGGGCTCAATATGGCCCCGAACAAGAAGTGATTTTCCGTCAACTCCATGCGCCTGGTGACATGGGCATCTCCGATTACACTTGGGCCAACAAGTTGAAAATCACCCTTGCTGGCGTGGCGTTTGAACACAAGCTTTATCACTACCGACTGGTGTTTAGTGGCTGGACCTATGTACAGGTTTGCTTGGGTGGCGAAAGCTTTGAGTCGCTTTCATCGGGTTTGCAAAATGCCTTTTGGCGCAGCGGTGGTGTTCCCACGACGCACCGTACCGACAGCTTAAGTGCCGCGTTTAACAACCATGCACAAGAAGTGTTGTTAACGGATCGTTATGACAAATTGTGCAATTATTATGGCGTAATCGCAACGCGAAATAACAAAGGAGTCGCTCATGAAAATGGTGCCATTGAGTCTCCTAATCGGCACCTAAAGCGTAAAATTGAACAGCAGTTGCTGCTCAGAAACAGCCGCGAGTTCGCGTCTTTGTCTGAATACGAAGCATTCATTGGTGTGATCGTTTCTAAGATTAACCGCCAATGCAAAACGCGCTTTGACGAAGAGCGGCCACACCTAAAACCATTACCTACACGGCGCACCAACGACTTTAGTGAGTTGTTTATAAAGGTTACGTCTAGTAGCACGATCAACGTAAAACGTGTGACCTATACCGTACCCTCAAGACTCATTGGATCCCTGTTGTTAGTACACATTTATGATGACCGCTTAGAGTTGTTTTTGGGCCACGAGCCAACACTAGTGTTGAGCCGGGTTCGCAGCCACGGTAGCACACGTCCACGCAAAGTGGATTACCGTCATATCATTCATTCACTGGCGAAAAAACCCAATGCCTTTAAATGCTCCAAATTGCGGGATGACATTATCCCTCAAGGGGATTTAACACTCCTGTGGCAACAGCTCACAAAGGAGTACGTTAGTGACCGTGATTGCCGCTATATGGTGGATTTGCTCTTGCTAGCCCACAACAATGACTGCGAATATGCGCTGGGTCGCTATGTTTTAAGTGCCTATGAATCGGGCACTCCTGTGAGCATTGAACAGTGCCGTGAGTTCTTTGGAACGACGACAATAGAAGTACCCGCTATTGTCGCGAAACAACATTCCATTAAAAGTTACGATAGCTTAATGGGTGGCACTCATGTCTAACGTTCAAAGTTTGCCCATATTGCTCAAAGAGCTACGTTTAGCTGCCATGGCGAGAACTTGGCAGGATGTGGCTCACAAGGCGATTAATGACCAGTGGCAGCCCGAAGAGTATTTGGCAGAGCTGTGTGAGATTGAGGCGAATCATCGCCATGAGAGCCGCCTAAAGCGCTTGCTGAAGGACAGCCAGTTACCCACAGGGAAACAACTATCACAATATGACTTTAGCGCAATAACCGGCATCAGCGCCCAGCAGATGAAGCAAAAGGCACATAACGTCGATTGGGTTAGGCAAGGCCATAACATGATCCTATTTGGCGCCAGCGGATTAGGTAAAACACACCTTGCGGCGGCACTTGGATACTCGCTTCTGGAGCAAGCTATACGCGTGAAGTTCACAAGCAGCACAGCTTTAGTACAGCAGCTTCAAAAATCCAGAGAACAGCTTGGGCTAGAAGATGCTTTGAAAAAGCTCGATAAATATGAGCTATTGATTCTGGATGACATTGGCTACGTCAAAAAGAGCGATAGCGAAAGTCAGGTATTGTTCGAGCTGATAGCCCACCGATATGAAAGAGGCAGTTTATTGATCACTACCAATCAAGCCTTCAGTGAGTGGGACAGTATCTTTGGCGACAATATGATGACAGTGGCTGCAATAGATCGGCTGGTTCACCATGCTGACATCTTCCAAATTGAGGGCGAGAGCTACCGTAAAAAACAAGCATTAGAACGAAACTCAAACCGGCCAACTTAATTGACGCGAACCGGCCAAGTTAGTTGACGTCTTACACCATGGGTGGCGCCTGTGCATGTTTCTATATGCGGTCAGACTTTTTTGGATGTTTTTTCATCCACTACTACTACAATAGACATCAAAGGGGTTTGTAATTTTGATGACTTACCATTATGTAAAAAGCAAACCTTCTAGTTTATAATTCCGACGGAACAATGCACATTCGAACTGTTAGAGCAATGAGTAGCACTTGAGAAATATCGCCTATAAAATGGGTAAATTGGCATGTACCTACATGGATATATGGTTATGAATTCGTTCTTTATATGGGGGAATGTACTATCAAAGAGGCAATTGATCAGGTTAGCGCTGCAGTAAAAGAGAAATTATTGTATTGGAATAATATAAAAAGTAGAAAAATTAAAATATTGTTAATCGTCGTTTTTCTAGGATTAATTGGAGTAAAGATTTTCACAACAGTAGTAACCTTTGATTGGCTTGCAGGCTTATTCGGCTAGGTTTCTCACTCCATTAGTCTGCCATGTCTCTAGCATGGTTTCCTTAGCCCGGTTCTGAAAGCAAATAACCCGAAAGAGTGGAATTCTGGACAGGCATTGATGCCGTTTCAAACTGATCTTTTTCATGAGCTTGGCAAATCCGATTAAGGCACGGGTTACGAAACGGGCTAAAAGTAGCTATAACTAATTATTTTGTCAAGTGTCATTGACATAAAGTCCGTTATGACTTATCTTTGTGTAATGTAAACTTTACATTAATCAAGAGGATTAAAGCAATGAGCAAATTTGAAGAAGACTGCGAACGTAAAGGTTTAGTCGCTGTAGATATAAAAAATGCAATTATCGTTAACTTTTGGGTACTTGCGTGGGCGGTTAGTCTGGTAGGGATATCGTATTTCTCAGAATTTAATTGGTATTCTGCCGCTTGGATAAAAATAACCGGTTTTATCATTCACGCTCTTATTGGCGTAGGCATGATCTTCGCATTCAAGCGATTTGTGAGTAAGGCCGATGAGTTAGAGAGAAAGATTCAACTAGAAGCTTTGGCACTTTCTGTCGGTGTAACGATTGTATTTTTCTCTAGTTATTCAATATTACAAAAAACATTTGAGATAGCTGATTTAAGTCCTCCTTATCTGATAGCAGTAATGTCCCTAGGTTATGCAATAGGACTTGTCATGGGAAGGGTTCGATTCCGATGAAAAACAAATTAAAGGTATTGCGAGCAGAACGGGATTGGACACAGGCTGACTTAGCCTGTCATCTCAAAGTATCACGGCAAACTATTAACGCTATTGAGAAAGGTAAATTTGATCCGAGTTTACCTTTAGCATTCAAAGCCGCTAGGTTATTCGGAATGACGATAGAGGAAATTTTTCAGGACCTTTAGGGTTGTCATGGCCTAAAAAACAAGAGTTTATAACGCCTATTATCTAGATAAGAGTAAAGGCGTAGATATGAATGACTAAAGAGCAAACAGAGCCTCTTTTAGACCATGTATATAGACCCTCGAACCCAAGAAGTTTTGCCGTTTAAAGGCTTTTTACAAATGGGGATAATTGATTCGGCCTGGATGCCATTGTTAGATTGAGTAAAAGCATTGTATACCTTTGTATGGAAGGTTTTTATATAAGTTGTATTAATCGTGTAATCTGCTCTAATACTCGCTGTTTATTATGCTAGAAAGTGAGCTTTGGAGTAATTTTTTGGAGAGTCTTACCGGAGAGCAGTTTAGGCTAGTCGTTGTTGTTTATACATCAGCGCTTGTCCCTTTGGTTCTTATTCCTTTCTTGCATTGGCGCAAACGAATCCCTTCCTGGGTTTTACCTGTCTATATTGCAACTTTCATCGTCTGTGCGCTGGGCTGGGAAATTTGGTTTAACTATGGTCTTGCTTTTGGTGATTCAGTGGTTGACAGGCGAGCGATCGCACTAACCCAACGAATACCCTTACATCTTAATTGGATACTAAATTCCTTGGCTGACGCCGGAACCGTATGCTGTGGTGGTCTATTACTTGTCTGGGTGGTTAGCGGACGTCAGGCCAGCGTCTTTCGAGATTGGAGTTGGTCTGTACTTTGGTTTTTGATGCTATTTTTTGTGGCTCAAAATATCATCGTAGAGCTCTTCCTTTATCATGATCAATTGTCAGTGGGTAAATCCTTATCTTGGGCGCCTTTGTCACCTTTAGGGTCATGGTTTAACCCCGTGTTATTTCATTTTTATGAAAGAACGGTCAGTCTTCAAAGCCAGATTCCCTGGGTGATTATGACTCCGCTTTTTTATGCGGGGGTGCTAAGGTGTGTACGTAAAAAAGAGAGGCCAACCGCTTAACTGAGGTCGACCTTAATCAGTGGATGTTAGGTCATATCTGGCATGATCATATCTAATGCAATGCACTCATCAAGTAACTCCAGAAAGGCCTTGCGAGACTTGTTCTTAGTGCCATTAAATGCAGTCATATTTAATTGCCCAAACCCTTTGGCCGCCATCTGTGACGCTTGTTCGAGATGTTCGACAGGAACTATTTGGTCATAAAATCCAGCGGTTATTGCATCAGTTGAACTCCATATCTCAGCATTGATTACGCAACGATTAAAATAATTTGCGGGAATGCGATAGCGAGCTAACTCAATGCCAAAGTGGTGCATTGTCATACCAATCAGAGTTTCATTGAGCCCCGTTTTAAAGGCCCCCTCTGTTCCAACTCTATAGTCACAGGCTAGCATCAAGAAAGCACCCATGGCGATACAATGACCGGTAGATACTGCAATAACAGGGGTCGGGAAGGCGAGTATCCGCCGTGCCATCTTTGAACCTCTAGAAGTCAAAAAGATGGCCTGTTCCGGCCCTTTGGACATTTCTTTAAGATCAAACCCGCCGGAAAATATCCCATCTCTTCCTTTAAGTATCACGATGGCCGCACTTTTTTCTGCTTGATCAAAGGCAGTCTCTAATTCGTCCCACATAGCGTGAGACAGTACATTGGCCTTGCCGTCGTCCATGGCAATGGTGGCGATGCCATCGTTGTAGGTGTAAGTGACAATAGTGCCCATTTTAGATTCCTTTATATCGATTTTAGGTCATTAATTCTTAATGCCCAGCAGACTAAATCAAGATTGCATCACCTGTCAAACAGCGATGCCTTCACTTTGTTATTAAGACGGTCATTCGTTATCCCTTAGCCGAGGCTAGAGTGCTTGCGTGGAACTTATATGGCTGAGATACTAGGCTAAATAAACATTTTATTTGAAAGGATAAGTGATGCAAAAGTTTGCGCAGATTAACATGTATATATTGGCTGGGTTTTGGTTGGCATTTGTCGTTAACCTTGTCATGCCATTTGGCGGTTCGTTGGGTACGGGAGTACTTTGGGCGGGCATGGTCTTTTTGGTGTTACATGTCATTGAATTAGCGTTAGTTTATTCTAAGCTTAAGGCTGTTGACCGCCATGGTACCACTGATATTGTTGCCGTTTTAGCGTTCGGTATTCTTTATTGGAAGCCATTACTCAAGAAGTAAATTAAATCACGGGTTAATGACCCAAGAGTACGCACGCGCAACCTTGGGTCGCAATAAGGTCTTTCTCTAGCTTAGCTGCAGGGCCATCGAAATAAGGCAGCCGAGCGAGCCTAGCCAGATGACGGTTCGCAGATAGGTTATGCCAAAGGTATAGCTTGCTAAATAGACGATTCTCAGTGTCAACCATGCTGTTGCTGTTGTTGTTAAGTCCACATCCATATGCAGAGACAGTAAACATAGCGCTAAAAAGGCGGGCAGGCTCTCCTGATAGTTCGCAGCGGCTCGGGTTACTCTATTATGGATGACAGAAGTTTCTGTACTGCCATCCCTGTTTGATAGCAGATATTTAATGTTCTTCAGGTTGAGGCTAGCAGGTAAAATCCAAAACTGAACGAGTGCAAGGACAAGTGCGTAGATTATTAGGGTGCTCATTGTGATGGTTCCTTTTTAATAGTGAGTGACGAGAACGGCGTTATCAGTGCGATGCATATTCTATAACTAGGGGTTATCAGCTGAATTCGTTGTACTGTACTTTGGCGCAAGCGCGTTGCAATTGATAGTGTTTAATTACCATTAACGAGGGTTGCTGTTAGTGCTGTTCATGCTATTTTCAGGCCTCGGTGAGTATTGGTTTATGATAAGAACTATCGGTATTATGTTTTAACCAATACGGTAAGATATACAGGTAGAAAATAGTTCTTTAGTTGTTTTTAAAATTAGAAATTAAAAATTAAAAGTTTTGGAGTATAGATATGAAGACGCGCGCAGCCGTTGCATTTGAAGCAGGGAAACCATTGGAAATTGTTGAAGTAGATCTTGAAGGGCCAAGAGCTGGTGAAGTTTTGGTTGAAATGAAAGCTACCGGAGTATGTCACACAGACGCATTCACTCTTTCTGGGGACGACCCCGAAGGTGCCTTTCCGGCTATCCTTGGCCACGAAGGGGCTGGAGTTGTCGTTGAGGTTGGGCCGGGCGTTAAAACGCTCAAGCCTGGCGATCATGTTATTCCACTCTACACTGCCGAATGCAGAGAATGTGACTTCTGCTTAAATCCAAAAACTAACCTGTGTCAGGCGGTCAGAGCGACACAGGGCCGTGGTGTTATGCCCGATGGTACTAGCCGGTTTTCTTTTGAAGGCAAACCTATATTGCATTACATGGGCTGCTCGACATTTTCTAATTATTCAGTGCTGCCAGAGATTTCATTAGCTAAAGTTAGAAAAGACGCGCCTTTTGATAAAATTTGTTACATCGGTTGTGGCGTCACCACGGGTATTGGAGCGGTCGCTTTTACAATGAAGGTTGAGGCGGGATCCACAGTGGCAGTATTCGGCTTGGGTGGTATTGGGCTTAATGTTGTGCAGGGGGCCAAGATGGTGGGTGCGACACGCATCATTGGAGTCGATCTTAACCCTTCACGCATACCTCTGGCGACGCAGTTTGGAATGACAGATTTCGTCAATCCTAGCGAGGTAGAGAACGTTGTCGATCATATTATCCAAATGACAGGCGGTGGCGTTGACTATAGTTTCGAATGTATTGGTAACGTTGACGTGATGCGCCAGGCTTTGGAGTGCTGTCACAAAGGTTGGGGTGAGAGTTGCATCGTGGGCGTTGCTGGCGCAGGTAAAGAAATTGCGACACGACCCTTTCAGCTTGTCACTGGGCGCTCTTGGCGAGGCACCGCATTTGGTGGTGCGCGAGGTCGCACTGACGTACCAAGAATTGTTGATTGGTATATGGATGGGAAAATTAATATTGATGATTTGATTACTCATAAGATGCCCTTAGAGGATATAAACAAGGCGTTTGACCTCATGCATGCGGGTAAAAGTATTCGATCAGTAGTGGAGTTCTAGATGACGCAAGACAGCAGCTTAGAGCAAATTGGGTCTAGCCAGAGTTTCGGCGGCAGACAGTTACGTTATCGACATCGGTCCACCGTTCTTGATTGCGATATGACTTTTTCGATCTACTTACCCCCCCAAGCGGAGCAGGGTGATGTTCCTGTAGTCTATTGGCTGTCAGGGTTAACTTGCACTGATGAAAACTTTGTTACCAAGGCAGGTGCGCAAAAGCATGCTGCTGCGCATGGCATTGCTATCGTCTGCCCTGATACCAGTCCCCGAGGGGAAGCTGTGCCTGATGATGCTGAGGGCGCCTATGACTTTGGCCTTGGCGCTGGGTTCTATGTTAATGCAACCCAGCCACCCTGGGTAAAACACTACAGAATGTATGATTATGTTGTTGATGAATTGCCCGCACTAATTAATCTTCAATTCCCAATTAACGGCAGTAAAGTATCAATTTCCGGGCATTCTATGGGTGGACATGGCGCGCTCACTATTGCGCTGAAAAATCCAGGACGCTACTCTTCAGTATCTGCTTTCGCGCCCATTTGTGCGCCTATTCAGTGCCCTTGGGGCCAAAAGGCGCTGGCGCAGTATATCGGTGGTAACGCCAGAGACAATCATAGCCAGTGGGCGCAGTACGATACTGTAGAGTTGGTTAAAACGTCGCCGCTGAGTACTAGGAAGTCTTTGCCTGTGCTTATAGATCAGGGCGAGTCGGATAACTTTCTAGCTGAACAGCTCAATACTCAATTACTGGTAGATACAGCAGCAGCTACCGCGTTCCCTATGCGAATTCGGCTGCAACCAGGGTATGATCATAGCTACTTTTTTATAGCCAGTTTTATCGAGGAGCATTTACGGTTTCATGCCGATGCTCTGCGCTAAAGCAAGCGTCCTTATTGGATAAATAAGAGTCGGTTAGGTGCGGCAAATAATTAGGGCGATAGTGATAGAATGCGGCGGTATTAAAGGGCATAGAATAAACGCAGTGATTCAGGGGTAATTAGGTTGGATAAAAGCGCTAATATTGACGAACTCGTAGAGCAATTTAAAACTTTGCCGGGGGGGTTAATACCTCTGTTACATGCGGTTAAGCATGCTGTTGGCTATATTCCCAATGAATCTGTACCGCAGATCGCCATAGGTTTTAATCTCTCTCGTGCCGAAGTACACGGTGTAATCAGTTTCTATCACGATTTCAATACCAGTCCTGTAGGTCAACATACCGTCCAGATCTGTCGTGCTGAGGCTTGTCAATCAATGGGTTCTCGTCAGATTGAAGCCCATGCGAAAAAGAGTCTAGGTATAGAATACGGGGAGACTACCAAGGATGGTAGGGTGACTTTGCAGCCTGTATACTGTTTAGGAAACTGCGCTTGTTCACCCTCAATTCGTATTGATGATGACATTTATGCCAGAGTTAGCCCGGCGAGCTTCGATCAATTAATGTCTGAGCTTTATGTCCCAGCTGCGGGCAATGCTGGAGAGAAGAGATGAATATGAAGTTCTTTGTCCCTCAAGATACTACTGCATTGGCACTTGGCGCACATTCTGTTGCGGCAACGTTAGCCGGTGAATTAGAAGAACGCGGCTTGAAGGATGAAATAATCCGCAACGGTTCAAGAGGAATGTTTTGGCTCGAGCCACTGCTTGAGGTGGAAATTGGTGATAGTCGTCTGGCCTTCGGTCCAGTGACTCCTTGTGATGTATCTAGCATCTTAGATTCACTAAGCGCCATTGACAAAAATTCTAAGTCAATAAGTCATCCACTGCACTTAGGCGAGGTGGAGAAAATTGACTATCTGGCGCGACAGCAAAGATTAACCTTTAGTCGAGCGGGCGTGGGTGACCCTCTTTGCATCAAGAATTATCAAAATTTAGCAGGTTTTGCTGGCCTTGCGCATGCGATTAGACTTAAAGGTCAGGAAATTGTTGATGAAATCAAGAATTCTGGGCTGCGTGGTCGTGGTGGAGCTGCATTTCCTGCAGGAATTAAGTGGCAGACAGTACTTGATACCCCCAACGAGCAAAAGTACATCGTGTGTAATGCTGACGAAGGCGATTCTGGTACTTTTGCTGATCGATTACTAATGGAAAGCGATCCTTACCAGCTAATTGAAGGGATGGCGATTGCCGGACTCGCGGTTGGTGCGAATCAGGGTTATATCTACTTGCGCTCAGAATACCCTGTAGCTCATAAGATACTTAACCAGGCGATAGAGCGGGCTACTGAAGCTGGGTTTCTTGGGAAAAATATTTGTAATTCAAGCAGTGACTTCTTTTTAGAGGTTAGACTCGGCGCAGGGGCCTATATCTGCGGTGAAGAGACATCACTTTTGGAAAGTTTAGAGGGGAAAAGGGGCATGGTGAGGGCGAAACCTCCATTGCCGGCCATTGAAGGATTATTTGGCAAGCCGACTGTTGTCAATAATGTCCTTACCCTTGGTGCTGCGGCAAGCATTCTAGAAAAGGGTTCTGAAACCTATAAAGACTTCGGTATGGGGCGTTCACGAGGGACATTGGCTGTGCAGCTAGCCGGTAACGTCAAACGCGGTGGAGTCATAGAGTTAGCCTTTGGCGTAACATTACGCGAAGTTGTTGAAGATTTTGGCGGTGGCACTTATAGCGGGCGGCCAATTCGGGCTATTCAGATGGGTGGACCCTTGGGCGCATTTTTGCCTGAATCTCAATGGGATACGCGACTTGATTATGAAGCTTTTGCGGCTATTAAGGCCATGATCGGTCATGGCGGTATTGTGGTATTTGACGATACGGTTGATATGGCTGCCCAGGCTCGATTTGCGATGGAGTTTTGCGCGGTTGAGTCATGCGGAAAATGCACGCCCTGTAGAATTGGTGCAACTCGCGGTGTAGAGGTTATTGATCGTATAGTTAATAACCAAGATCGTGATAATAATCTAATTTTGCTGACTGATCTCTGCGACACGATGGAGCTCGGTTCTCTCTGTGCCATGGGCGGTATGACCCCGTTCCCAGTGCGCAGTGCATTAACTTATTTTGCAGAAGACTTCAGTGGCGAAAGCCCTAGGGAGAACTAGTATGTTGGAATTTTACGAACCTCAGCCAGATTTTGGAACTCCGCAGAGCGATAGTGAAACGCTAGTCACGCTTACTATCGATGGTATCTCGGTGACTGTGCCTGAGGGTACTTCTGTTATGCGGGCTGCGTCTGAGGGTGGAGTAAAGGTCCCACGTTTATGTGCGACCGACTCGCTAAAGTCATTTGGCTCTTGTCGTATTTGTTTGGTCGAAATTGAAGGTCGTCGTGGATTTCCAGCCTCTTGCACGACTACTGTGACAGATGGCATGGAGGTGCGAACCCAATCCGAAGAGATTGCAAAATTGCGCCGTAATGTCATGGAGTTATATATTTCTGACCATCCGTTAGATTGTTTAACCTGTCCGACTAATGGTGATTGTGAATTACAGGATACTGCCGGAGAAGTTGGCCTACGCGCGGTCCGTTATGGTTTTGAGGGCGAAAACCATTTGGTCGCAGAAAAAGATGAATCTAACCCTTACTTTACCTTTGATCCGTCAAAATGCATTCTGTGCTCTCGATGTGTACGCGCCTGCGAAGAGGTTCAGGGAACTTTTGCTTTAACGATTGATGGCCGTGGTTTTGACTCTAAAGTCAGCGCAGGTCAGGCAGAATCATTCATGGAATCTGAGTGCGTATCCTGTGGTGCCTGTGTTGATGCCTGCCCAACGGCTACATTGACTGAAAAGAGTATTATTGAGGCCGGCAAGCCAGAGCATTCTGTGGTGACTACCTGTGCTTATTGCGGTGTTGGGTGTTCATTTAAAGCCGAGATGAAGGGCAACGAAGTTGTGCGCATGACGCCCTATAAAGATGGGAAAGCTAACGAAGGGCATGCTTGCGTTAAGGGTCGTTTTGCCTTCGGCTATACTACTCACAAAGACCGTATCACTAAGCCAATGATTCGACAGAGTATTGATGATCCATGGCGTGAAGTTTCCTGGGACGAAGCAGTAACCTATACTGCCGAGCGGTTTAAAGCCATTCAGGCCAAGTATGGTCGTACCAGTATTGGGGCAATATCCTCTTCTCGTTGTACTAATGAAGAGGTGTATTTAGTTCAAAAAATGGTGCGCACCGGTTTTGGTAATAACAACATTGATACCTGTGCTCGAGTTTGTCACTCACCCACTGGTTTTGGGCTTAAAACCACGCTCGGTGAGTCTGCGGGCACCCAAACATTTGCTTCGGTTGAGAAAGCTGACGTTGTGATTGTAATGGGCGCTAATCCTACTGAAGCACACCCAGTCTTTGCTTCGCGATTGAAGAGGAGGCTTAGAGCGGGCGCCAAGCTGATCGTTATTGATCCGCGGCAGATTGAGCTGGTTAGATCGCCTCACATCGTGGCAGACTATCATTTACCTGTTCGTCCTGGCACTAATGTTACCGTGCTAAATGCCTTAGCTCATGTCATTGTTAATGAAGGGCTGCAAGAGCATGACTATATTGCTGAGCGATGTGAAACCGCTGATTTTGAGAAATGGGTGCAATTTATTGCTGATGAGCGTCATTCCCCCGAAGACACCGAGCAGTTTAGCGGTGTACCAGCTGCTGACTTGCGCGCTGCGGCGCGGTTGTATGCAACCGGAGGCAATGGGGCGATTTTTTACGGTCTTGGCGTAACTGAACATAGCCAAGGATCTACTGCGGTGATGGCGATTGCTAATTTGGCAATGTTGACGGGCAATCTTGGTCGAGACGGCGTAGGTGTTAACCCACTTCGTGGTCAAAATAATGTTCAGGGTTCCTGTGACATGGGCTCATTCCCACATGAATTACCAGGCTACAGGCATGTCTCAAATGTCGCTACCCGACAGCTTTTTGAGCGAGAATGGGGTGTGATTCTTGACTCCGAGCCGGGCTTGCGAATTCCCAATATGTTCGATGCTGCGATTGATGGTGATTTTAAAGGGCTCTATTGTCAGGGCGAAGATATTGCTCAGTCTGATCCTAATACGCAACATGTTGAGGCGGCACTGAAGGCCATTGAATGCCTGGTAGTACAGGATATCTTTCTCAATGAAACGGCTAAGTTTGCCCATGTGTTTTTACCAGGAGCCACGTTTCTAGAGAAGGACGGTACCTTTACCAATGCTGAGAGACGTATTTCTCGGGTTCGTAAAACCATGCCACCGCTCAGCGGGAAAGCCGACTGGGAAGGCACTATGGCACTAGCGAATGCTTTGGGCTGTGATATGCACTATAACCATCCATCGGAAATCATGGATGAGATCGCTAAACTAACGCCAACTTTTAGTGGAGTTTCGTATAAGAAACTTGATGAATTGGGCAGTATCCAGTGGCCCTGTAATGACCACACGCCGGCAGGTACCCCAATTATGCATGTCGATGAATTTGTCAGGGGCAAAGGCTTTTTTGCCATCACTGAATATGTGCCGACTGAGGAGCGTGCGAACCGAAAGTTCCCATTACTGCTCACTACAGGTCGTATATTGTCACAATATAATGTGGGCGCGCAGACTAGGCGTACCAGGAATAGCGAATGGCATACCGAAGATACACTAGAAATTCATCCTCATGACGCTGAAGAGCGAGGAATTAATCATGGTGATTGGGTCGGTATTCAAAGCAGGGTAGGGCAAACAGTGCTGCATGCTGACGTGACTAGTCGCGTAAAGCCGGGCGTTGTCTACACCACCTTTCACCATCCAGTATCGGGTGCCAATGTGATAACCACTGACAATAGTGACTGGGCAACTAATTGCCCAGAGTATAAGGTCACGGCAGTTCAAATCAGTAAGGTGACGGCGCCCTCTAGTTGGCAAGCCAGGCAAAAAAGCTTTGATACTCAACAACTACAGTTGCTAGAGAAAGCCAGGCATTAATGACTACGTCAATCCATCCAGATAGTCGTGTCAAAAGGCAGATATGGCTGGACGGAGAGACATCCTCAGGTGACGACCAGGTCGCCACTGAGACTGCTGTGGCTCTGGTGTACAACGGTGTTTCCCATGTGGTAATGATGGCCACACCCGCCGATTTGGAAGATTTTGCGGTTGGTTTTAGTTTAAGTGAGGGCATTCTGTCCAGTGCTAAGCAACTATTAGATGTTGAAGAAAAGTGGACAAAAATAGGCGTTGAGCTTGAGTTGACGATTGCGGCTGAAGCTTTTGTTGGACTAAAAGCGCGCCGTCGTAACCTTACTGGCCGAACTGGATGTGGGTTGTGCGGAGCAGAATCACTAGAACAAGCGGTTCCCAAGCCAGAGCTTATTACCAATGACTTGGAGATTACTCATCAAGCGATACAGCGCGCCATCTCTGAACTTGCGGGTTTACAGTCTTTGCAGAAAAAAACTGGTGCGGTTCATGGTGCCGCCTGGTGCCGTCTAGATGGCAGCATTGCTATGGTGCGCGAAGATGTGGGTCGGCATAATGCTTTAGACAAACTTCTGGGCGCTATGGCGCGAAATAGTTTTGACGCTGATGGTTTCGTACTGGTCACGAGTCGAGCGAGTTATGAGATGGTCTCTAAGGCGGCCAGCGCCAATATTTGTTTACTGGCTGCAGTTTCAGCGCCGACATCCCTTGCCATTAATCTGGCGAAGGAGTGCGGTCTTAGTTTGGTTGGCTTTTCTCGGCCAGGCAGGCATGTTATTTATTCAAACGAGCAAAGGATAGTAGGTGAATCGCAATGAGTGCCTCAAAAATCGAACGATTGGTCAAAATGGTCAATCAAATTTCACTCAACATGAGCTCGAACGGACCTGAAGATTTTGTTGCCATGCAAGTTTCAGAGCATTTGGAAAAGTTCTGGTCTCCACCGATGAAAAATTTAATCAGTGAGCATATAGCTGGCCAAGATATCGGACTCACGCCGATTTCCCTTAAAGCGGTGATTGAGCTTGCGGCTATCCAAAAAGCAAAATAATACCCCTAGTCAAGACGCCAACATGGACTGACTAATAGGTCAGATTACTCACTAAACTGACTGTCTAAAATTGATGGTTTCACTGGCATCGATTGTTGAAATTGGTTTGCGTATTGGATAATTTTTGCGCTGATGGTGGGATCTTTTTCGGATATGTCTGTTGTTTCTCCAATGTCAGTTTCTAGATCGATCAGCATCGGTGAATTGTGGACTTTCCTTTCAGGCGGCAAACCATAGGCGCCTTGAGTTATATAATGTATTTTGTGATCTTTTAGGCGAAAAGCGCGCAATTCTGAGCCACTGTAAAAGGGTACAAATGAGCGCGGGCTTGCCTTCTGGTGCTTTAATGTGGCGCTAAGATCAAAGCTATCAGATGCAGTTTGAGACTTCTCAAATCCAGCGAGTTGAGAAAAGGTAGCATAGAGATCTGTTTGCATACCTAGATCCTTAATGACGCCCTGTTCAATTCCCGGGCCGCTAAAGAGAGTCATTACTCGCATGCCGCCTTCAAAGGTTGTTGCCTTGCCATTTCTAAGCGGTTTGGCTGATCCGGCATGATCTCCAAAGATGAGCCAAGGTCCATTGTCGCTGGTAAAGACGAGATAGGTGTTCTTATCGATCGCCAACTCCTTCACTGCAGTGAGAATTTGCCCGACACTCCAGTCGATCTCTTCAATAACGTCACCATAGATACCTTTTTGACTCTTGCCCGAAAATTCAGGAGATCTGAATAGTGGCACGTGGGGCATACTGTGAGAAAGGTAGAGAAAGAACGGCTTTTTGGCTTTAACAGATTCATGCATAAACCGGATTGACTCGCGTGTGTATCGCTGGGTGATTAAGTTTTGATTTGCCGGCCGCTCCAGTTCAATGTCGTTGAATGAGCCATCCAGTTGTCGTTGGCTATAGATAAGTGGGACCTGCCAATCATTGATATCAGGGTTGAATATTTGTTTTTGTACTTTGGGGTAAACTTGCCTATATTTTTCAGCAGCGTCCTGGGGAGGAGTAAAAATATTACTTAAATTGATGCCATCCACTTCCCAGTCCATGTCATTGGAGTAGGGGATTCCAAGCCATTCGTCAAAGCCATGTCTAGTTGGATAATAGGCTTTAGCGTCGCCTAGATGCCATTTTCCAAACATTCCGGTTGCGTACTGATGATCTTGAAAGACCTCAGCGATGGTCTTCTCGCTATGAGGTAGACCTTTTTTGCTGCCGGGGAAAAATACGGCCATATTGTCTCCATATAGGCCTGTACGCACGGGTAGTTTTCCTGTTAAGAGCGCGCCTCGGCTTGGCGTACAAACGGATGCGCTAGCATAAAAGTTGGTCCATGCTTGGCCAGTCTCTGCCAGTAAATCAATTGAAGGGGTCTTGATCAGTGGGTCGCCATAGGGTCCTGCATCTGCGTAGCCCATGTCGTCGGTATAGATGATAATAAAGTTTGGCTGGACAGTTGCGTCAGTCTTCTGCTCGCCTTGAGCTAAGCAGCTGATTACTATCAGTACGATGGAAACAATTTTCTTGAGATGCATGCTTGACTGGCCTTCTACAGATTATGGATGCGACTATAAAGGCCAAAAGCTTATCATTCAGGTAGCAGTAGTGCCAGATGAAATCGGGCTTAAAGGATTAATACATATGCCCTTCAACAAAATTTTGAGATACTGTTGTCCAGACTGACAGCTAACGTTTAATTTTCGATTTATAGGTACTAACAATGGCCAAAATGACGCATCTAAATAGCCTCGGTGAAGTGCATATGGTTGATATCTCGGCGAAGGAAGATACGGCTCGAAGCGCTCTCGCCGAAGCACGAGTAGAACTGACTGATGCTATTGTGGCCGCGGTCCAGGAAGATCATGTACCGAAAGGTGATTTGTTCGCCACCGTGCGTATTGCTGGAATTCAAGCCGCTAAAAAATGCAGTGATTTGATTCCCTTATGTCATCCACTGCCGTTAAGTAAAATTACCATCGATATCCAATTGGAGGGTAATCTTTTGATTATTAAGGCCCTGTGCAAAACGACAGGTAAGACCGGGGTTGAGATGGAAGCGTTGACCGCCGCTTCAGTCGCCGCGCTGACAGTCTATGATATGTGCAAAAGCATCGATAAAGGTATGGTCATTCGAGAGACTAGATTGTTGGAAAAATCTGGTGGTAAATCTGGAATTTGGCAAGCGAATGACAGAGGGGCTCCCCGCGGTGATTGATCTTTTATTTTTTGGACGTCTAGGCGATTTTGCCGCTGAAGTAGATCGGTCTGTTGCCTGTGTTGATGATCGTGCAACGCCATTAGCCATTCGTGAGTGGCTAGCTACAGAGCATCAGAGCCTGGCGAAAGAGTTATCTGAACCTCAGGTCTTGGTGTCCGTGAATAAGATGATTGTGAAATGGGATCAACCACTTTTCGATGGTGATGAGTTAGCATTTTTGCCACCGGTCACTGGGGGTTAGATGCTGTGACTGATCTGGTCTGCGTACAAACTGATGATTTTGATTTAGCTGGTGAGTATCGGCGGTTACGCGATCTCAGTTCGCGAGTGGGTGCAGTAGTAACCTTTTGCGGATTGGTCCGAGATTTCGAATCTAGTTCATCAGAAATTGATCCGGATGCGCCTATCAATAACCTGACTCTTCAGCACTACCCTGGAATGACAGAAGCATTACTTACCGAGATTGTTGAGCAAGCAAAAACCCGTTGGTCTCTGTACGGAGTGACGGTTATTCATCGAATTGGCACCCTGGCGCCTAATGATCAGATAGTCTTTGTCGGTGTGGCAACAGAGCATCGCAAACAGGCTTTTGATGCCGCCCAGTTTTTGATGGACTATCTGAAAACTCAGGCGACTTTCTGGAAAAAGGTAACAGCTGAAGGTAAAGAGCAGTGGTTAGATGCGAAAGGCTCTGATGATGATGCCGCGGCAGAGTGGGGCGAGTCTAGGAATGATTAATGTCGACGCTGTCATTCTCGCAGCGGGTCGATCCAGTCGTATGGGGGTTGCTAGCAAAGCACTGCTGCCCTTAAATGATTTGCCTCTGTTAGATCATGTCATTAAACGACTAGCGCCACAGGTTGATTCTTTGATTGTTAGCGGGGATCAAATATTATTGGACAATCTTGATTATCCGGTGATTGAAGACGTCACCGCCAAGTTCTCAGGTCCCTTAGCGGGGCTGTATAGTGCGTTAGTCTCTTCCCATCTATCGGATGCTGAATATCTTATGGTTGTCCCCTGCGACGGTCCCCTGGCACCTGAGACTTTGGTTACCGCATTATATCGAGTGATTAGAGATGTTGATGCCGATGTGGCTTGTGTGCGCTACGATGGCGTTGTTCAGGCTACTTTCTCTCTATGGCACAAACGGCAAGTTGATAGAATCAAGAATGCACTTTTAGTTGAAAAATACGGCGGTTTTAAGCCTTTAATGCAAGCGCTCGATACAGTTTATCTAGATTGGCCAGAGCAATCTGTTAATCCATTTTTTAACATTAACACGCCTGATGACCTTAAAAAAGCTGAGAAGTTACTAAATGTTTAGGCCGGTTGTGGTGAAGATTACATAGAGTAGGGAAGTCTTGACCCCATGGTAAATAGACATTCACATTATTCGCTTTTAGACTATTACCTGTCTGACGAGTCCGATTCCGATTGGGCTTTGGCGACCGTGGTTAATAAAGAGGGCTCCAGTTATCGATCGCCAGGATCGATCATGATAGTTAACTCCTCTGGCCAATCTTTTGGTTTGGTCAGTGGTGGATGCCTAGAAGCAGATATTACTATGCGAGCCAAGCGGGTTTTTCATAGCAAAATGGCGGCTTATGTTGAATATGATTTGCGCGAAGAAGATTCCTTTGCTGCGGATCTTGGAATCGGCTGTAAAGGTAAAATTGGCGTGCTGATTCAAATATTAACCGACAAGCACAAAGCGGTGCTAGAGGTTTTATATTCTCAATTAAGAGCTGGAAAATCCTGTTATTTACTCCAAAAATTTAAAGGTCAGATGGAATCTTTTGGTCTTGACGAAATCACACTGTTAGATGCCAATGGCGCACTCTTAACAACAACAGCTGACACCGATCAGAGGGTCCTGGCTGAAAGTGTTAAATGCAGTGATCAACATTCTACTTTCTGTAAAGACGACTCAAGATACTCTCTGTCTAGAATTGATGCTGCTTTTAACTTTTGGATTTTTGGTGGTGGAGCCGATGCTCAACCTCTAGCCGCTATGGCTTCCCAGCTAGGGTGGCGAGTCACGGTGGTAGATCATAGAGCGGCTTATGCACGAGATAGTGTTTTTAGAACAGCGGAAACGATTCTTAAGAAAAGACCGCAGGACTTGGGTTGCTCCTCAGAGTGGCCTCCGATAGATGCCGCAATGCTAATGACCCACAATTTGGAATTAGATGCGCAGTGGTTAACCTTTTTACATCAGCGTTGCAGTCCCGCTTATGTGGGCCTATTAGGCCCCGTTGAGCGACGAGAAAGCGTATTGAAATTATCCGAAATACCGGACTTGGAATGGCTTGATAAGCATGTGAATGGCCCTGTAGGCCTTGACATAGGCGGAGAGTTGCCAGAATCCATAGCCTTATCAATTCTAGCCCAGTGCCACGCTGTTTTGTACGGAGCCAGTGGAGAAGTGTTGAATAAGAGAAGTTATATTCGGGTAAACCCTAGCTAATTGAGTCAGTTCTACTGTGCTAGGCATCAATTCCAATGGTGTAATAACAAGCCTATTTTTGTCATAATAGACGCTATGATTGTGGGTTGTTGCTATGAACACAGAGATGATGACTGAGGTTGTCGCTAGTTAGCACTTTTTTCAGCTTTACCCCTCACTGATTGAGATTAAAAGAGTAGTTTATATGCCTTTAAACGATGACGATTTTATGCGCTACAGCCGGCATCTTTTGATGGGTGACATTGGCGAGTTGGGGCAACAGCGGTTATCAGATGCCAGAGTTTTAATTGTTGGTCTGGGCGGGCTAGGCTGTCCGGTGGCGCTGTATTTGGTTGCTGCTGGAGTTGGGCAGATAGGGCTATGTGATCCGGATCGGGTGGATAAAACTAATCTACAGCGTCAGGTCTTATACCGAACAGACGATTGCGGCAGTCTTAAGGTAGGTTGTGCTAAACAAGCGCTAGAAGCATTGAACCCTGGAGTGACCATTAGTGCGTATGCGCGACCAATAAATAAAGAAATACTGGCCGATGGCTATCATTTGGTGGTCGACTGCACGGATAACTTAGCGGCTCGGCAGATAATTAACGAAGCATGCTATGCGCAGAGAATTCCCTTGGTGAGTGCGGCAGCGGTGGGGTGGGAAGGCCAGCTAGTGGCTTTTGACTTCGGTCGCTTCAGAAGCCTTTGCTTTAACTGCATTATTGACCATAATTCAGCGGAGCCGATGATGAACTGTGCTAATTCAGGGGTTGTTGGGCCGGTGTTAGGAATTATGGGAAGTATGCAGGCCACAACGGTGATCAGGTTGCTGTTAGGCTATTTTAAGCAGCATGGAGAAATGACACGCTATGATGGTAAGCGCGGCCAATGGTTGTCGATGCACTGTAGCCGCAACCAGCAATGCCCAACCTGCGGCGCTGCATCTGACTAGGAAATATATTATGAGCGAAAAGACTGTTGCTAAGAGACGATTTATGAAAATAGCGGTACTGACTATTTCTGATACGCGTACGTTCAAAACTGACAGCTCAGGCTCCTGGTTACGAGAGGCTATTGAGGCTGAGGGACATAGCCTAATCGATCGTAAAATTGTTATAGATGATATTTATCAGATGAGATCTATCGTCTCTAATTGGGTCGCAGATGCGAGTGTAGAGGTGATAATTACAACGGGTGGCACTGGTTTTACTGGCCGTGACAGTACGCCCGAGGCATTGGCGCCAATTTTCGATAAACACATCGAAGGCTTTGGCGAACTTTTTCGACAGTTATCTTATGATGAAATAGGGACGTCTACCGTTCAGTCACGGTGTCTTGCAGGACTTGCCAACAGAACGGCCATCTTTTGTTTGCCTGGCTCAACTGGAGCCTGTAAAACTGGCTGGAATGGTATTATTAGAGAGCAGCTAGACAGTACCTTTGAGCCCTGCAATTTCGTTCAACATGTTGGGCCGCGGGTCAAGTAATGCAATCAGTCCAAGAGGCCATTGCTAATCTCATTGGGCGAGCATCTGTGCTACCTGTGGTTGATTCAATCAAGGTCACCGATAGTTTGGGTCGAATATTAGCTGAGGATGTGGTTGCTTGTGTTGATGTGCCGCCGGCAGATAATAGTGCGATGGATGGCTATGCCTTTTGCTACGACGATGCCATTAACCATGGCTATAGCTTGCCGATCAGCCAGCGCATTCCGGCGGGGACTCGGTCACGCCCCTTACAGGCCAATACTGCCGCTCGTATCTTTACTGGCGGTGAGATCCCGGCAGGAGCTGACACTGTAGCCATGCAAGAAAATTGCACTGAGCATGGTAATACAGTGAAGTTAAGCCCTAGTATCGTAGCTAAATCAAATGTCAGGCCTCGCGGACAAGACATTACCGCCAAATCAATTATATTAACTGCCGGTGGCCATCTAGGGCCCGCTGAGATGGGATTGCTCTCATCACAGGGGTTCAGCCAGGTTATGGTCTATGCCCGGCTCAAAGTGGCTATTTTTTCAACAGGGGATGAGCTTGTAGAGCCTGGCTTTGAACTAAAATCAGGCCAGATTTACAATTCAAACCGCGCCACTTTGATTGGTCTGATTCAATCGTTGGGTATGGAGTGCATTGATCTGGGTACCGTGCCTGATGACCTAGAAGCGACCAAGGCTATTCTGCAGAGTGCTGCACTTAAGTCGGACATAGTCATTAGCGCAGGTGGTGTTTCAGTGGGTGAAGAGGATCATGTTAAAGCTGCTGTGGCAGACCTTGGTTCAATAGAATTTTGGCGGGTCGCTATTAAACCAGGCAAGCCATTAGCATTTGGCCTGGTGGGTGACACGCCATTTATCGGTCTGCCAGGCAACCCTGCTTCTGTATTTGTAACATTTACTGTTCTTGCCAGACCTTTTTTGTTAGCGAGTCAAGGTCTGCGCGTCCAGCATAAACCTATGCTAAAAGCGGTGGCGCTGTTCAATCGGCCAGCGGAGTCTCGTGAGGTTTACCTTCGCGGGCGATTAGTCTGCAGTGAAAAGGGCGACGGAGTTGAAATCTATCCTAATCAAAGCAGTGGGGTGCTCTCGTCTGTCAGTTGGGGCGATGTCTTGGTTAGACAAAATAGTGGCGAGAAAATCCAATTTGATGACCTGGTTGATGTGTTAGTCTATTCATCGTATTAAAACCTAGCAAGAAGAGGAAAAAGTGACTAATCCAGTTGAACTATCTCCGATGAGCAACTCACTAATCGACCCCTTTGGTCGGAAAATTGATTATTTGAGACTCTCGGTAACTGATCGTTGCAATCTGCGCTGCACCTACTGTATGGCGGAAGATATGACGTTCTTGCCCCGACAGCAGATCTTATCCTTAGAGGAGCTTCGTGATGTCGCTTCGGCTTTTGTTGAGCTGGGCGTGCGTAAAATCCGTCTGACCGGTGGTGAGCCGCTTATTCGCAGGGATATTATTAAGTTAGTGAGTGCTATATCGGTTCTTCCCGGTTTAGATGAAGTGACGATGACCACTAATGGCATGTTACTACCGAAGATGGCACAGCCTCTCAAAGATGCCGGCATGAGCCGTCTCAACATTAGTATCGACAGCCTTCAGCCGGATCGTTTTAAGACACTAACTCGAGTCGGTGATCTAGACGTATGGTATAAGGGTATTCAGGCGGCTAAGAAAGCTAATTTTGCAAAACTTAAACTGAATGCGGTTATCCTCGCTGGCTTTAATGATGACGAGGTTCTTGATTTGGCTCGTTATGCGGTAGATAACCAGATGGATATTTCGTTTATTGAGGAAATGCCTCTTGGCGATATATCTTCTCATGATCGGACCGATACTCAGATTACTAGTCAGTCCATCCGCCATCAGTTAGACCGTGAGTTTGATTTGACTGATAGCGTGGAAACCACCGGCGGACCATCGCGCTATGTCCGGATAGCAGGCAGTACTAGTAAAATTGGCTTTATTTCTCCTATGTCTAACAATTTCTGTGAGTCTTGCAATCGTGTCCGAATGACGGCTGAAGGGCGATTATTGCTATGCTTAGGCAATGAAAACAGTATGGATTTGCGTGAGGTGATTCGCTCTCACCCTGGGGACTCGGCAATATTACGAGCCAAAATAGTTGAGGCTCTGCAAAATAAGCCCGAACGCCACGAGTTCGATCTCAATCGCACTGATATTGTTCGTTTTATGAATATGACCGGTGGCTAGGGTTTTTATTAGCTCGGTCTAATTGATACGAAACAGGTTTATACTACAAAATTCACATTCTGGTATGTTATTGTTCCCCCAAGTATAAATATTGAACATGGCCGTAGCGCCGGTCGTTATTGTCGAGCTAGGTTGGCACAGGGCTAAGGATGAATTCACTTAATCAGCATAGGGTTACCTCACCGTTCGTTAAGGGCCGACAGCATCAGTTAAAGTTTCAGCTGATTTTGTCTGAGGCCTCACAGCTCTTTAATTGGCAGGGTTCACGAGCCACGACATTGGCTGATATCGCGGCTACCATGAATTTAACCAAAACCTGTCTTTATTACTATGTTAGAAACAAAGAAGATCTTGTTCACAAGTGCTATGTGGCGACCTGCGATATGTGGTTGCAGCGGGCAATTGAGGCCAATCAACTACCCGGATCTGGTCTAGATAAAATTATCTCGATGATTGGCGGACATTTGCAGCAATATGCATCGACATTGCAGAGTGAATCGCCTCATTTCGCCATGTTGACCGAGGTTACCTCACTAAATGATGAATGCCGTGAGGATATCCTTAAGCGCTGGTCTGAGGTGGTTACAGTTTGCCGCTCAATGGTAGAGGACGGAGTCAAAGAGGGCGTAATCGCTGATTTAGACCCTTCTGTGGCGACATTGGCTATATTTTCTATTATCCAGTGGTTTCCGGTATGGATGAATCGAAAGCATGCGGCTAATGTCAGTTCGGTCATGGCAAATGTATTGAGCCTGGTGACTGATGGATTGGCCAGCGAGTACCATGTGTTTGAGGATGTTGATTTCCCCGTCTTAAGTGAGATCAATGAGGACAGCTTCAACCGTGACATTCAAAACCATAATAAACGCGAGGCTTTCTATCGGGTGGGATCCACTCACTTTAATCAGAAAGGCTACAAAGGGACGTCGCTTGATGAAATAGCGAATTCTCTGGATGTGACCAAGGGTGCCTTTTATTACCATATAAAAAATAAAGAGGCGCTTCTTTACCAATGCTTCCACCGTACATTGCATATGGAAAGTGACCTGCTAGGTAAAGCTGGAGAGGTAGCTAAGGTGGGGCTGAAACAAATTGAGCTATCGCTGCGCTATTTATTTCATATTCAATTTAGTGATCAGGGCCCATTGATTCGTTACCGTTCACTCCCGTCATTAGACCAAGATCACCGGAAAATGGTGTTAAAAGCGACCAAAGAGAACAGCGAGAAGCTGGGTGCCTATATTCGTCAGGGTTTGATTGATGGGACGGTGCGTAATATCGATCCAGAGATAACCCAGAATATTTTATCTGGGGCTATTGAGGCCAGTCCTGATCTAACTGATTGGCTCCCGAACATGGATGGAAAAGAGTTATCAGCAGAATATTTTTATATATTTATCAATGGATTGTCAATGAAACCTCGATAATTATATAAGCATTTAACCTTATAGAGTTCTAGTTTATGAGCAATTTTCTTTTTAGTACGGTGCCTGATGTTGTCGTTGGTCCGGGTGCCTCTGAGCAGCTTGGAGAAATGGCTGTGGGTTTGGGCATTAAGCGCGCCTTAATAGTGACCGACCCAGGGATTATTCAATTTAGCCTCTTGGATTCAGCGACTACCAGTCTTGATTCGCATAATGTCGAATACAGCATTTATTCTGATGTTGTGGCTGATCCGCCGGAGCATGTGGTTATGGATGCAGTAGCAGCCGCACAAGCTTTTGGCTGTGATGGGGTAATCGGTTTTGGGGGTGGTAGCTCTATGGATGTAGCCAAGCTGCTAGCTGTTCTTATCAGCGGAGACCAGGCTTTGTCTGAAATTTACGGTGTTGATCAAATTAGGGGCAAGCGATTACCTCTGGTTCAGGTGCCTACTACGGCTGGGACAGGCTCGGAAGCGACAATGGTGTCCATTATCACGACGGGCGAGACCACAAAGGCGGGTGTGGTTAGCAGAACTCTACTAGCCGATAAGATCATTCTCGATGCAACATTGACGATTGGGTTGCCGGCCCATGTTACAGCTGCAACGGGCATTGATGCTATGGTGCATGCGATCGAATCCTACACGTCAAAGCGTCTTAAGAATCCACTGTCTGATATGCTTGCTTGTGAGTCTCTGAGATTGCTATCCGGCAGTATCGTTACTGCGGTTAAGCAGGGCGATAATGTTGCCGCAAGAGGCGATATGCTCCTCGGGGCAATGCTGGCTGGGCAGGCTTTTGCCAATTCGCCTGTGGCCGCGGTTCACGCCTTAGCCTACCCTTTGGGTGGTAATTATCATATCCCTCACGGCCTGTCTAACTCATTGGTACTTCCACATGTGCTTCGCTTCAACGCGCCAGTAGCGGCGGATCTCTATGCAGAGATAGCGCCTTTCATTATGCCTAATCAGATTTTACCCGAGGATGCTATCGCTAGGACGGAAATGCTTGCTGATCATTTTTTGGCTCTAGCGACTGATCTGGGGTTACAAACGACATTGAGAGAGATGAATATTCCTGAAGATGATTTGCAAAAACTAGCAGAGGAGTCGATGCTTCAGCAGCGATTACTGGTTAACAATCCGCGAGAGGTTAGTCTCGAAGATGCTTTGGGCATCTATCAGCAAGCCTACTAAGGCGAATGGAGAGCAAAGTATGAGTGATGACCAACGATCGGATTATAAGTACTTTTCGAGCATTACTACTCGTTGGATGGATAACGATATCTACGGGCATGTGAATAACGCGGTTTATTACAGTTATTTTGATTCAGTGACCAACAAATATCTCATCGAGAAGGGCGGTTTAGATATTCACAATTCCGATGTTATTGGTTTTGTCGTTGCCTCAGATTGTCAGTACAGGTCCCCCGTGGCTTATCCTGAGCTACTTGATGCCGGTTTGCGGGTGAACAAGCTAGGTAATAGCTCCGTTGAGTATGGCATAGCCATTTTTAAAGAAGGTGCTCGCCAGGCGTCTGCAATGGGTACTTTTACCCATGTTTTCGTTAATCGCTCCACCGACAAGTCAGTGCGTATACCCACAGATCTCAGAGTTGCGCTAGGCGCACTTTTGGTAAGGGAATAGTAGTCATTTAAAGGAGTAATTAGTTGGATCTTAAAAACAAGGTAGTGGTTGTGACCGGTGGCGGTAATGGTATCGGTAAAGCCTTATGCGAAAAATTTGCCTCATTAGGCGCAAAAGTGTCTGTGGTGGACCTTGAGGGTGACGCCGCGCAGCAGGTAGCTGAGTCATGCAAAGGCCTAGGTTTAGCTGCTGATGTTGGCGTAGAGGCCGATATTCAGTCAGTTGTGCGAGATACTGAGGCCCAACTAGGGCCAATCGACATATTTATCTCTAATGCCGGTGTTTCTTTTAGTGATGCGCCTGGGTGGATGGCAGCTTCAGCCTCTAATGAGGCTTGGCAAAAAAGTTGGGATGTCAATGTAATGGCCCACGTGTATGCCGCTCGCGCCCTTATACCGGGGATGATAAAGAGGGGAGGTGGCTATCTTGTCAATGTCGCTTCCGGAGCCTCCCTGCTATGCCAGGTTGGCGACGCAGCTTACTCTACCACTAAAACTGCTGCGCTTGGGTTTGCAGAATCTCTTGCCATCACCCATGGCGATGACAATATTAAAGTATCAGTAGTATGCCCACTTTATGTAGCAACCCGTATGACTGAGGGTGGACGAGGGGTTAGCGGCACGGATCAAGTGATGACAGCCGAAGATGCCGCCAAATCGGTGCTAGAAGGGTTGGCGGCAGGCACTTTTTTGATTATGCCTCACGGTGATTTAGCCACCTATGCTCAGCGCAAGGGCGCTGATTATGATCGCTGGATAATGGGTATGCGGAGAATGCGTAAAGGCCTTGTTGAGCAGCATCCTAATTACGACTACCAACGGTAAATAACAATGCTGATCCATAGAACCAGAGTCTCCTCATCAGCATTGTTTATTACTGGATTGTGGCTGCTGATTAGCGCATTGACCCCCGTTTTTGCAGTGAATTATGACAACTATGACGCGGATGTGGCCAAGCTGCTGCAGGAATATCAAATTCTTCCAGATGATCAGGGGTCCTACGCACCTTCGGTTTTGATGTTTAATGAGGCAAAAGATAGCAATACCCTGGTCGACTTCGAAACGGGGCTAATTGTACTCACCGCTACAACCGAGAAAGTATTAAAGCAGTCAATAATTGACGTGTTGCTTACTCACATTGATCCCTCAGTTATCGATGCTAAGACAGCCCAAGATTTCGGCTTAACTAATGATGAAACTAATCGTCCTTTTTTCTGGGAACAGGTGCTTGATCATACGGGGGAGGCGATAGGGTCAAAATGGCGGGCAGGTAAGTTTGCAGACTACCTATTGAAACAGAAAACGCGCCAAAATGGGCGCTTAAGGGTTTCTCTGTCAATGGTTGAGACCCACAAGGATATAGCGGGGGGCAAGTATGTTAATTTTGCTAAAGCCGCTAGCCGGCAACATAAGGTGCCAGTATCGCTGGTTATGGCGATCATGGAGACCGAAAG
>Ga0075109_1000486_pt1 | contig 27565 bp, 22 predicted proteins | sample AntAceMetag02UKD_FD_69798 | JGI IMG/M metagenome (GOLD analysis project Ga0075109, IMG submission 69798) | Saline lake microbial communities from Ace Lake, Antarctica - Antarctic Ace Lake Metagenome 02UKD | ecosystem: Environmental > Aquatic > Non-marine Saline and Alkaline > Saline | place...
ACGAAAATAACCACTATAAGAATTAGAATATGATGATTATCAATGAGTTGAGAAAGTAAATAAATTGGTGCCCAGAAGAGAACTCGAATCTCCACGACCTTACGGCCACTAGCACCTGAATATAGCGTCTTTGTATTTAACACTTTTTAACACCCCCTAACTAAACGTAATAAATCATTATAAACCAATAATTTATTGAGTTATAGCTCTATATAAAGTTTAATGTGTCTTTATGGAAATTAACCTAAGACGTGTTAAATAGGTGTTAAAATGACTAAGTCGATTAAGTTAACAAAGAAAAATCTATCCGCGCTTTCTTTGGGTGAAGGATGGGTGCATGTAGAGGATCACCTGATCAACGATCTATATGTCTATTCTGGTAGCACGAAGAAATCAATATATATCCGGCGTCGTATAAAGGGACAAAAAAATAAGCGGTTTTTTAAAATATGCGCTTGGGAGCCAGGCCTTTCTCCCGAAAATATCCGTAAGGAAGCAAATTCCGTTGGATCAAGCGTAATGGCTGGCAATGATCCAACTTTAGAGAAAAAGGCGGTTAAACAGGAATCAGTTCTTTTAGGTGATGCTTTTGAGCGACTCATGGCTACCAGAGTCAAAGGCAAAAACCCCATTATGAAATCAACAGAAGATCAGTACCGCTACTCATATAAGACTGATTTGGAAAAGTGGGCGAAGAGGCCTCTTACCAAAATAACTGGTGACGATGTTGAAAGGCTTCATCAGGAGCGATCAAAGGCATCTAAGAGCAGGGCAAATATGGCGGTGCGTTTAATCAGGATGATTTATAGATATGCCATAGAGGTTTATCGAGACGAAAAAAACAGGCCGATTGTCATCTATAACCCTGCTGATCGGATTACCACATTTAAGCTGCAAAATAAGATTCCCAGAAGAACCGGACACATTACAAAAGATCAGTTGAGCCCCTGGTTCGAAGCTGTGAAGAGCAACTGCAATGAGATTGTGGCCGACCTATTGGTATTTACCTTAATGACTGGACTACGGCGTAATGAAGCAGCTCAATTGACCTGGGATCGTGTTGATCTAGAGAAAAGAGCATTCACTATTGTCGAGAATAAGTCAAAACGTCCTGTTGAGATTCCGTTATCTAATTTTCTGGTCGATATGTTACAAGGAAGAAAAGGGAGATCTGGCACTCGAAAGTATGTTTTTCCTGCCGGTTTAAAATCCAGTTATTTAAAGGATTGGCGAAAGACTTGCGAGAGGGTTACTAAAGCATCTGGAATTGAATTCATTCCTCATGACCTACGCCGTACATTTATGACAATTGCAGAGTCGCTCGATATAAGTCCGTATGCGATCAAGATGCTCGTCAACCATGCGCTCCCAGCTAATGACGTAACAGGGGGCTACATACAAATAGATCTTGAGCGCTTGAGAAAACCCATGCAGATGATTACTGATATGATTTTAACATCAGCAACATTGAAAACGTAGTAGGAAGATAAAATGATTGGAGAACCTGTGCATCCGATAAAATTCCCCCCTTATATTACAAAAGAATTGAGAAATTACTATGAAAGCTGTATCGAGTTATTTCAAGAAAATAATTCGATTCTAAAGAGGCTAATCTTTGATTCTAGAATGAAGGAGGTTTTTGAATTTCTGGCCAAAGACTTTGACACCGAAATCAAAGGCAGGGAAAGAATTGCTGTTTTTATTCGGCTTGCAAACACAACGGCCATAAACTATGCGGTTATTAAAGTCAGGAAAAAGTCATCTCTAGCAGTTAAAGAAAGAATTCTCAGTACTAGTGAAGAACTAATTAATTTACTTCAGCTAGCCGGTGGAATTGGCGATGATAAAGGACGGTTGGCCAATCATAGGGCACGGGGCGATGTACAAAATCTCCCCCATGAATTATATGATATAGGTGCTCTTTTAAATCGATGCTCGATCGAGCCAATATCGGTATTGTACGATTCTAAGGAAGGATTGAAGGAACTTACTGTTTCACCTGAAGATAGAGATAGACGCTGGAGTTACAAACTTGATATTAGTGAAGACACCCGTTCAGACAATGCAAACTTAGACATTGATGATATGTTTTTTCTGCCTATAACTGTGCCTGACATTCTCACCGAGCTTAGGAAGATTGTTACTGCTTGGGAGCCTACCTTTGAAAGCTATCAAGAGGCAGCCATTTGCAGTCGGCAAAGAAACCCCACAAATGAATTTGTCAGAGGGTTTGCGGACATATTAACTTCCGAAAAGAGACCTTATTGGCTTTTTAGCGATCAAAAAAAGAAATTCAAAATGACCAAAAACCTAAAAAAAGCTATAGCCATAGTGGCATGCGTTGTCCTAAATGATCCAGATAAAGTTGTTACCTACGCGAACGTAGGTGAAGCAATTCGTGATTAACATGGAAACTCAGCATTAAAAATTCAACCTGAGTTTCCATGAAATAAGGTTCACTCCCGCTTAGTATTAATACTCGTTAACCAAAATTATCGAGGATTATCATGCCTTACAAACATACGATGCAGTCTGCATCAAAAAATAAAATAGAAAATAAAGATGCGTCCGATTCGTTTAGCGAGTTCGAGCCTCTTCTGAGCCCAAGAGAAGCGGCTGCAATCCTAACAGTCACCACCGGAACTCTCGCTGTCTGGCGCTCAACAAATCGCTATAGATTGCAGTACCTTAAGGTAGGTGGGCGTGTGATGTACAGGCCGCACGATCTGCGCACCTTTCTTGAAGAGCGTTTGATTGTGCCTACAGCACCTGTTCAGGGAGTTTGATATGAATAGTCAGCCTAACCAAGCCCGCGAGGAAGTGAAGGAATACCATGCGGAGCAATTCAAACTATCACAATGTAACGATATATCAGCCCGTCCAATATTGAAAAGGATTGTTCTTTTCTCACTCGACGGTGATGAAAAAAATAGCACCATCATCTGTATTTTGACATGGCTCCAGCAATGAGCTGTAGGGTGCTAACAAATTTCAAATACCTCGCAGATATGTCTCGTCAAAAAGAGGAAGTGTGATGCCAAAGAACAGCGCCAATACACTTAACAAGAGAGCGCCAACAAAAGAACACAACTTTGACACTAGGGCATACGATATCAGCATATTTAAGTCCGCTAACACTGATGATAATTATGTAGCCGGTCACCAATACGCAATTGATAGCGATATATATCATGCGGCTGGCGCTGGTCGAGGTGTCGCGAGTGGGGCCATTATCGGGCTAAAAGCCGATTGTATAATTGTTCCATGTCGAGACATTCTGACCGATAAAGTTATAGCTGTTCAATGTATTAATGTAGAAGGCAAAAAGGAGACTTTTGGTGATGCAAAAGGTGGGGCGCTGATTTTAGGCAATAGCCTGGACTTAAGAACACCGTGGTATGTAGTTGACGGGTGGGCCAATGCTGTTCTGATGCTAACCAACCACTTAAAAGGTAGTGCCGTTTGTATCGTTAGTTTCGGAAAATCTCTACAGCAAGAAACCGCCGAATTAATTGACGGCCGCTACAGGCCCGACCATGTCGAGATTTATATGGAAGCTGACTAATGGCCATCACCACAAGAATATTTGAACGGGGCGACACAGCCAAAGCCAACCGAAACAACCCGCACTATATTGATAACTTTTCAAATAGCTCGACTGTTACGATAACCCCCCTATTACTCACAGCGACAACCACTACAGCTCCACCAATAGACGACTGCGAAGAGACTAACCGACTAGCCGCTCTGTCTATCTTGGATTATGAGTGGCCTATTGTTGCACCAGTTATTTCGCCACCTAGTAAACCATTGTCCAGGCCGGTTGCATCCGTTATCCAGCGACACGATGAACTATTGGCCAGTTCGTTTTCAACAGTCGTGTATGAATTAATAGGTTATTCAACCCGTAAGGACAGCAAAGGCTCTGGCCGCCTTGTCCTAGAATTAGCGGATGTCGGCACTGGTGAAGTCGTACTAGCTTTCTTTAATGTCAATATTAAATATCAACGCGGGATCCTCAAGGGTGACTATTTCCGCACTGGCGAAAATGGCCGGTTCTGGCTTCACCCTAAATCAAAATTTACAAAACTTTGGATTAAAGCTATTGGGTCGCCGGTCAAACTTTCAACAGTCTATCGACAAATGGGTAAACTAAAACAATTACACTTTACAGGTAAATTAGATATAAAACCGACTTACAGGCAATTGATAAATGTTGCCATCCAATGAAAATTTGGTTACATCTTTTACGCAACTTGGTCACAATTCCGTTACATCTCGGTTACATCTCGGTTACGCGGATTGTGGCGCTAGTTGTAACCAGTTTATATGCCTAAGAGGCTTTAGTATTAAGGCTTTAGGCGGGACCCGAAAGGGTACTTGCTGTAACCTGATTTACCGCCTAAACAAACTTAACTACCTTATCAACCTAAAGTACCTTAACAACCTCACACTGATTATCTATGCCTGCCCCTATCACTCAATCACCAGGGTGAAGACTGACCAACTAATCACTGGTCAGAATAATTACTATTACTGCACCGGTAATTTAGTGAATAGAAACAAAAAAAGTTTTTTCATTCATGCGATTGAGCAACAACTATACACGGATAAGCAGTCGCTACGGAATGCAAGGCAGGAAATGCTAACAAGTGGCAGACCGATTTTACAATGGCTTAGAATGCAGCCTAGAAGGTCGCAATCACACAGGATTAAATAATGACGGAAATTATCGAGATATTCAGGGGCGAAACAAATACGGTATTAGTTCTCTGCACCAATACGAGAACGACGAATAAAAAAGAAATTTCACTATATATTTAGGTTAAAAAAGCGAGTTGATATGGGCGGTAAAGTTATTGGTAGACGGTTTCAGTTTGATAGAAGGGAAACTACTGAACAGGTTATACGGCTTGATCGAGGCATACCCAAAATACCATACAGAAGTAGTGAGCAACGCGTTATTTCAGGAAGTCATAGAGAAATGGTACAACAGTAAAGTCAGCACACAATCTGTGATGTTGAACGCTATTCCAATTATCTATCGCGAGGAATTAAAGCCAAGCAGAGTACCAACACACTTTATTAGGAGTGCCAGATGCAAACTATGTGGACCGATATGGTTCATATCTACTGGAAAGATACCGAAGTGCCCCTAGTACTGGTGGAATCGAGCAGCGGATAAACCGATACCTCGCCCCTACCCAGTACAGTGTGGTGACTGCCAAAATTTTGAACCTATAGATCCTCCTCATTTAGGTCACTGCAAGAAAGAGGAGCCTGAGGCACCCGCAGGCCTCTGGGACGATGATCGTCATATTTATAATCGTTGGTTACCAGCGAATAAAACCCTTCGATCTTAGAGAATATTTCGTGCGCTAGTCCTGAGATATCCGCTGAAATTATTTTGCCAATGCTGGCCTTAAGGGTACTGTCTGTTAATAACAGAAAATATTAGGAACAATTTATGGCTAAATATATTAAAGGCAAGTCTGGTAATCCCAAAGGACGTCCGAAAGGGTCGGTAACCCATAAGAAGATCAGAGAAGCCATAATGAAAGATGCTTCTGAGATTATTGACTCTATGATTAAGTTAGCTAAATCTGGAGATACCACTGCAGCTAAAATTCTTCTGGATCGAGTATCTGCTCCTATGAAGGCCGGTGATTCACTAATTAACATACCACTTTCCGGTAAAATTATAGACGATGCACAACAAGTCCTAAAAGCTGTTGGCTCCGCCGAGATAACACCTAGTCAGGGACAGAATATTCTCGCAGGGATAGCTTCATTATCAAAAATAATCGAAGTAGATGATTTAATTGGGCGAGTTGAAGCGCTGGAGGCCAAAAATGACTAAAACAATTAAAAAACGAATTGCTACTCTTGAACAGCAAACTATTAAGACAGGATGGTCACCGAAGCAAATGAAGGAGTTGGCTAAAAATTTACAGGGAGGAGCTATGAAAATGAATGCTGATAATACGCAACTGGATTATAAGTATGTACCAGAAAACTCTGGCACTCCTAGAACGGGGAGAAAAAGACTTCCAGGTGTTTACCTTTAAAACAAAGTAATCACCGGCGGGTTAGAAATAATATATTTAAGGAAATTTATGGAATATTGGAGATGATTTTGAAAAATTGACATATGTGGGTAGGGCTTTTATGCTTCCTATACTTCAAGCTACTATCAGACGTCAACTAGCTTGACCGGTTGACGACAATTATCTTGGCCGATTAGTTGCTCCAAACGTGATTGCTTCAATGCTCTGATTAGGGTGAATTGCCGCTTAGTGCTTGAATAAGCATCAGTTTTCTTATTAGTAAATATATCAGATGAATTCATTGCAACCAGTAGCACAATATGTGGGCCATAAAATTTATTTATTTGAATCCGACACCTCTAATAACTTCAGATATGAGTTAAATAAATTCAAGCCTTCCGAACCAAAAACACCTCTAGATCGTGGATGAATTGTAATATCTTCCCTCGCATCTCTGAGGTTCTTCCATTTAACCCTGACATTCGCACTCGCCAAAGTTTTTGCCTCACCAGGAACTAAATCTCTTAGCTTTTCGATTAGCAAACTGTTAAGACCGATTGCCTGACGCGTGTATAGAATTTCTGGCCCTGACATATCCAATAGTGTTTTGAGCACCTCTTCTACTTCTGTACCCTTTCGTATTTCGTTTAGTGTTGGCGGTACTCCATACATACTTATGTCGACATCGGAGACATAGTATGACCAATCATTTTCCTGAAATGACGATCCAACTTTTTCTTCTGAAATGAATACTGAGCGCTTTTTAGAGTAAGATATTGTGAGCTGCATTTTAGCCCGTGTCATAGCGACATAGAAACGCGATAGGTCTCGAAATTGCTCTTTTTCAGGCTGCAGTTTGTTCGGTATTACTTCGTCATTACAGTTCACAATGCAAACAGCATCAAATTCAAAGCCCTTTGTTTGCTCAAGGTCTGATAGATACAAATTGTGTGCGGTTATAGGAGTTGATCCATCCAGTACAGGAAGCCCCATTTTATCGCCAAATATTTTCACCTCATAAAGACTGTAGCCGCAAATCGCTAGACAAGCCTTAGCATCCTGAGAATCACTAACATAATCTTTCAGGAAACTGATAGCCATAGAAATCTCTTCTTCAAGATCTTTACCTTTTAGTATTATCGGTAATGCTGAAGAAAAATCAGCATACTCAGGATCAAGCACTTCAAAATCTTCAGATACCCCCATCTCGTCAGACAGGTTCTCAATGAGTAATGACTCCGCAGCGGTTAATATTTCATAACTGTTACGATAATTCTTCGTTATTTTCGTAGTACTTGACCTATGAATATTTATACCAGCATCCCTGAAACTCTGATGCTTTGCCGATACTTGCTGCGCAGCATCACCACAAAAAAACAAATCATTTTCTCTCGGTGCAGCGAGAGCGCGAATAATCTGATATTCCATCGTGCCAAAATCCTGCGCTTCATCGATCAAAATACATCTATAGTTTAATTTAATCTTATCTATGTATTTATATAAAGCAGTTGCTATACCTAGGTAATCAGTTACACCAATAGCCAGCATTTTCTTTTCCCAGGCCTTTAGACCACTTAGAACTAGCCGCCTAAAATTTGGATCAAGCGGATACGATCGCCCCTTCCTAGCTATGCCAAGATAATCGTCCCGATCCATTGGAGATACAGCGCTTCTTAACCAATCAAACTCTTCCCTAATATATTGTTCCGCACTCAATGACCTTGAAATTAAAGAATCGTGAACAGGATGCAGAATCTTAGCGTCTATATTATTCAATTCGCAACGATAAAATTCCCGCCATATTTCATCAATATGCTCCTCACTTTTCCATGTTTTGTCATCGTATAGCTTGTCGTTTTTGGGTTCGAATTGATGCAGCAATTCTTGGCACAGCATGAAAAATGGCTTGACGTGAATTCGATTTCGAATGTCGTCAAGACAAGCAGAATCAACCATTTTTTCTATTAAAGACGCCAAAGGTCTATTAAGTGTTAATACGAGTATTTCTTCACCTTTATATAGTTCGGCAAGCCGTATAGCCCTCTTAACCACCACACAAGTTTTGCCGGACCCGGAAACACCTAAAAGCTTAGATGGACCATTAAAATCCTTATCGACAACATCTGTCTGATCCGGGTGCATAAAAAGCATCCAGTCCATATAACCGGCAGTCTCAACAAAGTGTTGAAATATTTTAGAGTAATTGGGATCATCGGATGATAAAGATTGAATTGATTCACTATTAGCTAATTTCGCGACATCACCATCGGACATTTCATCTAGAATCTGAGATTTACCTAAATATAAATCTAGCCGCTTATGCGCTTCAACACGTTTATTCTGACGTAACAAAGAAAAAACGTCGTATATGCTTTGTGACTTGGCACTATCACTAATCGAACTGAGCAAGTCGAAAATAGTTTCTTCAGCCGTTATCGATTCGAACGTTTCTAGTTCTCGAACTAATTTTCTAGGTAACTCGCTGATTAACGCTTCATAATCATCCTCAGGCAACATCTCATATAGGCATCCGTCTGTTAAAGCAGGTTGCCCAGTAATTCGAGAACATTCATCTGGATCAGTTGATATCTGAACTGTAGTAAGCTTGCCGTCTTTACCTACAATAGGCGTTTGCCCACGATTAGCATTTAACCACTTATCACAAGCACTATGATCACCAGCGAAGCAAAACAAACATAGTCCTTTATGCTGGGTTGTTATTAATCGAGCTGCACCTGGCAAATCATATTTAATACAATGAGCTATTCTATTTTCGCCATAATTTGTGGTCGATAAACCTTGAAAAGGATTATTGCTTAGTGACGCCTCCGTTGCTTTGCAGATCACCACCATAATACGGTCTGCAGCTTTCTTGAACTGGCCACCTTTCGAGTGCAATTCACGCAGGCCTTTCATGAAGTCTCTAGTTTGTTTATATTCCATACTACTTAATACCGTTGCTCAAAATATCTAAAAATCAATCAACACCCAACGCCTTAAAAACTGCGTCGACCGGATCAGCATAAAAACTGGTTTGAAACTTGGTAAATAACTCTGCAGGAATTGTTGGAATATCAGTGGCACTTGCCATTGGTAGGGCTACTTTTTTAGCACCGGCATCAAACGCGACTTGAAGACACTCGGCAATATTCTCTACCGGCTTTACGCTTCCGCCAAGGCTCATATCCCCCATTACCACCATTTGACTTTGTACTGGCTTGCCTAGCAGCCCTGAGGCAAATGCGACGAGGCTGGTAAGCGCCAAGTGGGTGAATGGACCTGTATTCTGTAATTCCACTACATGGATATGAAAGTCGTGATCCATCACTTTTGCACCCGCACTAATCCTGCTAGCATTTGCCTTGAAGAAGTCGAATGCTATTTTGACTTGTTCTTTAGCCACACTGGAATTCCACAAGCCCGATGACGCGAGCTTTCCAGATCCCTTGGTGACTTGTAGCTCTAGTCTATATAGCCCAGGCATGCCCTTATGACTCAGGCCTATGGTATGAATGAATCCTGGTTTGCTGGGTCCTTCTGCTATTAATCCACCGCCGCCTTGTTCTTTGACTGATACGAAGCTCTCTTCGAGGGATTCATTATCAATGTAACTGAAATGAACATCGTAGAATTCCATACCGCCAATTTTCTTTAACTGTTCTTTCACACGTCGACGCACCTGGAGCGCATATTCCAGGCACTCTCGTACATCTTCTTTTTCAAACAATCCGTGTGGATAAAGTAATTTGATCAAACCTGAGACAGTCTTTCTAACAGCGATAACATCACGCTGATTTAGGTTATTGCCAAGCTTGAAGTATTGATCAATGGCATCGGCGAAACTACGTTTACGCATTTCCCTGTAGAACTCCGCTAGGTAATCCACGATTAGTCCATACCTGTCGGTAAAAAATTCAGGGCGCATTTTGGGTATTTCCCAGCCCGGTATATAGGCATGGAAGCGATCAAAGAATGCCGCGTCGATCATTGCCTCAGGAAAAGGCGCTAAAAGGTGGCTGGTCTTAACCAGCGACTCGACACTCTGATTTATATTACCGATAAAGACCATTGAGGCAGAAGCCTCCATTTGCTCACGTCCACGCGCGAAAGACCCCGAAGCCATAAAGTCCTTCATTATCTGTACGCCATCTTTGTCTTTAAATGAGATACCAGCCACTTCGTCAAAAGCCACCAGATCCCACAAACCAACCAGACCAATACGTCGGGTACTCATGTTGTAGAACAAATTAGCGACTGTCGTCTGCCCACCAGAAACAAGAATACTGTTGGGAGAACATTCTTTATAGATATGACTCTTACCTGTGCCACGCGGGCCCAACTCACAGACGTTATAGTTGTTTTCGATAAATGGGATCATGCGGGCCAAAAGGTGCCATTGCACTTCTTTATCCAGTGACGATGGCTCCATACCAATCGAACGTATTAATGTTTCACGCCATTGGTTTGTAGACAATTTTGCTCTGCCCGAAAAGAGTTCATCCATGTTCATATTTGGCATCTGTATCGGCTTAAGCAACGTCACACCAAAGGGTGAGCCCGACTGGCCTTCTTCATGGTAATAACTCAGTGTCGCGATCACCCAGATACCCCCGACTAAGAGCTTTTCATATTCTTTTACGATACTGGCTGAAATTTCGGCATCTTTAATTCCCAAATTACTGAATGCCGCCTCATACTTATCCTTTCTTTCATTCAGGCGAACCGTTACCCGATCAATGACTTTAAAAGATCCTCGTTCACGAACTAGCGACTTCACTTTTTCGGCTTCATCCGGACGTACATAATTTTCAGCAAGCACAGCTTTGACATTTTTAAGGCCAACCTCAATTACTTCAGGATCATCCGAAGCGCAATACATGCCCAATAAATATTCAAGCACATAAACCGGAACATTGGCACCCTCTTTAATCAGCTTGGTAAGGTCTTTACGCACTACCCTGCCGCCAAAGTGCTCATTCAGTAACTGATCCAAATCTTTATCGTCAATGGCATCCATCATAGTTTTCAAGCCTTAAAAAAAGTCATCGGTAAAAGCCAGATCAATAGTCACACGGTAACGTTCGACTTCGGTGTTCAAATCTTTGTCCTTCAATATAAGAAAGTAATCCTTCTTGCGGTCGAAATTAGTGCCGCTTAATGACAAGCGAACTTGCTTAACACGATCCGAAGCAGAGTCAGTCTGGCTATCAAAGGTCAATACTTCTTCACTAGAAACCAGCGCTTCACCCTCATATATCGCAACAGAAATCGTTATTGGTAAAATCTGGTCAGACACAGACTCTGTTTGCATTAGATCGAATCGCTGAATATTGTTGACCATTTTCAACCCAGCTTTAGGCGAAATAACACCGACTTTTCGTTTGGTGCGTTTCTCAGCCTTTTCACCACGAAGTTGCTTAATCGTCAGTACAGGCACGACAATTTCCTGGGGCAGGACCCCACCATGTACAAAACGGGCACCGCCTACGAAGTGAAATCGATTAGCACCTTTAGGTACCCAAAAACGCGTATCAGAAGACGTGCCGGCAGTTTTACGCGTAGTACCCGATAGCGCATCTTTCGGCTCAGGCAAGTCAAAACCAATGACATAACGCTTTTTACTTTTAAGTGGTTTTGGCGGCTTTTCGGCAAGCGAGGTACGATCAGAATAATCCAGCTTGCTTTGCTGAAAGATAAAACCATGATCTGCCGTCACCAGAACAGTAGACGTATTGAATTGCAGTAATATTTTTCGGGTCAGTTCAGTCAGTTCTTCTATGGCATGTTCCACAGCAAGAAAAGTTTCCGACTCAGTGGAAGCGCTGTCGCCCCGCGCATCGACTACATTGTGATAAACATAAATCACCTGCTTGTCCTTTAGTGCTTCGCGACCTTCATCCCTCGACCAACCCTTCATATCTTCAGCGGTAACAGCCATGCCACTATGGGCAGCAAGAATGTTATTACGGGCCGCCGTGCTTTTGGACGACTTGCCATCAACAAACACATCGTCGCCTACCCCTTCTCGATACTCCAGGGTATCGTGGGGTAGCAGAGACGCCATACCTAATGTCGTATAACTAGGCACTACACCCAGCTGTGAGGTCAAAGTCGCTTGGCTATAGCGTTTTTCATTGATTCTTTCCATCAATTCAACCGCAGCTTCATAACGAAAAGCATCACTGATAATGACCACAACACGCGCATTTTTAGCTTTGCCAAACGCTGGCAAAACATTCGCCGTAAAAAAATCTTGTTGGTTTTCTATACCATCAATTTTCCAATGACTCAGTTTATCTTCCGAATCAATTTTTTCGCCCCAGTTCTTTGCCAGGTTGTCGATAAACCAGTTTGAATAAACCTGTTCTATCGCATCATCCAGATTTTTCAAAATTTCGACATGAGCCAGATAAGAAGAAGCCCAATAGCGGCGATATGCCCTATCAAACTTGTAAAGATCAGCTTCATAAGCCTGATAAATAGCCTGGATATTTGCAAAATGAAACCCAGTCGAATGACTGTGACGTAATGAAAACAGATCAATAGCCGAAGAAAGTGCCTTATAAATCATGCGATACTTTTTACGTGTCTCGTCATCTTTATGACGAGACGCCCAATAGTTATCGAGGCGACTGGCAATGATGGTGGCATACCTGGCCAGTTGCGGCGCATCTTCATTCGGAATAGTCTGAGAAATCTCCACAATAATCTGACGCTCAACCGCTTCAAACGTCGCGACCTGCGTCAAGTCTTCTAAATTCAAATCATTTAACTTATCCTTAATGCGTAAAGCTTCAGAAACCCAGCCAGAGATGCCATCAAAAGTTTTGTAGTATCGAGAGCTATCACGCCACCGGGATAACAATGCTCGGGATGTAGCCCTGGCACTACCCGAAGGTATAGCCAGACTTTGTGCCCAGTCAGGAACGATTCCGATACTTTCACAGAAACCTGTTGCCAGTAAACGAATGAAAAAGTGTCCGAGCTTAAACGGCTCATCTCCGTTCATCTCACTGGCAGAAGCGAGATACCCAATCTCTGTTTTTAAGGCAGTTACCAATGCCGGCACGAGTCCATATTTCTCCAGCTCAGTCAGGGAGTCTGGATTCGCCTCCAGCCCGATATCGTCCTCAACCGCCGCCTCTGCAAGCGCAAAAAGTATATGGGGAAGATCACAGCTTTCAGACTTGACCACAACAGCAATCATCGCCAAATCTAGCTGACTATCATTTAAGTCCGCCAGTGGCCATCTTTTCAAGTTGTTAATACGCGCTTTACTGGCCAGAAACTTATCACGTTTCGTCAAATGCTCTCGCAAGCTCTGTTGGTTAAGGCCAAGCTCGTTGAAGATGATTGAAAACCGATCCGCATAAAATGAGCGGGAGTAACGTTTAATATCTAGCAGCCAGTCTTTATTAGTTTCTGGCTCTGCGCTGGGGAAATACAACAAGTATTTGCCAACAGTATCTTCCAGCTCAAGTTTTAGTTTGATACCAAAAACCGATTCAGAGGTCATGTTAATAATAGTGACCTCAGGCAAGCGCAATTCATTCAGTTCAGATTCAAAATCTGCTTCAGGGTCATACCAGAAGACGATGCGGTGGTGTTCTTTTTGGAAGGCTTGTTTAAGCCCATTATGTAGCTGATCTAGGTTCATTCGTTAACCATTAAGTATCTGTCCAATTCTGGACCTTAGCGTCTTTTTACGAGCTATATAGAAGTCATCAAAATGAACAAGATCCTCCGCTAGAAAGTTTATTGCTTGGGTTTGAAGATGATTCTCACGTGCAGCAGCATCTGGCCATTGTTGCTCATACCAATCTACTGGCATTTTCTGACGCTTTTCATTGTTTATCGTCCCTTCAAGTAGTTGCAGGTTTGGTAATTGATTAACTTTAACTAAAAAGGACTCAACAATGTCTTCCTTTAAACAGAGTTTTCGCAAATTGGATTTAGTGAACAAACCTTTTGGGTAAATGTGATCCACATGGAAATGATGTGAAAAATCAAAACCAGGGAATACCACTGACAAGAGAGCAAACGTTCTTTTATTGCCATATTCAAGTGTGGACAGTTCGTCAAGTTCTTCATCAGTGAACATTAAAGACTTACCTCTCGAAGACATAATTAATTCTATCTGTGCTGCTGGAAAACTAGCGTCACCATGCTCAACAAGAGTTTTTCTTATCGCGGTTAGAAGAGTATCTAATCCGCTGCCCCAAATACCAGATGCTTTTAAAAGTGATTTGACAAGCCAATGTCGCAGCAATGATCTATCTTGTGCATATTCTGTTCGCGACAGATAACCAGCATCAAGTTTTCGAAAATGTAGGTAATACGCAATGGGTAAAATAGCGCTGTCTGCTCTTAAATTTTGCGCATTAAATCCAAATGAGGATAACAGTCTTACGGCCAAAAGCAGTGAAGAACGAATATTCAGCCAATTGTTTTCTAATAGTGACATGTTGTCCTTGTTAAAATTTTCAACCTTAAAACCAACACTTCCAATATCAGAAAGCATTAACCCTGCTTTTAAAACCAGATCTTTACTGAAATCAAAACCATCACCTTCCTGGTTCATTTCATCAACTAAGGAATGAATTTCTTCTCTAGCATCCAGTGTATTCCATTGAGCAACAGCAATTGATAATAATAAATCTGAATACGAAAGTGGCGTACCACCGCTATTCATTCGAATGAATATATTTAGAACTCTTTCAAGATCCTGATTTATTTCCTCATAATATGAAATTTTATCTTGATCAAATATCGTCCTACGGAGCAGCCTCAATACATTCCGCGCTTTCTTTCGTGATTCTTTATCCAGCTCTACTTCATCAAGCTCATCGGTCAGGTCATCAAAATCTTCGTCAAGTATTCGACCAACCCTAAACCATAGGTGTGCCAAATTGGCTTCACTAGCAATAGCATCAGTAAGAAACTCAAATTGAAAAACTGTACCAGACTCATCGTCAGGCTGGCCGAGAAGATTTAGATACAGCTTACGCAGAGGGAATGCATCATCACTGCTCCACCACTTACCTGCTATCTTCCAACTATAAGACCCCCTCAATCCAACATTCAGAGCTGTCATACGTTGCTGACCATCCAGGACTGCAACGAACTCTTGATCAGGTAATTGAGATAGACGCTGGCAATGAGGATTATCACGCTGATGATAATTTTTTACGAAATCATAAAACTGATAGAGGTTTCGATTTTCTGGTTTAATTTTCCAGAACAAAAAAGTACCAAACGGATACCCCTGTAATAAACTATCGAAAAGCTTACAGATTTGTTCTGGCTTCCATACAAATTCACGCTGTATAGCTGGAAGGATATATTCTTTCGCTGCCACCTTATCCATCAAGGTCTTAATAGTTCCACCTGCCTGGTACATTACAAAGCCTCCACTGGCAGATTTTCATGCCATTCAAGATTATTAACTGTATTAAATAAATCCACTAAATGATGGATGGACATATCCATCAATGGCTCATACATAAACGAATTAAGATGAATATTTTCTGGAGTCATCAAAGATACTTGGCTAAGCACTTTGCGAACTGGAGGGAAACCACTGTCAATATCAGCATTTTCCTGACATAGACGATCAAATAGTTTGTTAGTCTGATTTCCTCGAATAACACTACAATCTCTAACGTGCCGCCACATAAATTCTTCAGCTTTGAGCCGTATGGCAATAGATAGGGTGACTTTGTTTTCGAGTGAGATAGTGTCATCATGATCTACAGCTGCTAAGTCAGTAGCAGTTGAGTAGATATGATCTATCACTAACTCATTTTTATTAAATTCATCGCCCAAAGGCTTTTCTTGAATAACCTCTCCGATAGCCGCCTCTAGATCAGAAAGCTTTAAGTCTCTGGTATCTGATTTAATATGCGACAATGAAGTTAGCTGCTGATAGGTTGTCGAGCCATTTCCATCTTTATATTGAATCAAGTTTCTCACAAAGGGGATCATTGAAACTAGCATTGCTGAATTATTCGGGAACTGCTCCTTCCATAGGTCAAAAGGGCTTGCTACATCTTTACTACCACCCTTAAGCAATATCACAGCGTCAGCATTACGCTGAGCCACAAAAGAGTTGTCCCATTGACCCTTAGCCAACACACGACTCTGGAATGTGCGATAAAAATCAAAATTATGAGTTAAAACGACAAGCCGAAAGAGGTCCTCATCGGCCAACTCCTTTAAGTATTCAATAATTGCGTATTTATTCTTATAATCAAAAGAGTCTGCAATGTCGTCTATGATAATTACCGTCCTCTGCCCTGCCTTTAAACGAGCTTTAAACTCGAAAATAACATAGAGCAAGTACATTGCTCGCCGCTCACCCATAGACAAACAATCAAGGGAGTTCAACTGGCCACGATTAAACCTAATTGGCTCACCGTTATCACCTTCAAAGGTAAACACCATGTTTGGTGCTGTAGTCCCCAAAATCGCATTGGTATGACTTTCAATATCTACACCAAATGGAACATGGAAGCGGTCTTTAAATACGCCTTGTGCTTCATGCCATAAGGTATCTTCTAAATGGGCTTGTTCTTCAATAGCAGTCAACTCAACACGATGCTGATTAAAGGAATCCAACAACCCATCAAAAACATCCTTTTCATTTATATAATAAGATGCCCACAATACCTTTCTTAGGTTATCGAGGTCCGCCAATTCGGCAGCCAGCTGTGGTGTTTGTTCCAGCAATACTTGAAACGCTTTGATCGGCGCAACCCCTCCGACAATCTTCTGTGATATCACTTTTAGCGCTCCATCGCCCAATATTGCATCACTCTCCTGCTCAAAAAGGGCATCTAAATCCACCTGATTACTGACAAGCTCGGCTTTACCATTGAGTAAAAGTTTGTGCTGGGCATCAAAAAAGCACTCTTTCTTTAAAAGCTTTGAAACCGTACTAGCATTACCAGGATTAAACTTGCCCTTTTTAAATAGAGAGGACTGCTCTAAAAGCTCGTTATATCTTGCTGTATAATCCTGAATGCTTTCGCTAACGGCCTGTTCATTAAGTAAACCGAGGACTTTGTCATCGAACACTGTCTTATAAGGTAGCTTGGCATAGTCTTCATTACCCCCTGCATACTCTTTTAAGACCTCTAAGGCATCAAAAATATTGTCGCAAGAAAAGTCTTTGGTCAACTGACCTTCGATGTCTTCTTTTTTAAGTTTAGACAGACTATTTAGCTTGGCAATTAATCCTTGCCTTGCAATAAGCACTTCATTATAAGCCGCATCATAAAGGGCTTTCTGTGCCGAATTGACTAACAATGTGGATATATTTCTAGATTCATAACCTGAATCAAATGGTTGAACAACCAGAATTTCATCAGCGGCAATAACCTCGCCATCTAGTTTTATTTCATATTCCGGTTGTCGATTATACAATTTTTCTTCAGGTTCTTTTTCATCTGACAATCGTTGAAATGTCTTTGCCAGAGACGTTTTCATCACGCCGTTGGGTGCGTAAATTAAATTAGCATTGCTCTTTGCGAAACTGAACTTGTGCTTAAAAGAATTTATCCCATAGCAATTTTTTAGCTTTATCGACAATTCATCCATGCTTATGTCCTTTTGATATTCTCAGGGTTTTTGCCGTGAACCGCCTTAACCTCAGCCAACAAATCACCAAACTTGCCATAGTTCACTTTCACACCATCATCCAGATCCAGGTGAATGCGCTGGTCGGCATAGTGTCGCAGTTTTTCGTCGAAGTTGCTGAGTTCGGCTTGTTGTTTGTGTAGTCGGGCGATTTCTCTTTCGAGCTTTTTGACTTCTGCGGTTGTTGCACTGGCGTCTTTTTCTTTTTCCAGCTTATTGACATGGGTCGCTAGTTTAGAGGTGAGCGGTATGACGTATTCGGTTCGCATTCGTGCCAGCGTACCTTCGTTATAGCGGTGCAGGTAGACCAGGCACTGGAACGCTTTTTCTTTGCCACTGCTGAACAACCAGTAGATGGGGCGCTTCTTGTAGGTTTGCAGGTGGTCTTTGAAAAACTTGTCACTTAAATAGCGTCGAATGGTATCGCGGCTGCCTTCACCTTTTTTCGGTGACAGGTTATCGGCTAGAAAATTCAGGTTTTGTTCGAGGTGAGTTCTGTCCCATGCTACGGATATGAATTCTTCTAATCGATTGGCGGCATCGTCATCGAACCACTCGGCGTCGGTGAGCGGGATAATGCCATCATCGTCGGCTGGAAAGGTTGTGTAACGTTCAGGATCGAAGCCCTCGTTGCCGCTGTTGGCGTAGATGAGTCCCGGCTCATTCAGGCTGTAGCGTCCCATCATGCAGCCGATGGCATAAGAGGCCAGTTCTTCCATCGTGTCTTCTCGGAAGCGGTTCCAAAGCTCCTCTTCGGTGAGTTTGCCACCGTATCGGTAGGCGGGGTTCACCGTCAGGGTGATCTGCTCGATGGGGACGTCGGGGGTAAGTTCGTTCTGTAGGCCATAGACATCGATGAAGAGGCGGTTGTTCTCCTCTTCCAGGTGCTTCATCTCAGTGATGGTGCCACGGTTCTGAGTGATCCATACGATGTAGCTGGATTCAAGGGTGGCTGTGGGGTCGGAGGGTGACTCTAGGACGGGGGAGGATCGGAAGTCCCAAGAACGTTCGTAGGCATCCCAATCGGATCTCGCAGCCTGAAGGAGATCCACCGTGTTCGCGTATTGATTTTCGTTCGACGGCACATACGGCAAGCGATCCAAATCCGCTTTATTGAGATTCAGCGTTGGACTAAATGCCGCTAGTAGTGTTGCAGCAACTTTGCTGTTCAAAAAGCCCAAGAGATGGGAGCGCTCTCGAGCCTCAAGTCCATAAAAACTCAGGAAATTCGCATCAAAGAGAGCACCAGCTGGGTAGTGCCGAAAGCTGTTAGTTATAGATGTGATGCCAGATGTGGCCACAGATTCAAGAAAGTAGTATTCAGCGCTAACGATTCGACGGGACCAATGGGTAGTGTTGGGGTCGGCCCTATTGTTCACAACAAACGTCTTTATCTCTGCTCCGTTGCCCTTCCAATTAATGAGGTAGTCGTTTTTTCCGTACCACTTCCGAAATGATCCGCCCTTATTGTGTGGAAACCAGGTACGCTGACTCTCCTGAGCGGACTTCCAGCTTCTGTGCCCAAGACCAGTATCGCGCTGGGAAACTTCATGCCAGAGGCGGAGGAATCTCTCGTTATCCCCAGTTGAGAGCCCTGGCTTCGCTGATGCATTCTGTCCAAGCGTCAAATGCTCATCGTAGAGGCATAGAGCCCGACTACTCACCCAATACGAAATCGGCGCTCCGGGGACCTTTCTGAAGTTGCTTTGTACTGCCTTAAAAAACCAACTACAGGTCTTGTCTCTTATGGCTTGAAGGGTCCTAGGACCCTGAACATCGACGCCAGGAAACTCTGCCAGTCGTACGTAGGAAGATTCATAGTCCGCTATATGATGTTTCTTGATAGAGAACGTGCAAATGTGAGCTTTTGCATCAGTGAAAGCATCGTAATGAAGTTGCACTAATGAGCTGATCGTACTCTCGTCAATGACCTTGAGCCGGAGGTGTTCATAAGACGTGCTGAACATCCAAACGTAGGAGGTCATGACCCCAATGTTCCCAGAATCCCGAGAGAACATCAACAATCTCGCGATGAAGGCCGAGAAAAGGTCCCGGTGGTAGCCTAGGTAGTTTTCGCGTACCCAAGACTTAAGCTTCGGATTAAACGATTTTGTTCCCATGTACGGTGGATTCGCCACCACCGCGTCGTACTGAGCCGCCAGCAGCTCGGCCTGCCTTACCAACGGGCCCAAGAGCTCAAGCGCATTGGCCACGAACAAGTCAGAGCTCGTCGCCTCGCTTAGTCTCTTCAGAGACGACATCTTTTTGGCCAGCTCCTCCGGCACCTGAATCAACGACCCAAAAGTCGTAGCATGCTTAAACAGCTCCTTTAACTCATTAAGATTCCCTGGATCCAGCCCATAATCAACCAACGTCAAGCCCGCAACCAGAACCTCAGAATCAAACCCAACACTGTCCACCAGCGGCATCACATTCAGCTTCACTTTGTTTTCGAATAGACTCCGATCATCCGCCCGCCCCTTCATCATCAACGCAAAGCCCGTCAACTGCGCAGCCCGCTCATCGATATCCAGCCCAAACAGATTCTTCTCCAGAATAAGCCCTGCAATGTCACGCTGCCTGTAACCACGTTCCAGATAGATAGCCTTGAACAAGTCGTAGGCTTCAACCAAGATATGACCGGAGCCACTGGCCGGGTCGATCAATGTCAGTTCTTCAGGATTGAGTTCTGCGGGTGTGATTTCCTTGAGCTGAGAATTCACTTCATCAGTCTGCTCGGCAGGCTCAATGTAATACTCCATCTGACCTTTGAGCGGTGATTGCGGATAGGTCGCCAGCCACTGCGCGCCCAGCGAGTTCTGTACCATGTACTTCACAATCCAGTTGGGGGTAAACAGCTGGGTTGCCGCCGGAATGTCTTCCGACTTCACCACCTTGCCAATAACCTGATCTTTTTTCTCTGAGATGTAGAATTGGTAGAGCCAGCCGATGATTTCGATATTGGCCCAATCCTGTTCCGGGATACTGCTAACCAGATCGCGAATTAATGAGTCGGTTTTAGTGAGGTTTTCTGGCAAAAGTAATTCAGTTTCATCGTCTACTGGCTCGAACAGGAATGGCATGGCGTTATGCAAGGCATGACATTGGGCGAGTAATAATAGTCGGTAGAGTGCTTCGTCTTTATTGCCGTCCAGTTTTAGCTGGCGGGCTTTATCCTTATCCAGCCCAGCAAGGTCTATGTCGAGGCATTCTTCTAGTATCTGATATCCGTTTTGTTGCTGCGGATGGCTTAGCACTCGTCGACCATGACCCAGGTAATCGGCTAGCTCCATGTATCGGATAGCGCACAGGCGGTTAAACCAGCTATAAGCGACCTGCTCCATGACTTGCCCGAAACTGGTCTGCTTGATTTTTCGTATTAAGGCTTCACGCGGTTTAGCCATAACAATCGGGAAAGGCTTGCCGCCAATGACGAGCAAATCGCCTTTGACTTCGGCTGGCTCGATGGCTTTTGCTGTAATGCCATATTTTGCAGCCTGTTTGGTCATGGCCGCGATAAAGTCGTTACGCGCTCTGGGTGCGTAGCTTTTGATATGTCCTGTATTCATATTACTGCCTGTTATCCCGAATATTTAACGTATGCGAACCCGTTTATTGTTGGCGACCGCATCTTGCAGCTCCTGTTTTAAGGCGTCTACGAATTGATCGATGTCGGAAGCTGATTCGAGATAAACACTGCTGCTGACTTTGTTAAAGACGTTGGAAGCGGTAATTTCAACCACGGGTTTTGGTGGCGGTGACACCGGTATTACAGTATCCGCTATCTGGTTTTCGCCGCCACTGCCGCCTGATGGCTTCGAGGTCTGTTCGGCTAATTTTTTGTGACGATTTTCATCTTCTATCGATTGCTGAATGGCATCTTCCAGGGCGTCCATGCTTTCAATCAGGCGCTCTTCTGCTGTCTCGGTTTGTAACATGTAAATACCAGAGATATCAGCTTCTGATGCTATATCGGCTTTTACCAACTGTAAGGGTCGTAATAGTTTGTTGCTTAGTTCTGGTGTACCGACACCGCTTTTTTCTATCTCGGTTTGCAGCTGTTTGATTTTCACATCGACTCGTTCGATGGCATGTTGACGTTTTTCGGTCAGAATCGAATCATTGACCGCTTCAACCGTACTTACCAAACCTGCTACTTTATGCAGCAGACCATAAGGTGCCTCGGCAGATTCGATCGATATCATCTCGGCGAAAGCGGCCCGTGCTTTATCGTGCTTATCTAGCGCTGGTTTATTCTTTTCGAAGTCTCGCAGTGCCCGTTGCAATTGCTGCCAGGTGTGGAGCTGATTGCTGAAAAACTCATGGATATCGCGGTAGTCTTCTTCCAGATCGAGGTAATCATTCTTGTTTTCGACGATTTGCTTGAAAAAGTCGAAGCTGTCGTCATTGTTGAGCAGGCGTTGCAGTGTGAGTATCGATTTATCGATGACTATTTTGCCGGGGAATCGACCGACATCGGTTTTACTCTTGTAGCTTTGCAGGTTGCTTAACCATTGCTCCAGGTTCTGACCATAATGTTCAAACAGTTCTTTTTCTGTCGATGGCCCCAACGCAGAGAACAGATCTTGCGTCAGATTGCGGGCCAGAGTCAGCACGGCTTCGTCGGTCTGGCGCTTGCGAATTACGGTGACTTCACGGCGACGGCGAGAATTCTGCAACGGTTCGAATGCGTCTTTAACCGGCAAGGTTCCACCGGCGATCATGAAACTGATGCGACCCATGGCTGCGAGTCGGCCCAGAATCAGGATGATTTCACCATCCGGCCAGCCGAAAGGCTTCTTGGAGAAGCGTTCAACAATCTCAGAGAGAATGACACTATCCTGCTGGGAACGCAGTTTGACGTAGTCTTCGACTTCTTTGGTGGCGCGTGGATTGCTGGCTTCGCCATCGAGTGACAGGCCCATTTGAGCGATGTCATCTACCGTCAGCACGGCCTTCAATTCACGCCAGCAATCGTCCTGCAAAATTTTGAGGTATCCGAGCTTGGTATAGGTGTTTTCTAGCAGGTACTGGCAGGCTTCATCAAAGCGGACTAGCTGACTACTACTCGTCAGATCTAGGTGCTGGCCCAAGGCATAGACTTCTGCTTGGAGTAACATGTCTTCCAACGTTGCTCGTAGGCGTTTCTTACGCTCCTGATTTTCGCGGCCCCGGTCCGCGAGGATTCGGGTTACATCAGCCTGTGCTCCGTCATCATTCAGGCGTATGAATTTATTGGTTTTGAGATAGGTGCGTAGTTCAGTATAAAAGCTTTTGTCATCCGCCAGTTTGAATAGTGTCAGGCCTTCGGTGCTTTTATTGATACAACCTGCATCATTGTATAGGTTGTAATCGGCATCTAGCGGGGACACAAACTCTACCTTTAGGTCGGACTCATAGCGGCCATCCTGGGTGTGTCCATCTAGATAACGGCCAATGCTGTAATCGGTTTTATTCACCGAATAGCGGTACTTGTTTTTATCTTTGAGTAAATCCTTGTAAATCAGGTTACTGAGTTCTTTGTTTTCATCCGAACTGGCAATGTCGGTGGATTTAATTTTGCGGGTTATATCGCGCTCTTCATTGGTCAGAAACTGATACTCGTCTCCATTTCGGGTGATCAGGCTTTCTTTTTCTAAACGTTGCAGGCTGTCTTCGATACGTTTGCGCAATGCCAGCTTATCTTCATCAATTTGCTCGATGGACAGGGTGATCAGGTTATTGAGCGTGCCTTTGACCAGATCTACATAGCGGATCATGAACAGGGTACGTAGCATTTGCACGTCGAAGTCATCCAGCGTGGTGTTGTCTTTGGCCTGGTCGATGGTGCGTTTGACGGCAGTATCGAGAAAACCTTCAACTGAGTGATAGAAGCGATGCATTGGGATAAGTGCGCCCACCTCTTTCACGGCAATGGCATTGGCCGCCATTTGAAATGCATCGAGCATAGAGCGCTCGCCAAAGGCCAGGTGTGCGCCAGTAGCGCCTACTTTTCGGATTTCTTCAAAAACTTTTTGCACCAACTGAAAATGGTAAGGCGCAAAGGGGTAGTTACTAACAAAGCTTTCTGAGCTATCAAAGTTTTTAAGCGTGGGGCCAGTTCGATCAAATGACAGTTGATTTTTAAGTATGTCGCCCTTTGTCTCAAATATGGCTTTTAACTCAGCTTCAGCCTCGGGTGTTTTGCGCAGCAGGCGTTTCTGAATGACTTCGTCTGTGTTGGAGCTTGATAGGGATAATCGAGTTTTGAATCGCCCCGCAATTTTGGAAAAATCATTGGCCTTGGAAGCGGATAGTTCACCCAGTATGGCATCCATATCGGCCTGCGACGTCACAATAATCCAGGCTCGGCCTTTACAGATAGTGCCGAGGTTTTCGGTGATGGTCTGTAGCGTCAGCATCAACTTGGTGTCGCTACCGATAAACTGACCGACCTCATCTACCAAAAAAAGTACGCGATGCTTGCTATCTTGAGTGTCCAGATATTCCTTTACCCACTGACAAAAGTTTTCAACCGATACGCTGAAAGTTTCTTCTGACTCTTCGAACCATTTTGTTGCTGCTTCGGCTGATAACCCCAAAGCCTCAGCTAACGCTTTTTCGATATCGTCCTGATAGAAATGATAACCATCTCGTTCCGCTACCCAGTCATGGCCACTGGAAGCTTTGAATGCGTTTTTAAAAGTGTCGTAGGCCGATTTTTGTTCGAGGTGACGTTCCATGTGTGCGACGTGTGGGTGGTCACCACTAAATCCCTGGTGCTCGTTAAAAACTCGCAGGAAAACATTGAGAATCGGGTTGCCATCGTTATTGGAGCTGGCTTTGCTATCGATATTAAACAGGATGACATCGGCGGTGTTACTGACCGCTTTGTCGATATCAGCTCGGATCATCGCATCACGGATCTTATCTTCACCAAAAAAATGTACGGCCTGCCGGTGATTGCCCTCGGCATCGACAGCCACCTTATTCTCGAGGATATAAGACAGGGTTTTCAAGAAATGTGATTTACCCGAACCGAAGAAGCCCGAAATCCAGACTCCGACTCGATTGGCGATACTGGGATCGTTGGCGTCTGTACCATAGGAGTCAAAGAAAGCACGAAAATGCGCTTCCAGTTCATTGGTTACGACGTATTCGTCGAGTTCTTGGTATACGGTCGCATCGTCATTTTGATCCGCCTTGACTACACCGTTGATGGAGCGGTCAAGTGGCTTTACAAACATGCTTTTTATATTCATTTACTATCTTCCCTAATTGGATCTTTTGGCACTAGATCAAATGCTCGGTAATAATTATTGCCCGGGATTCCACCAAACAGACTCATTGTCTGGCCGTCATAACTACCAGGATAAAATAGTATTAATGGCGTTTGCCCCAGCAAAGCATGCAAGCTATTGAGTAGGTTGTGCGAGCGAAGCAATGGCCAGGCCGAACCAACACCTGAAATAAACACCATATCCATCTTATCTGCTTGACTACTCTCTACGACAAACGGGGCGAATTTATCCATGTGCATTGGCCCTGACAATGCTTTTAATAAGGCATCGTCGCCTTTACTTTTTTGCATTGAGATTGCTTTTTCAATAAAGCCTCTATCGCCGAGATATTTAACTAAAGAGTCGAGCAGGTTGATGTGCGCCAATTTAATGTGGTTGTGCTTTTTGGCGAGCATTTCTGCCAGAAAGGCAATATATCGACGAACCTCAAGTTCGTCAGCAGGATCATAATCGAAGATCCAGAAACCAATTTCATTACCCAGACCCTGGCTTTTAAGAAACCCATCCGAGAGGATTTTTTCTGGTATCTGATTGAGTCTGTGTTGTAACTTTTGATCCATTTATATTCCCTTTGTTATTCGCTTTTACTAGCGTCCTCGTGAGGACACTTCCATGCATTTTTTCGATCTATTCTTATAATTATCTGCAAGCATAACCCTGACTTCTGGCCTTATCTGTACGTGCTGTAGACTCAAGTTACGCGTGTTCTTTAAATAGCCGATTTCAGCCAACATTCGAAAAACAACTTGGCCTGTTTTCTTTCTAGTCGATTCGGTCCATTCTATGATATCTGGATCTCGATTGGTGCAGTCATCAAGGAAATCTATCCATTGATATACTTCTAATTTTTCTGCATGTGTTTGGTAAGCATCTTTAACCACACGCTCCATGAACTCGACTAGCAAGAGGTTTCTCTCAAGTGCCGCGCAAAAGGCGACTTGAGTGGCTAGCTCTTCATCACCATCTCGTAATGCTTTCCAGAACTCAGGTTCCAACCGCTCTAGTCGTTTACGAATAGCCTGTGCATTTCGTTTAGCCGAAGCGGGACTTCGTTTTTGTAGGATGTTGTCCACTCTAATCGCCTGATCCCAGTCTTTTGCTGTTGCCTGACTCAACATAAACGCCGCGATGATACGGCTTTCCCTAATCATTAGAGAGCCACCGGTTAAATCACTGTCGTATTTGAAATCTGTCATGAATATTATTTACTAGGAACCCGCGTTGAAAAGATAGGGATTCAATTTCTTTCGATCCGATTCAAGTAACTGAAGTGGGTATTTAAACTCGTCATTTGCCTCTTCGTGACTAATCGCCGACTGATAGCGTTGAAGCGTGTAATACGCTAATGCTTTTCGAACCGTTAACTGTAGCCTACCATCGGGCATGCCATAATCTTTTTCGACCAATGCTTTTTGGCCGTCTGATAATTTCCTGTTTTGAATCAAGTTGAGTGTTATAGATTCCTGCCAGTCAATGTCTTCTGACGAAGGCGGTGCCATTTGTTTTAGCTGCCGTGGTGTCCTGTCAATTCTGGACAATAGGAAGTCCCTGAAATTCTGATTTTTATGGCAATAAGCTCTGACATGCCAGCGAAAGCCGGTATAAACCAGCGTGTGTGGCGATACAATCCTCTCACTCCATATCGGGTTATTCATCGACGCATATAAAATCTTGATGCTGACAGCATTACGGCAAGCCTTCAGAATTTCGCGCACCACTTAAGGTCTTACGGCACGATCTGGTAATTGTACCGATGTTATTAGCGTCAGCTATTAGCTTACTAAGCGTGAACTTTGATGTGTTGTAAAAGCTTTGGCCTGATTTACGAACTAAGAATTGCTGCAACGGAATACCAAGGTCCTTCCTCGTATCGTACTCTTGCAACACATCGTCTCTTGTAGCCTCCAAGACGCACTCTAACCGACGAATCATCATAAAGGGTAAGATTAGCCGACCATATTCTGACTGCTTGTAATCACCACGTAGAAGGTCTGCTGTAGACCAGATAAGGGCTGAGATTGGCCGGGTATTCATTGGGTTTTTATTATCTCCAAAAGTCTTTACCAACTTACTCACTGGCTTGGGAATATTTAATGTGGTCAGTAGATTATCACCAAATTTTTGGGATATCCATAACCAAAAAGTTAATCTTTAAGATGGGTAGAATGTAGAACGGGTGACGAGGAATTTGATGCCATTAGTAAGTGACGTGGTCTAATTGATTGATACAACCCAGTTAAGGATAATTAACTTAACTGAGGTAAAAGCATGACCACAAGAAAGATATATTCAAAAGAATACAAACTGGACGCAGTGAGTTTGGTAAAAGACCAAAAATTTAATCAGTCAGAGGCTGCCAGGAATCTTGGTATCAATTCCAATATGCTGGGGCGCTGGATAAAAGAGCTAGATACCGATGATGGCTTAGCCTTTCGAGGTAACGGCAAGTTGACACCAGACCAAGAGGAAGTCAAAAAGCTCAAGGCTCAGGTTAAACGATTGGAGATGGAGAAAGATATTTTAAAAAAGGCGACGGTATTCTTTGCAGCAGAAACGAAGTGAAATATTCGTTCATCACCCAGCATAAGGATACCTATCCAA
>Ga0075109_1000488_pt1 | contig 27526 bp, 20 predicted proteins | sample AntAceMetag02UKD_FD_69798 | JGI IMG/M metagenome (GOLD analysis project Ga0075109, IMG submission 69798) | Saline lake microbial communities from Ace Lake, Antarctica - Antarctic Ace Lake Metagenome 02UKD | ecosystem: Environmental > Aquatic > Non-marine Saline and Alkaline > Saline | place...
TGATGAACCCGGAGAACTCGGATTCGGGTTGATCGGGAAAGTGTTGCAACACGTCGGGACGCGGCAGGCCGAAGTCCACGGGAAGCTCCCTATCACCAAAAAGATGTTTCACCTCTTTGATAGAAAACTCGGGGTGCCAACACCAGCCGGCGAGACGGGTGGTTTCATGGAGTCGCCCATTTATTCCTGCTGGTTCGAAGCTGCCCCGGAGGGGGTGCGAACTGACGGGTATGATCATGGATTTGACCACCACCCAACTCTCCCCGTGGTCAGCGGATGCTTCGAGTTGCCCCAGATGAGTCCCGAACGGAAGGAAACAAACGAAAACGAAGCCCGACTCCAAAGCGTGGGGACTATCGGGATAAAGGGCGGCGACATCTTTGCGCACCGGGGTCGATTCAGGAGCGAAAATTTTGTGCTCAACTCGTATACGGGTGAGCGTGGAGTGGTCGGCGTCTAGGATGAGGGCCCAGCCCTCGAGTCGGAAATAGTTCTGGCTGGGGTGAAGCGGGTAAGGCGTCTCCAACCCGTAGGCGATGGCGGCATTTGAGGACATCAAAGCTTCGGACCAAATAATGCACGCCAGGGTCGACAGATTCGCCAGAGCAGGGATGATTGAATCTGAGCCACTCGATCGGACTCACATTGAAGAAGCTGTTCGGTCTTACCCAGGGCGGTTTGAGTTTCTGGCAGCAAGGATGAAAGCTTCGATAACTGCGTTTCCGCGGCGTTCAATTCGGATTGAAGTTCTGCGAGGGTAGCCTGGGAGCGGGCCAGAGCCTTTTCGGTGTCGGATAGTCGCGTAGAGGTTTGGGATAGTTCTTGTTCAGAAGCACCGCGTTTTTGATCGATGTCGTAGGCGAGCTTATGGGCTTGATTGGTCGCTTGATTTGCTTCCTCCAATCGCTCACTGAGCACGCTGATAGTGGCGTTATGTGCGGCGGTTTCTTGTTTTTGTAGGTTTTCGACTTCCGCGATTCGAATGTCTCTTTGATCGATCTCGGTGGTCTTGAGACCCACCTCGTTTTCCAACTCGCGAATGCGGCGGTTGAGGGCTTCGTCGAGCGTGATGATATAGTTGATCTTTTGCTCGAGAAGGAGTTCAGCTTGCCCGAGTAGTGCGACGGCGTCGGCTCGGTCGGTATTGACGACGAGCATGCGATCTTTGAGTTCATAAACCTGAAGCTCGGCGGACGCGACTTCCCGTCTCAGGGTTTCGACAAGGTTTGGGTCGAGACAGGAACTGGATGAGGCGGAATCGGACATGCGACGCGAGTGAAGTCGAAAAGGAAAGTGCGAGAAAGAACGTTGAATCGTGAAAGACGGGAACGCGAATGCAGAATCCCAGTGATCGCACTAGGACGGCAGGGCCGGGCGCAGTCCGATCTGGGCGGCGAGTTGGCGTCGCGCGCTTTGGCGAAGGTAGGCTTCGATCACAGGTGAATTGATCAGATCCGTCGCGGTGACTTCACGTCCCCATGTGCGCAGGCGCAGTAGGTCGATCTCAGATTGGCCGAACGAACCGATTTGAGCGGCGGATTTTTGGTTGGGGTGGATCCGAAATGCCGCGAGGAAGCGAGGCACGTGGAGCATCTTGGCTCCTCCGGCTTGGAAACGCAGGAGGAGATCCCAATCGAGTGCGAAGTGAAACGTTGGGTCGATCCCGCCTACTTTGTTCCAGATGCGGCGGCGCCAGAAAAGGGTTTCTTGAGGAACGAAGTCGTAGAGTTTTAATACGTCATCGTCGTGAGGGGGAAGATGCCAACGACCGATTTCGTCGCCGGTCTCGTTGATCAACACTCGGTTGCCGTAGAGGACGTCGATGGTCGGATGTTTTGCGAAAAACCGGCGTACAAACGGTAGTGCACCGGGGAGGTAGTGATCGTCCGCATTGATCCATGCCATGAGGTCGTCGTCGTCGCCCATTGTCTCGGCAAAGCCTGCCGCGATGGCGGCGGCTTGACCCGCATCGGATTGACTGACCCACGAATGGAGATGGGGCTCTTCTGCTTTTAGCACCGCGACCGTTTGGTCGGAAGAACCTCCATCTCGAATTAAGTGTTCGATTCCGGGTTCGGTCGCGGCAGCGACGCTTTGGATGCAGCAGGCCAGCCATGATCCCTGATTGAAACTGGGTGTGACAATACTGAGTTTCGGAAGTCGCGGGGTCGGGGATGCGAAGGATGGCAGGGGGTCCGCCCGAATCTTCCGAGGTCGATGTTGGGGAGTAAGGGTGAGTTGACTAGTGAGGAGCTCTGCGTTGTTGCCACCACCTAGGGCAAAAGGAAGCCGCCAACGACTGGAGCGAGCATCGCACCGGAAGAAGGTATTCCAGTCAGTGTTATCGGTTCGGAGCTGCAGGATCACCTCGAATTTTCCGGACGGCGTCCTGGTCGATATTTGGAACCCCGTGAATTCATTTGGTGCCTCTCCATCGGCGGAGCGAACGTCGGGCCGATGGTGTCCGATGGTGGCGTTAATCACTTGATGGCCGACGAACGCTCTGATCCCAGTGGTCGGGCCTTTTTTCGGAAAGAACCCCCACCCACGGATGGTGAGTTGCCGGGGCAGTTCGTCCCATTCAGCAGGGTGATCCAGATGGAATCTTATCGGCGAAATTTGCAAAGAGGGCACCTTCGGTTGTCATTGGGAGAGCGTATTGAAATCTTCGTCGATCCCTCAGTTTGGGCAAGTCCGTCGGTTGGGGAAAGCGGAAATGGGGCACTTCGGGGATGATTTAGCCGGTCCATACCTCAAAATCATCGACGGAAACCCGGGACGATTTCCATGGCGTGGAGGTTATCATTTCCGGTCATCGAACTGACGGAAGGAATTCGAAGTAAGGTGTCTGACCCAGGTTCTGAAGCCGGTAATCGCCCAACCGAACACGATCGACTCGATTGGATGTGCTCGAGTGTTTTCACGTTGATTTTTCCAGGACCGCCAAACAATTGAAACCGAATTGAAACTTACGGTAGCGTTTCAATTCAAATCCATTGCGATTGGCCACTTCCAGGATGTCTTCCCGAGGGTAGTAATGTTTATGGTCGGCGATCTCAGGTTTGGAGATAATGTTGAGGCGAAACGCTAAGAACTCCAGCAAGGGTTTGGCGGCCGGGGTGGGCGTGGTCAGCAGGACCTGTCCTCCGGGGGCCAACACGCGATGAAACTCGCGAAACAGAATATCTACTTCCTCCACCGGAATATGTTCCAGCACTGCCAATATCGAAACTTGATCGAACGCGTGCGGGGGGAATTCAAGTACCCCCGAGAACCGAGAATTTAGAATTTCGATATGGGGGGCGATCTTGCCGGGGGCGGCGTCGTAGTCTAGGCCGATTCCCTTGGTGATTTGCGAGCTGATAGAACGAAGAAAAAAAGCTTGATGCCCGCAGCCAAAGTCGAGGAGTCGCCCACCGCGATTCACTTGTTGTCGGACCTGACGAAGCCTCCAACTTGCGATAAAGTCGTCCAGAATATTGAAATCCTTCGTGCCCATCAGTGCGGAATTTTCAGATTAGCGGCCTTCATGCGTTTGATCGTTACACGTTCCAATTCAAGTAATCGTTGATTCACTGAGCTAAGCACCAAACCGAGGGCGAGGCAGCCAAAAGAAAGGAGAAGCGTGAAGCAGGAGAACAATGCCGCCGCCACGTTCAAGACTGGGCCATCCCGCAAAATTTCGAACAAAGGGACGAATCCGGAAACGAGTGCGATAGTTGCCAGCACCAGGGCCAAACTACCGAAAAGAGTCAGTGGTTTGTAAGCCCGCAGCAAAAGAAAGAGACGCAGCAAAACTTTGATCCCATCGGGTATCGTGTTCAACTTCGAAAAACTTCCGGTGGGGCGCTCACCGTAAGGCGCATTGATTTCTTTAATCACCAACCCACGATAGAGTGTCTGGACGGTCAGTTCGGTTTCGACGTCGAAACCCCGGGACGTGATTGGAATTGACTGCGCACATTCGCGGGTGAACGCACGGTAGCCGGAGAAGATATCCGAAATAGAGGATTTAAAGATTCGGTTAATGATCACGCAGACCATTTGATTGCCAAAGAGGTGGAATTTTCGAAACGCACCTCCGGCATAATCCGTCACGCGGGCGGCGACCGTCATATCGGCGTCACCGGCTAAGATCGGCTTTAACAGGTCGTGCACCGCGGAGGCATCATAGGTGCCATCGCCATCGACCATGACGATGATATCGGCATCGACGTCTTCAAAAATCGATGCGACGACGTGCCCTTTTCCCTGCTTGTGTTCCCTGACGACCGTGGCACCGGCCGCCTTCGCGACGTCGGCGGTTCGGTCGGTGCAGTTGTTATCGAAGACGATAATTTTCGCGTGGGGGAGGAGTTGACGGAATTCTGAAACGACACGACCAATCGTTTTCTCCTCCTGGTAGCAAGGTATGGTTATCGCGATCGACGGATCGTTAGGTTCGGACTTCGTTTCCATAGATTCAATGAGCTTGAAGAGGGAAGTTGGGGGCGGTCACTGTCGAGGCAGAAGTCTTTCGAGGATTAACTCCGTTTGACTTTTTCGGGCATAAGGCCCGGAAAACCAATGACCGTTGGCGGTGGCCGACTATTGGTTCCGGAGCCGAAGCTTTGTGGCCAGAAACTTTGGTGTTTGCCCCAGCCAAAACAAGATGAAGCAGACGCACAAGGGGATGATGGCCAGTAGTTCGGGCACGAGAGTCACTGATTGCATCGTGGGCGGCCTGCTCCAGATACACACGTAGATGAGCATTATATGCCAGAGATAGATGGATAACGAAGCGGGGCCAAACTTGGTGAAAACGTTGGGAGGCGGTTGCCAACGACGCACGATTCCACCGCTGATAACCAGAATGAATGCCAGATTCATCAGCATTATGGCGGGTCGAACATATGCTTTATCGAATTCGTTATTCTCCAATCTTACGCCGACAATATTCGGATCCATCGAATTCGTGAGCAAAAAGCCGAAAACGCTTATCCCCACTAGACCCGACATTGAAATAACAACCAGTCCGATTCGTTCCGTTAAGGTGGATCGCAAAGAATCGAAGTGTAGACCGACGAAAAAGTAGAAAAGCCAGAAGAGCGCAAAAGGTCTGCCCCAGTGGTAGTAGGAGAGTCGGTCGAAGTAGCAGAGCAGTCCGATCAGGACGTGTACGATTAAAAGGACAAACGCGATATTGGCCACGGTGTCATCAAATCTGATTTTGGCACCGAACCGTTTATGAATGAATTTCGGCAGCGCCCGAAGTAGGGGAAGAATGAGGTAGAGTTGGATTACGAGGGGAATGAAATAGAAGGTGGGTTCGATTCCCACCCATCCGAGGTGGTAGAGTATCCACTGAAATCGTTCGATCCCGGTGGATAGTTCCTGCCATTCCGCATGATGATTCATGACAAAAAATGCCGCCAAACTCGCAACGAGATAAGGCAGCACAATACGACGAAATCTCCCCAGGTAGTAGGTGCTTAAGCGCGATTGCTTCCGGCTCATACCTGCGAGGAGTCCGGAAAGGAAGACGAATAGAGGAACCGCAAAACTAAAAAACAGGTTCAGGGTCAGTCCGACATAGAAGGTCGAAGTCCACGCGTATTCTTCCGCTACAAAGCTGCCGGCAAAATGCACGCAAACGACGCCCCAAATCGCCAAACCGCGCAAGGTATCAATGTAAACGTTTCGTTCCAAATTGGGCGAGAAAGTCGAGCCCGAGTGCCCTTGCTTCATTGCGAGATTCCCTCCACGCGAAGGGTTCGATAAACAAGGTAGAGGTTCTCCTCGGGAGGCGGGGGTTGAATATCGGAAAACTTCATCGGAAGTTCTAATTTTTCCTGCCGGCCCGTCATTTCGTAATGCTCTTTCGCGATAATTTCGGGAGAGCGGCCATGCTCCCTCGCAACGCCGAAGCGATCTTGATGGAGCGCGAAATAAGCGACCCAATCCGGTTCCTCAAACGGGGGCGTATCCCTGATTTCGATCTTATTAGTGCCCTCGCTGGCCGTGAGTTCGATCGATTCGTTGAACCAGTTCAAGTTCCCACTCATAACCACTTTCTGAACGAATTGGCCATTGTGATAGATTTCAACGGCTGCGTCGCTCCTTACTTGCAAGCGCATACTCAAAGCCAAACGAATACGCTTGAGGTTGGGTTGAGGTGGAATCTCCAGCATAAGCGTAGGGGTCTTATTCCAGCGAAATTGTGGGAGACTCCATTGATCGTAGGGACCTTCGAGGGCGGAAAGTCCGGTCACTTTTACCGGGGCGCGTTTGCCAGCTTCGATACAGTCTGAAACGAATATAGCATGTTCGGACGGCTGCACTTTGAGTTCGGGTTGCGATTCGAGTTCGCCGTAGGGAAGACGGGCTTCCGATATAATTTGATTTGATCCCACGGGCCGCAGGCGAAGGGAAAGCCCAGTGAAAGGGGCGTTGATAGATACCACCCGGGTGGACGATTTCGTGAATGATGTCAGGAGTTGTTGGTCGCCGGATTCGAAGTTCACAAAGACGTCCACTTGGGCGTTATCGCCGGAGTTCAGTCCCACCAATTTGAGCGTTGATGCGGCATAGCGATTTGGCTCGTTGGGGGCGTATTGCATCTCAAGCAGCAGATTGGAATCTTTCTTCGACGCCGGGGAATTATTTGGATGTGGTTTTAGCCCCCAGTAATCCCACGCCTGCACGCCACTGCCAAATGTGCCTAAAAATTCTACTCCGGCACTAGGCTTAGCTGGGAATTCTAAAGTCGTGTAGGATGAAAATGAAGTAACATTGCTATAGAGATGGTTCCGCACGAATCCCCAATGGGACAAGATGTTATACTTCTTGGGGTCTAGAATTTTACTCGCGGTGAATTTGGGATTCTCTGCGATCATCATCAGAAGCATGATTCGCTCGTTTCCGCCGTAGCTATCGATGTTGAAATTTTCGTTGTTTTCCAGCCGGTCGATCAGATCCAGTGGCAGGAGCGGGAGGGTGAATTTGGCTGGGTTTCCGGAAAGCAGAGGCGCAAGGGGACGACTGCTGTTGTGCACGAGGTAGTGGCCGCCGAACCACAACGAGGTTCCCACTACGGACCAAAGCACAAACCGGTGGCCCCATAGTTTGAGGGCGGATGACTTTCGCCAGTGATCAATGTTGGCGGCAAGACAAGGGGCCATGATCAGCAGGGGGGGGACGAAGTAGCGCTGGATATAGAGCGACCACTTGTTCAACAGGAAATACGTCAGAAACCATCCGATGCCGAGCAGAGCCAGCCATGAAATTGGGGACTTACAGCGCCAGTCTCTCAGCAGGACGACGATGGCACTCAAGAGGATTAGGGGACCGGCGAATCCAAACCAGACGTGATCTTCGTTTAAATCGGGTGGGAAAATGAAAAAGGGCGAAAACGCGTGAGCATTGTTCCAGTGGGGAAAGAGGAACTGGGTCGCCCAGTCGTTGAGTCGCCCAGTGTGTTCCAGGTCAAAAGTGAAACGATGGAGCGGCTCGATAAACAGTTGAGTTGTGTAAGCCTGAGCGGTTTGGAAGGCGCAGCCGAGGGAGATTGGTTGGTTGAGTGTGAAGTCATACGTTTTGGTCATCCATTCTCCGGTGGTGACGATATTAATCAGGACAAAAGGCAGGCCCAATATTACGATTATGATGCCCGGTCCCAGCCAAGGTTGCACGACACGGGGAACTGCCTTAACGCCGTTGGTTTTGCTGAATCTCCATAATCCGAGCGCGAGTAAAACCACCCCGGGCGGTCCAAAGAATACGAAGGTGAGCTTACTTCCTATCGCCAGCCCCGCAGCGATTCCGGCCAAAACAGCGAATCGTCCACGGCCAGTATCCAGCCAGATTTTCCCGAAAAGAATGGCAGCTAAGATCACGGCACCAAGCGGGAGGTCGTTGGTGGTGGCGGAGGCTTGCGCCAAAACTTGAGTGCTGATGAGAGCTACCCACGTTGCCATTAACGAGGCATTAAAACTACACCCGCATCGGCGAGATAGGCGGAAGAGGACGACACCACTGAACGCCCATGCGAGCAGATTGATGAACGTGACTGTTTTCAGATTGGCCCCGTAAACAAGGAGGAATAACTGCAGTAGATTGTAGTTAAACGGGAAAAAGGTTTGGCGGGGATTCCCGGTATCAAAATGAGCTAGTGACTCTTGACCGATATAATAGATCACCCGGGGGAGGTGGTAGGTTAACGAATCGTAATTATTTGGTGGATACGCGACGCATAGCCAGAAACTAGCCGCGCCAAATAGCCCCAGGCTCAGGGTCACCAACAGCAGCAAAGCCGGGTTTTTCGGGGAGTGATCGGGCGCACCAAGGTCGCTGGCGTGGGGCAACAGCTGCGATCGTCTCAGGACGAGGAACAAAACCAGGGCGAGCAGAACCGAAATTCTGAAAAACCAAGACGGTTGTCCGAGGGAACCCGCAATCGACAGAATCAAGGAAGTTGCCACGATATTGGCCCACATCATCAGGCAAGTCGCGATAAGCGTATCAGCCCTCCCAGCGATAAGTCGCCGAGCCGACGCCAAGCTAAGGCCGGCCAAAAGAATAAAGTGGATGAACAAGGGAGCCATGTCGTTCAGGAAAATTTCGCAGTCAACAGCAAGGGAGACCGGTTACTAACACGTTCAGGGGATGACGATTTATTCATTCGCAGACAGGTAGCTTTCCCAGCGGTGGAACTGGGCCTCAACCCCGTAGCGGGAGCCATTGGCTTCACGTCCGGCATTACCCAACCGAAGGCGCAGTTCGGTGTTTTCGATCAAACTTTGAAGCGCATCAATAGCCCCGAGGCTATCGCCCTTGGGCACGAGAAGTCCAGTTTGATCCGAAGTCACAATTTCATGAACTCCGCCGACATCGAACGCAACGACGGGCAGGCCGCAGAGCTGCGCTTCAAGAATGGTCTGGCCAAAGGCCTCCTCATCGGCGGTGCCGAAAAAAATGTCAGCCGCCTGATAAACTCGAGCCAGCATGTATTGGTCGGTATGATACCCAAGGCCGATTAGCTCCGGGAAGTCGTGGGTATTGTGCCCGATGGCGGCAAATGTTGCGCGGTCCCCCAGTGCTTTGACGGCAGCGCGAAGGTGATGGGCTCCTTTTCGTTTGTCCTGGTAGTTAACCGCCGCGCACAAGATTAACGGCTTACCCAAAGGGAGTTCGAGGCTGGCACGGGCCGATGAGCGATCCCCGGGGCGGAACACGTTCTCATCGGCGGCTAGGTACACTGTCTCGCATGTTCGGTAATTTGGGATTGATCGTCGAAAAGTGTCTCGCGTCCAATGACTGTTGGCGACGACCTCGATCCCATTTTCACCGCTGAATAAATCGCGCCTTAATTGCCACTGAGGCGCAATTTTTTCAGGGGGGAGGGGCGGGTACTCGGTGGCCGTTGGACACGTTTCGTTACAGCCCGTTAGAAATAAATTGCAGTCGCCCGGGTAGGGGCAACGTCCGGTGAAGAGGTAACCATCGTGCATGTAGGCAATGACTCTGGTGCCCAGTTCGCGAATCGCGGGAAGCAAGGTAAGCGACCACTGCGCCGAATGGATATTTCCCACGATCACCACGTCAGGTTTGAATCTTGCTATCTCCATCATCAGGCCAGCTTCGATGAGTGCTTCCGTCTCCAGTCGCTCCGTGGACGGGCGCGACATGCGCTGGAGGCCTAGCCAAAGATCGTCGTCGGGCGTGCGGGTCAGCAGCTTATCGAGACCCAATTCGCCGGGCTCCCACGCGAGGGCCCCGACCTCCCAGCCACCGACTAGAAAGGACTGGACTTGTCGAGCTTGGGCGATGCCGGCACCGTATTGAAAGCCCAAGTCATTTAAAAATAAAACGCGTTGTTTTGATTTCGAAGAGACGGACTGGTATCTCGTGGTCGGATTATTCGGTGGCATTTTGGCGGTCCCTTAAGCTGAAGAGTCGTTTTCCAATTCGGCGAGGTAGGTGGCGTTGACCGTCTTCAACTCGGGAAGAAACGGGAGCTCTGCTCCACCCGTTTTCTGAGCAGCATGTAGGCGGAATATGGTCGTGATTTCGGGAATACTTAGGACCTTGGCCCCGGCTTTTGCCATGCGAACCCAAAGATCGTAATCCATGCTGAAATAGAGATCTTCCCGAACTTCTCCGCCACTGCGGTCGAACAGATCTTTTGAGAAAAAGACCTCGGGTTGGTGGAAATATTTTCCCGCCATCCAACTGTTTTCCAAGTCGAGTAGACCGACGAGGGACAGCTCGGAAATCTCACCCACTGGTAAGCTACATTGATGAAAATGATGAGGAAGGGCGTCTTGATTGTTCACTCGGGCACAACGTCCAACTACGATATCCGGTTCATGGCGTTCGAATTGACTGGCGACGGTGAAGAGGCTTCCCGGGGCGAGTCGATCGTCGCTGTTGAGCCACGTCAGAATGCGTCCGGTCGCATGTCGAAAGCCTTTGTTAAGGGCCTGCGATTGTCCGTCATCCTTCTCGCTGACCCACCACTTGAGATATTTCTCATAGCGCTTGATAATCTCCACCGAACCATCGGTAGATCCTCCATCGACGACGATATATTCTAGATTTGGATAGCCCTGAGCTATGACCGATTTGAGGGTTTCCTCGAGAAAGGGCGCTTGATTGTAGCTCACGGTCACGACCGAAATTTTGGGCCAGGTAGTCCCGATGGGAGTTGCGGCCGGATATAAATCGGAGGTCCTGCGAATAGGCCAATCGTCAAATCGACGGCGTTTTTTGGTTGGGCGCGGAACGTCAAGCCAGGCCGCGGGAGGTCGCCGCAAAATGACCAAATCCTCGAGTAATTTAATGGGGGCGCAGTCTTTTGATTTCCAAATCTCGAAATCCGCTACTCCCGTCATAGCCACCGGATGGTACGGTTGAGCTCTCCCAGCCAGCAGCATTTCCACTTTTGATAGATCGCTTTCATCGAACAGGAAGGCGTCGTAGTCAGCGATGCCGGCGTCAGAATCTAGCGACGTAAAGCGCTGTTCGCGGCGACCGAAACGCATGTAGTGTTCCCAACCACTACTGAAACCTCCAGTTTCGACGCATGCGGCCACATCGGGGAATCTTTCTAGGTAGGCACGTTCATTGAACATGCTATCCAGACCACTGAGATATGGCCAAACGGATCCGGCGTGGAACTGGATTGAGGCATGAGCGCTGGTTGAAAGTTCTTCTGGGCATTCGAAGACGTGCACGGTAGTGCCAAACATCGCCAACTGTATGAGATATTTCGCTAACCGTTCGTGATAAACTGGCACGAGAATTCGATCAAAGTAGGAGGCATAAGCTGCGAAAGGATCGGTCAGAAGTTGCTCGGGACGATACGCTCTTTGGAACGAACGAAACTGATGTTCGCTTTCGGCCCAATCGTGCTGAGCGGCGTGAACTTTTTCCCACACGGTTTCGATTCCGGCTTGATTTGAATCCAGCAGAGTTTGTTGGGCTTTTATTTTCGCGATGGCGGAGTCGCGGTCCGACTCCACCGAGCGGAGATAGGCTTTGGTCTGCACTAATGCCGTTTCAAGCTCCCGGAGCTGAGTCTGATAGGTGGCGCGCGTTTTCACCAAGGCACTATCCCTCGCTTGGACGATCGACCAAAGGGACGATTCGGGAGCCCGGATATCTTGGGATAAGGGGGAGTTAGTCGACATAGCCAGCGAGTAGGTCCAATTCTTTGAAGACCGGGTGAGGGAGTGATTCTTCGCGGGGCAAGGCGGGTGCCTTAATTTCGGTCCAGGTCGAAGAGAGGGCGGGTTTGGGCAGAGTCGTGTTGCCGGTCAACTTGGTCTGACGAGCAAAGCGGCCCGAGAAATCCGGGGCGAATCCAAGGTCCAATCGGGTGCAAATTGCCTTCAATTGCGCGGGGCTATTTCTGATAAAATCTTCCAGGAAAAAACGATCCATCCCCTGGGTCAGCGTCACGAATGGTCGGTAAGCGGCCTCAAAATGGCGGATCGTAAAATGGGCGCACTCGGGAATATTTTTTCGCAACGAGTCAAACACTGCCCGACTGCGCCGCAGGAACACAATTTCCTGAAATTTGAGTTTGGAATATTGCAGGTAGATTTTTTGCTCGAGTTGCAGACTGGGTTGATCGACCCAAGGCGAGAGCCCTGACACGAAATTGGGGCCGCTCCAGTCGCGGAGGCACAGGTGTTTTCCCTGTCCCGCACAAGTCTTGGAGATTTCATGAATCGCGTCGTTGTAAAACAAGTCATTCATCTTGCTGGTGCCCGTTCGATCGGAAATGAGATTGAACCAATCCCGGGCTTGATCAGCGGGGTGAATTACGCTGTCGGCCGGATTGATTTCACTGAGTACTACGTTTTGATCGTGGCACAAAAGACACTGATTGAGCAGCGTGCCTCCCGATCGGGGGAAACAATAATAAACGGAGATATTCACGCGATACGGGGAAGTGATCCCGAGGCCGGGATGGAGAAATCCACCTCGACGGAATCGAGGAGATCAACGGTGGCGTTGACCGGTAAATCCGGTTCGAAATTTACCCGGAAATAACACGCATCCACGAGGCGATGGGCAAAGAACTCTTTCCCTTCGCCATCAATACAGAGTATGCCGGCGTTTAAGAAATACGCCCCGGGCAGTAATCGACAAACGAAGTTGAAGCGGACGCGGCAACGTGTGCCGGCGGCGACTTCAGCGATGCGCTCATGGCTACGATGCGAAGCCATGCCGGCTAGTTCGAGTCCGGTAGGAAGTTTGATCGAAGCCCCAAATCGAACTTGAGTCAGGGTCGACTTGAAGGTGACGAAATAATTGTAAGCGTAGGTGTGGCCTCGAGTGAGGTGGTTAACGTTCCGGCCGGCTTCCGTTTCTATCCAGGGGGAAGAAATTTCTGCCCCGGCGGACTCATAGGCATGGATGGAGTCATCGTTTTTGAGATCCCCAAAATACGAGTCATCTTCGGGCTTGGTTCGGTTACTCACCGTGGTTTCCCAATTTACTGTCGCCGTCGGTTCAGCGTTCGAAGTTTCCGGCTGGGCAATCTCAGCTCGTGAATCACTGGCACCGTAAATCTGCCGATGATATTCGTTCACCACGAGTTTGGGTTTTCCCACACATGAAACGCGACCCTTTACGAGGAGGATTGCGTGATCACAAAGTTCCACAACTTGAGGCGCCGCATGCGAAACAAACAAGAGGGAAGTGCCCGTCTTCTTGAGGCTGTCGAGGCGGCGAAAACACTTGCGCTGAAAGGACTCATCTCCGACGGCCAAGGCCTCGTCGACGATCAGAACCTCCGGGTCCACCGCCGTTTGGACCGCAAAGCCAAGTCTTACCACCATGCCGCTGCTGTAGGTTTTGACCGGTTGGTCGATGAAATCTCCGATATCCGCAAAATCTAGAATTTGATCTAGTTTGGCGTCGGTCTGTTTACGGTTTAGTCCCAGCAAGGCCGCGTTCAGGTAAACGTTTTCAAGTCCGGTGAATTCTGGATTGAATCCACTGCCCAGCTCTAACAGCGCTCCAATTCGTCCACGCGTCTGCGCAGTGCCGCTTGTGGGGCGGAGTGTTCCAGCAATGATCTGTAACAGGGTGGATTTGCCTGATCCGTTTCTTCCCATGATCCCCAAACTTTCGCCCGGAAAAAGTCGGAGTGACACATCTTGTAGCGCGTAGAAATCGCGGAAGTAGCGCGCTGCTTTCGCCTCTAATCGTTCGGCGACGCGGTCCTTACTGGCAGTTATTCGAGTTAAGGATTCAACGAGCGCCCATTGGATACGCGCAGCAGGGCTCTCCCAGATCCGGTAGAATTTGGAGACTCCTTTGACTTCGACTACGGGCGAGTCCGGCATCACTCAGTTCGCTGCGACGATAGCCAAAGCCGGGCAAGAAAATAGGCAAAAACACACGAAAGCCCTGATATCGCCCGCCGTATTTGTTACAATTGAGTTGTTCTTCATCAGTTTCTAAAATCGCAACGTGCTACCACATCGAACTAACGGGAATAGAGTCAACGGCGCTTTCGGCTTTGCGGTGGGGACGCCAGTTCATCGATTTCGGCTAGCCATGTTGCGGAAGATGCGTCGCTAGGCATCCGCCAATCCCCTCGGGGGGATAAGGCAACCGATCCCACTTTGGGGCCATCGGGCATCGCTGATCGTTTGAATTGCTGACTAAAAAAACGCCGAATAAAAACGCCAAGCCACCGTAGAAGAGTTTTTCGCTCGTAGCTACCGTCGAAGGCGATTTGGGCGAGGAAGAGCACCTTGGCCGGTCTTGTCCCATGTCGCACGATGTGGTAAAGGAAAAAATCATGCAGTTCGTAGGGGCCGACAACCGACTCAGTTTGCTGCAGAATTTTGCCGTTTTTTGCGGCGGGGAGGAGTTCGGGGCTGATGGGGGTATCACAGATATCGCGGAGCACCGCTTTGGTCGCTCCGGAGAATTCGGTTTCGGCGCACCAATCGATGAGGTAGCGCACGAGGGTTTTGGGCACTCCAATATTTACATGATACATTGACATGTGGTCGCCGTTGAAGGTGCACCAGCCTAGGGCTGATTCGGATAAATCACCGGTGCCGATCACAAATCCGCCGACTTGATTGGCGAGATCCATCAAAATCTGAGTTCGTTCCCGCGCCTGCGAGTTTTCGTAGGTGATATCTTGGATTTCCGGGTCGTGTCCGATGTCGGCGAAGTGCTGTTTGACCGCTGCATCGATGGAGATGACGCGCAAAGTCGTCCCGAGTGCCTCGACCAACTGTTCGGCGTTGCCCCGAGTGCGTTTGGTCGTGCCAAACCCAGGTAAGGTCGGAGCAATGATGCCTTTGCGATCCAAGCCCAGCAGATCGAAGGCATGCACGGTGACCAGCAGGGCGAGGGTGGAGTCGAGGCCGCCTGAGATGCCGATCACGACATTTTTCGCTCCGATGTGTTTGATTCGTTTGGCCAATCCGGCGGACTGAATGGCAAAAATCTCCTGACACGTCTCGGCGCGGTCAGTCGAGTTGGACGGCACGAACGGTAGTGATGCCCCCGGACGCAAGCTGCCCAGTTGGGGCTGCATCACCGCTTTGGGTGCAATAGTAACCGGAATACGTCCGATCTTTCGAGTCGGACGTGCGGCCGAAAAACTACTATTGATCAGTCGCTCGTGGCATAACCGATCTAGATCGATATCGGCAGTGATGATTTGAGTGCCGAATTGAAATCGAGCTGATTCAGCAAAAATTACGCCGTTTTCGGCGATTAGGCTATGGCCCGAATAGACGACGTCGGTCGTCGACTCACCCGCTCCAGCGCTGGCGTAGGCGTAGGCGGCCAAGCAACGAGCAGATTGTTGCTTAACCAGCTCGCGACGGTAAGATTTCTTGCCAAGCAGTTCGTTACTCGCGGAAGGATTGAAGATCAGGTTGGCTCCGGCCAAACAAAGCTCCCCGCTTGGGGGATTAACGGCCCAAAGGTCCTCACAGATTTCAATACCGAAGACTAATCGCGGATCCTCATCAACGAACAGAAGATCGGTTGAAACCGGCACGACATGAGGTCCAATAGACACGTTAGTCGGGGCGATATCCCGGCCTCCGGTGAACCAACGCTCCTCATAGAATTCACCGGTGGTGGGGAGAAATGTTTTGGGGACGATACCCAGGACTCGGCCCGATCCGAGCACGGCGGCGCAGTTAAATAACCGTTGGTCAATGACCAACGGAAATCCCACAATCGCGTGAATTTGGTGTTTTGCGGTGGCTTTGGCGATTTCAACCAAAGCCTCGATGGCTTTTTCGCGAAGTAATGACTGGGCGAACAAGTCGCCACACGTGTAACCGGTCAGGCCAAGTTCGGGAAACAACGCGATTGCAGCGCCCTGTTGGGAGGAGTCCCGCAGAGCCGTGAGGTGGCTCACCGTATTGAAAGCTATATCGGCGACCCGCATTGCTGGAGAAATGCAGGCGATGCGGACGAAGCCATGAGGAATTTGTTTCACGATATGAGACTTTGTCAGAATTTGAGTCGCGCCAAGAACCGAGAGTAGTTTCAACGCATATCACAAAGGGATTCGTCGTGGCTATCTGAATCCGCCCGGCACCCCGTTACAGCACATCGGCAAAGGCAGGGCGCAACCGTTTGAAAACCCAGTATCCAAAGACCAGCAAGATGATTGAAACCCCCCAAACATAGCTAAGGTGAGTGAAGTTAATCGCGCGGTGCCACAGAAGCGCGTCTCGAGCGAGTTCGACGGACAGGAGGAGGGGATTGAAACGTAGAAAAAACCAAATTGCCGGAGGCACCTGTGATGCCGGGAAGAATACGGCGCTGGAATACATCAAAGTCAGGGTGATGAATTGCGCGAGTTGCGCCAGATCCCGCCAGAAAACGCCCAACGCGCAAATTGCGAAGGTCAAACCCAGCAGCATCATGACTAGCGGAGCCAAAATGACCGGTAGCCAAAGTGCGTTTGAAGTGAGTCCTTGGCCGAAAAAGACGATTCCGATCAAGATCAGCGCTAAACTAATAAAAAGGTGAAAGGTCGCCGTCGCGACCGCTGAACTGGGTAGAATCTCGAGGGGAAAGACCACTTTCTTCACTAGGTTGGGGCTTCCTACGATAAGATTAGGGGCGATAGCGAAGGCCTCGGCGACAAACTGAAACAAGGCGAGTCCCAGAAAAATACCCAAGGCATAATCCACGGGGGTCTCGTCCGGCAGGACGTTGAAGGATCCTCCAAATATAAATCCGAACACCGTCACGTAGAGCCCGAGCATCAACATAGGCTGGATGAAAGACCAGGCGAGACCAAGGTGACTGCCGCGGTGGCGGAGCTCGATGGTGCGCTGAGTAAATTGCCACAGCAGATCCCTGGATTGCCAAATGCGCTTCAGCGGGGACGCGGGCACGAGGGAGGAGGACGACATGAACCGAAAGACGAACCGGAAGAAGCTTGAATGAGTAAAGCACATTTTACCCGAGAGGAATCGCGCTGACCGGCTGTCGACGTGGGGAGATTGAGCTTGCGTGTGGTCTTGTGGCTATGGCGTGCTCCCTCGTTAATTCGGTCGAATTTTAATCGAATCTTCTCCTTTAAACATCCTGCTCACTGATGCCGTCATCTCTCAGTCCCACCTTTCGTCGATTTTTCGGCAAAGTCTCTCTGTTCACTCTCGGTGTTTTTTCGCCCGCTTTTCTCCAAGCTCAGCTTGAAGTCCCAGAGACGCAATTGCCTCAGCTCAATAGACTTATCGAGCAATCGATCTCTCAGTCTCCGAGAATGATCGTGCGCAATGCGGATGCCGCGGCGGCGGAGGCGGATCTACTCACCGCGAAGGCAGCGCGACTCCCCAGCGTGAACACCAGCGCGAGTTGGGTGGCCTCTCATGAGGATCGAGGTGACTTTGCCGGGGCGGTTCCAGCCGATAAACTTTATTACAGCTTCACCATTACTCAACCGCTCTACCAATGGGGGAATATAAAGCGAAGTATCGAGAGTGCAGAAATTAGAAAAGCGATGGATGCGGGCCATACCCGCCAAGCTTATCTGATGCTGGCTAACGAGGTGCGGGAAAAATACCTGAACCTTGTTCGGGAACGGCGGAATTTGGAAAGTGCGCGTTTCAACCTCGAACTGGCAAATCAGTCACTGGCGGAAGGTCGTGAGAAGCGGCAGCAGAACATAGTCTCAGACGCAGATATCTTTCAGGCAGAACTTCACCAGCAACGGATGGAGTATCAAGTGTTCAAGACGGAGGATACCTTCATCTATTCGAGCGAAGTATTGGGCAGATTGTCGGGGACGGAACCGTTGATTGAACAGGAAGTGCCGTTGGATTTCCCGGCTCCTCCACTTAAGTCAAACGAGGCGATTATCGCTGCATTGGTTTCAGTTTTCCTGAGTGAAGCTATTCCCGAGAATACGACGATCGATATGGCGCTTAAGCAGATGGAAATCAGTCAGAATGATTTGCATCGGAATAAAACTGCGCTGCGCCCGACGGTGAACCTGATTGCTGGTGCGACTTTGGATGAGCAGTCCTACGATCTAAATATCGCTAACAAATACGAGGTGCAGTCGTTGTATGCTGGCGTGAGCATGAATTGGGCGATTTTTGATGGGTTTGCGACGAAGGGGCGTATCCGATCGAGCCTCGCGAAAATGCGGGCGGCGGAGGCCAATTTTGATTCGAAATTATTGGAAATTCAGTCTGATGTCGCGAGTTATGGGCGTCAGTTCAAGAGTCTCGCACTGGCGATTGTGATCTCCGATCGAGAGTTGGATTCCGCCCAGAATGCGTTGGCCGATGTGAAAGAGCGTTTGAAGCGGGGGGAAGCTTCGGATGCTCACGTTAATGCATCAGAAGCACATCTCCATGCGGCCTATGGTCGAGCGCTCTATGATCGCTCGAATTATTGGGCGAAATTAGGCGCATTAATAAATCTGATCGAGGCGGACCCGATCCTCAACCGAGTTGGAGGATAACCGTTTATGAAGAAAACTCTCATCGTAGTAGTCCTCCTTGCGGTAGGGGCGTTCATCTACATCACCGGTAATAAATCAGACGCGACCACGCGGGCTGCCTGGCGAGGCAAAGCGGTGCGCGCCGTGCCGGGGAGCATTATTGTGACGGCCGAATTTGAAATGAGCCTCAAGAGCGAGGTGGGCGGCCGGGTTGTCGCCTCGGAGCTCGACCCGGGAGCTGCTTTTGGGGCATTCGATTTCTTGGTGCAGATTGACTCCAGTGATTTGGAGTTGGAAATCGAACGAATCGAAAACGACTACGAGGCGACGAGAGCCAAAATTGAAGTGGGTTCAGCCATCGAGCTCGATTTGGCGACAGCGAAGGAGTCTCTGGAGGCGGCGGCTCGTTTGGTGGATTCCGGTAACATGTCGAAAACAGCCTATCGCCAACAAGAGCGCGAGGTACTGCAAATCGAACAAAAGCTTAAAAGGGAGATAGTAAGTAACCAACAGGCTCTCGCGACGTTTCAAAACACGCTGGCTTTGAAGCGACGTGAACTCGCCAAAATGACTGTCACCGCGCCCTTCGAGTGTGTGGTATCCGAAGTCTTTGCGCGGCCGGGGGATCTGATCGGGTCCAATTCTGCGATCGCGTTGCTCATTTCGACAAGCCGCACAGTGGAGGCGAAGATCAGTGAGGAAAATTTCTCCAATATTCGTATCGGCCAGCAGTCCTCGGTGCGATTGCTAGGCTATGGCAATGAGCAGTTTAACGCGACGGTCTCCAAAATTTTGCCAGCCGCTGACGCCCAGACTCGGCGCTACACGGTCCATCTCGACGTCGATATCGAGCAAACTCGACTTGTGCCGGGATTGACGGGCGAGGTGAGTATTATCACGGCCGAACGCGATAATACCGTGATCATACCGCGCCGCGCCATGATTGGCGAAAAGGTGATGGTCGTAGTCGATGGAGTGGTCGAAGTGCGCGTGGTAGAGAAGGGCTACGAGAGCCTCAACGAAGTCGAAATTCTTACTGGAATCGAAACTGGCGAACTGGTGATCACGGAAGAATTGGATCTTTTCCGTCCCGGTCAGCGGGTGAACACGGCTGAGTAGAGCCAATCCTTTCTCATGTCGCCCAATTTTCGGATAGCTTTCCGGTTTCTCACCGCCAAGAAGCGTGCGATGTTCATGAGCTTGTCGTGCATCGTGCTCGGCGTGGGGCTTTTCATCATCACTCAGGCGACGACGAGTGGTTTCGAAAAATTCTTCATCCGCACGATTCTTGGGACCAACGGAGCGATCCGGATCTCCGACAAGATGCAGGATACGATGGGACTGATGTTGGCGGCGGGCTCTGATCCGGGAGAAACGAGCATGGTGATTTCGAATCGGGAGAATCGGAAATACATTGAAGGTATTGATGAGCCCAGACTTCTGATTAAAGGGCTAAGACCGTTCGGGAATGTGGCGGCGGTCTCTCAAGTGGTGACGGGATCGGTCACGGCCGAGAGTTCGTTCAAAGACGAAGATGCGAAAATTTACGGCATCGAACTCGATGATCACATCGCGGTTTCGGACCTCGAGCATCAGATCGTGCGCGGAGACTTGGGTGAGTTTAGGATTTCGCCCTTGGGCATCATCATCGGCAGCGGCCTAGCGGTTCGTTTGCGGGTGGATCCAGGAGACTCGTTATCGATTCAGACCCGGGAGCAAAACCGGCGCTACACGATCGTGGGAATCTATGAGACGGGAGTGGCGGATATCGATCGCGAGCGAATCTACATGCATTTGAGCGAAGCTCGCTCGATGTTGAAGAAGACGACGGGAGCCTCTTTTTTACAGGTTGGATTGATCGAACCCAAGCGAGCGCCGGCGGATGCCCTGTTGATGGAGGAGACACTGCGACATAGCGCAGAGAGTTGGCAGGAGCGGGAGAAGACTTGGTTGGAGGTATTTCGGGCGTTGCGTATTTCAAGTGCGATTACGGTCTCGGTGTTTACCCTGATTGCGGGACTGGCGATGTTTAATACGTTAGCTATGATCGTGATGGAGAAGACCAAGGATATCGCGATTTTGCGGTCAATGGGCTACACCCGGGATGATATTTTGCAGATTTTTCTTTGGCAGTCGGTGATCGTGCTATTGATCGGAAATGTGTTGGGCTGCTTGCTGGGAGCGTTGGGGACGTTCGGAATATCCCAGGTGCCAGTCAATATTACCGGTATTTTCGCCACGGATACGTTTATCGTGCATGGCTCTATTTGGCACTACGTCGCGGCGGTGGGCACTGCCACGGTCATGGTCATGTTGGCGAGTCTGGTGCCGGCGCGCAGAGCCGCGCGGTTGGAACCAGGTGATGTGATTCGGGGGACGGCCCAATGAGTGAAGAGGCCAAAGATTCCGACGTCGTGCTGCGGTGTGAAGGATTACATCGCTACTTAGGCGAAGGGGAGGGGCGCGTTCACGTCTTGCGCGGAGTTTCATTCGAAGCCCGCAAGGGGCATGTTTATGCGATTGTGGGGCCTTCGGGATGCGGTAAATCTACGTTGCTCTATCAACTCGGTTTACTGGATCAACCCGATGGGGGGCAGATCACGCTGGCGGGTGAGTTAATGTCGAACAGCAGTGACGAGGCGCGGACGGCGGCGCGAAATCGTCACCTAGGATTCGTGTTTCAGTTTCACTTTTTGATGCTCGAATTTTCGGCGCTAGAGAACGTCATTATGCCAATGCGCAAGCAGGGGAAATTGAGCCCCAAGGAAATGGAAGAGCGGGCGTCGTCTTTGTTGGAGTCGGTGGGCTTGGGCGATAAATTACATCGGCTGGGCACGCAGTTATCCGGTGGTGAGCAGCAGCGGGTGGCCGTCGCCAGAGCCCTGGCGAATGAGCCGTCGGTTATTTTGGCCGACGAACCAACCGGGAATCTTGATCACAAAAATTCGGATATGGTGTTCAATTTGCTTACGCGTTTGGCGAAGGAAAATGATCAAGCAATCGTGCTCGTGACCCATAATCCAGAGATTGCGAAGCGATGTGATTTTGTGCGTCCGATGATAGATGGTGAGTTTGTAGCCGAAGATTGATCCGGCCGCCCCGGGGTGTTAGCTGGTGAGAGAGTCTCAAGAAACCTGGAAACATATTGATCCTAACGGACGTCACAGAAGATGTCAGAGTTTCGGTTGTTTCACCTTTATCCTATGTCCTCACTCCTCCTGCTTTTTCGGCGCCGTCTTTTCAAAGTGGTCTATGCCGGTCTGTTTGCTCTGACGGCGCGGGCGGATTTTGAGCCCAAAGGATTCTACGTTGATTACGCTTTTAACGTGCCGACTGACATAATGACGGAGCATTCGCGAGCGATCGTGCATCCAAATGCCCAAGTTGACCTCGCGACGGCGACCGCGGCAGGCACGACTGTTTATGCTTACATCAGTGTCGGAGAGTTGGGCGCGAATGCTCCCCACCGGCAGGTGGCGTTGGATTTGGGACTGCCATTGCGCGGGAAAAATACGATTTGGAATTCAGACCTGTTGGATTTGACCACCGGAGAATGGGCCGCGTTTCTGGTTGATAATGTGGCGCAGGCGGCGGTGCAGAAAGGGTTTAGGGGATTTTTTCTCGATACGCTCGATAGCGTAGAATTGGACGCGACGCCGACTGAAGTCGCCGAACAGCGGGCTGGGTTGGTGGCGTTGATCAAGCGATTGCATGAAACGTTCCCCAGTCGGTCGATTATCGTGAATCGGGGGTTTGCCACCTTGCCCGAATTGGTGGGAATCGCGGATGGCCTGCTGATCGAGTCGGTCTATGCCGCGTATGATTTTGAGGGGAAATTATATCGTCCCACTGCGGCCGCCGAGACGGCGGAATTGGAGGCGATTATGGAGAATGCGGTGAGCTCGGGATTCGAAGTTTATGTGTTGGATTATGCCGATCCCAGGGACCCCGAGGCGGCTTTGGCTGTGGCACAGAGAATTCTGGATGCGGGATATCACGCGTTTGTTTCAACCCCGGCTTTGGATGGAGTCGTGTTGGGGCCGTGGCAGTCCGTTACTCCCGCAATCGTGGCAGAACCATTGGGTCTGCTGCGCCCGGGACAGGACTTGGGTTTGCGGGTTTTGGCGGTCGGAGCTCCGGAGCCGGCATATGTGTGGTTTCGCGACGACGTGATGGTTTCCAGTGCAACTGGTCACCGACTGCTGATTGAAAAAGCAGGAGTTTCCGATGCGGGCGTTTATCGAATTGAGGTGTCTAATCGTTTCGGGTCGGTCAGCTCGAATTCGGTGGAAGTGGTCGTGAATGAAACTGCAGATCGTGGACGATTAACGAATCTCTCGACTCGGGCTTGGGCAACGAAAGGAGTGGCCCAGTTGATCCCCGGGGTGGTGAGCTCAGGTCGCGTTGAGTTGTTGGCGCGGGCGGTGGGGCCAACGTTGACGGAGTTTCAACTCAATGACGTGGCTTCGGATCCGGGGCTGGCTGTGGTGCGATTGAATTTCCCACGAGTGGCTAACGACGACTGGCAAGATGGTGGTCGGGGAGATGAAATCCGCATGGCGGCGGCGGCGGTGGGAGCATTCGCACTGCAGGAGGCAAGCACGGATGCGGCGCTAATTTTTGATTTGGAGGGAGCGGCAACGTTACCCGTAGATACGGGCGAGGGAGAAGCGGGAGCGGCCCTGGTGGAGCTCTACGAAATACCGGGTAGCCGCACGACCGGCCGGCTCATAAATTTGTCGGTTCGAACGAATATTCGTTACGGGGGAGAAACGATCGTGGTGGGGTTCGTGCTGGGAGGGGTAGCGGCAAGTCAGTTGTTGATTCGAGCGGTGGGACCGGAGTTGTCGACGTTTGGGTTGGCGGGAGTTTTGGCAGATCCAAGCCGCAGCTTTTTCTGGGATGATGAATTACTGGCTCAGAATGATAATGGGGGGACGTCTGTTTTGGCGTCACTTACCCGAGATAAAGGGGCCTTAGTGGAGGCATTTCCACTCGAAGAAAACTCTCGATATGCGGCGGTAGTTCTGACCCTACCGCCTGGTACCTAAGCGGCAGTTGTGGACGGTAATACCGGAGCGATCGGGGTTGTTTTGGCCGAGGGTTATTTGCTGCCATAATGGGGTGAATTTCTCGCGACGAGGCTGAGCCGAGCGGCGTAATTCTTCTCTAAGCAATTCTTGATGCTAAGTCGGTGGGAATTAGGGTGATGGACTATGTCATGTGTATTAGTAACGGGGGCAGCTGGCTTCATCGGTAGCCACACGGTGGATAAATTGCTCAAAGCGGGGCACAAAGCTGTCGGGGTGGATAACTTCCGAACCGGGCACCGGATCAATCTTGTCGATGCAGATCAGCATGAGAGGTTTTCTTTTGTGGAAGCTGATGTGGCGGAATCCGGGGTAGTGGACGGCATCGTTGCAGAGGCCAAGCCCGATGCGATTATCCACTTAGCGGCATTGGTCAGTGTCCAAGACAGTCGGGATAATCCGGAGTTGAACTACCAACTCAACGTGCGGGCTACTCACTTAGTGGCTGAGGCGGCTCGAGTGCACGGGGTCAAACGAGTGGTGTTTGCATCTTCGGCCGCCATTTACGGCGACACGACTGATTTACCAATTCGCGAAGAAACGGAGAAGCTCCCGATCAGTCCCTATGGGGGCGCAAAACTCGCGTCGGAAGCGCTGCTGCTTTCCCATGGCGCCGCGTTTGGAACAGTCGTGCGGTGCCAGCGCTACTTCAACGTGTTTGGCCCTAGGCAAGATCCTGCTTCACCTTACAGCGGGGTGATATCAATCTTCGATCAGCGGTATCGTGATGGCCGAGGGGTGATGATTTTCGGCGACGGGCAGCAGACTCGAGACTTTATTTCGGTTCACGATGTGGCCCGAGCAAATGTGCTCGCGGCAACGGCTGAGGGGGTAAGCTCGGGCTGCGCTAACATTTGCACGGGGCACGCGACGTCTCTACTCGATGTGGCGGAGATTTTTTCAACCCACTATCCGGAAGTGCGGGCACCAATTCATGGCGCACCTCGCACCGGAGATATCGTCCATTCGTTGGGACGTCCGGATAAAGTTTCCCACGATCTGGGTTTCAAAGCGGAAGTTTCCGTAAAGGATGGGCTAGCTGAGCTCATCCGTCTGAGGTGATGATCCGGTTGCTGAGAGCGCTGCGGTGGGGGTGTTTGGCCACAAGCTTGCTGTGGGGCGCGAGCCCAGAGGCTTTCTACGTCAATTACGACGTCAAGGTTCCGACCGCAGCGTTGCGACTGCACCGCGTGTCGATCGTGCATCCGGAGGCGGAGGTAGATCTTGCGGCAGCCCATGCCGCGGGTAATCGAGTGCTGGCCTATCTGAGTGTGGGGGAGTTGGCCAGTGATGCCTCTTATCGTGCTCGGGCTTTGCAGAAAGGCCTTCGGTTTCGCGGCCGAAATGAAATCTGGGGATCCGATATCCTCGACCTGAGCGATCGCCGTTGGATCGATCTTTTAGTGGATGAGGTGGCGGGGCAGGCTTTGGCGCAGGGCTACGACGGATTTTTCTTAGACACGCTAGATTCCATTGCGCCCTCGGACCGAGCGGGGGGGATTGAGTTGTTGCGGCGGTTGAGAGCCAAAGCACCCGATGGTTACATTCTGGCGAATCGCGGTTTCGAGTTGTTGGGCGAACTCGGCGAGGCGATCGATGGGGTTTTGGTGGAGTCGGTCTTCGGCACGTTTGATTTCGAACAGAGTATCTACAAACCGGTTACGGTGCCAGACACGGCCTATTTGGTCGATCGACTCCAGCGTTTGGAACGAACGGGTCTAGATGTTTTCGTGCTGGATTACGCCGACCCCGTAGATGCGGCTGGAGCTCAATCGATCGCCCGCAGAATCATGGAGAAAGGCTGGTCTGCTTTTGTCTCTACGCCGGAGTTGCAAGGGGCGGTTTTAGCCCCGTGGCGCGAGGTGCCGCGACGAGTGTTTAGTCTGTATGGGAACATGGCCGTCGAAGCTAATGATCAAATTCTTTGGCCAGTGGATTCCTTCACGTTCCTGCGAATTCAGACACCACTAGAGTGGCTGGGGTATGAGGTGGATTATGGAAAAGTTGAGCTTGGGGTTCCGTTGCGGGATTTAGGGCCCGAAACGGCGGCGGTGATTATTCCCAAAGGTTGGGAGATCCCACTGATTGAAGAGGGGCGCGTGGTTGATTGGCTGATTAAGCAAAAGCAAAATGGGAAAAAACTCGTTTTTTTTGGGGCGTTTACTTTTGCAGATGAAGCGCACTTGAAGCGGTTGATGGTCGCCTTGGGATTGGATGGAACCGGGGTAAGGTTAGCATCAGTGAAGAACTTGAAGATCGCGGCTTCGGATGCCTCGATCATGGAAAATTCGGAAACTCGATTACGGCTTTTGCCGACGGATTTCCAAAACCTGAAAGCGCCGAAAGGGAGTCGGCTGATTCACGCGGTGTCAGCGGAATCAGCGGATGGAAAACCAATCCGACATGATGCGATTTTCGCGACAAGCTGGGGGGGCGTCGCCTTAGATCCTTACCTGACTTTTCAACGCCCGGATTTTCGTGAGCTCTGGCAGTTCGATATCTTTGCTTTTTTCGAGGCTGTGCTGGGGCGAGTGAATGCGCCGCTGCCTGACTCTACGACCAAAGCGGGGAAACGGATTTTCTTAAGCCACATTGACGGGGATGGATTCGTGAATAAAAGCGAAACGACCCTGGGTAAATACTCGTCGGAAGTGGTGCGGGATGAAATCCTCAAGAAGTATCCGTTCCCGGTTACGGTCTCGATCATCGAGGCGGAGGTGCGCGTGCTGATCGAGGGAGTCGATCCCCAGTTGGCGCCGAAATTTGAAGAGATCGCCCGCGATATATTCAAGCTGCCTAATGTTGAAATAGCGTCCCATTCCTATTCGCACCCGTTCATGTGGATTCCGAATGATCGCACCGCCTATCTCTATAATCGCGCGAACCTCAAGCTAACGGAACCGTATCCCAACGTGGATCTGGCTCGAGAGATCGAGGGTTCGGTAAATTACATTAACAGCCAACTCGCCCCGCCGGGGAAACAGGTAAAGGTGTTTTTGTGGTCAGGAAATTGTCGTCCGCCGCCGGAGGCCTTGCGCCGGGTGCATGATTTAGGCTTAGTGGCGATGAATGGAGGGGATACTTTGATCTCTCGAAGGGTGCCAACGGTCAACGCCATTGCCCCTAGGTCGATCTCGTGGGGCGACGAGTTGCAGGTGCTGGCTCCTAACCAGAATGAGAATGTTTACACCAACAATTGGGAGGGACCATTTTTTGGCACCTTCGTGAATGTGATCGAAACTTTCGATCGAACAGAGTCTCCCCGGCGCCTGAAGCCAGTTGATATTTACTACCATTTTTACAGCGCCGACTTCTTCGCTTCATTACGGGCCCTGCAGGTGATTCATGATTGGGCGCTGGAGCAGGATTTGCATGCCATCACGGTATCGCAGTATGTGAACCTCGCTCGTGACGCCCGCGAATCATCTTTGTATCATAAAGGTGATGACGAATGGGCGATGATCAATCGGGGAGACTTACAGACCTTTCGGGTGCCCTTGGCCTGGGTGGACCGAATCGACATTTCCCAAAGCAAGGGATTGCTCGGTTGGGTCGCGGATCAGGGAGTGGTTTATGTGCATACTCGAGGGATGCCCGTTTCGACGTTAAAATTGGTTCCGTCGGGAACGATCGCACCGCTCCACTGGCGATTGGAGTCGTCGTCGGGCCCGATCAAGTTTGAGGTCCTCAAGGATGGGGAAATGAAATTTGCGCTGAATGATTTGCGACCGGTCACGGTGGTGCTCGGTGGCTTCGCAGCGAACGAGTCTTTGGTGGTGAGCGTGGACGGGGAAGCCGAAGTGCGGCAGGCTGGAAACGACGGTCGCATTAGCCTGAAATTGATCAACCGGGCGGAAATCGCGGTGCGAAAGAACCTTTAGCAATCGCATTCCATTGAACCCTGCCGAGACAAAGAAAATATTCTCTTGGCCTCAATTGATTGGGGTGTTGATTGCGTGTGGATTGACGTTGGCTTTTCTTATGCCGGATGATCCCG
>Ga0075109_1000503_pt1 | contig 27109 bp, 25 predicted proteins | sample AntAceMetag02UKD_FD_69798 | JGI IMG/M metagenome (GOLD analysis project Ga0075109, IMG submission 69798) | Saline lake microbial communities from Ace Lake, Antarctica - Antarctic Ace Lake Metagenome 02UKD | ecosystem: Environmental > Aquatic > Non-marine Saline and Alkaline > Saline | place...
GAACACGCGATCAATCGTGCCGAGGAAGCGGAACGGGCCCTCGGCGTTGTTGACATCCACCATGATCTCGCGGTCGAGATACTCTACCGTGAAGGTCGCGCGATGGGCGGCCACGGGGGTTCATACGAGCTTGGCCAGATAGGCGTCGCTGGAGACGTCGGCAGGATTGGAAGCTACGTCGCCGTTGTTCTTGGTTTCGCTCGCATCGCGATGCGTGTAAGAGACCAAGGTGCTGAGGGGGCCGGACTCGGCGGCGGCGGTGAATGAATGGGTGAAGCCGTCGTTGACCGAAGAGTAGGCCCCTTTGTAAACGGCGCTGGCGGTGCGACCGCGGAGGAAATTGTCTGGCGATTTGGTGGTGAAGGAAATCACTCCACCGAGGGCGTCGGTGCCATAGAGAGCGGAGGCGGAACCTTGGAGAATTTCCACCCGTTCTAGCAGTTCGGTTTCGAGGTAGTCTCGCCCCGTGGGTTCGCTGCCGCCGAGAGTGAACTCATCGGGAGCGCGGACGCCGTCGACTTGGATCAGCACCCGATTGCCCTCGATACCGCGGAGGTTGTAGCCGAAGTTACCGCCGCGTTGGTAGGGAATAAAACTGTCCGATCCGAAGGCCTGAAACGGCACATCGGCGAGCGGATTATTGCGCACGATCGAGCCGAAGTCGGTGACCGGATCGATGTCGAGATTGACGGCGACGATGGTGCCGGGCGTTTCATTGATGAGGCGCTCGGTGCGCGTCGCGGAGACGACTACAGCGGGGAGCTGATGAACCTTGGGAGAGCTGGGTTCCGCGCTTGGAATCGTGGTTTGAGCAGGAGCGACGGCAGTAAAAGCGGCGGCTAACAGGAGGAGTGGGATGGGATGTTTCATAGTGATTGGTGGATTCGAAAACGGGTTGAGTTCAGGCGCTTCCGAGGTGGACGAGGGCGATGAAGGTGGTGAGGAGGGCCAGCGCCACGATGACGGCTAGGAGGAAGCGGTCGTTGTCCCAGTTGTGGTCAGGATGGCTTGGCATGGGATGGATTGGGTTAAGCGACCGCAGAGATGGCGCGGCAGAGACGGCGGGATAGGGTGGACAAGCGATCAGGCCCAGAGCGCGAGTAGCACATCGGTTTCCTCCGCAGGCACCGGAGTGAGCATCGGGTCAAAGGCCTCCGCGCCGTGGACGAGCACGCTCACCCGCACGTCAGGGCAGAAGCACGCGATGCGGCAGGTGAGGCACCACGCTTGGTGCTGGGTCGAGGCGATGGCGGCCGGCAGATGCAGGGTGATATGCGTCGGCGTGCTGGAGCGCTGGTTGCGGGGAATCAAATGCGTTTGCAGGACTACTGGCAGGGCGATATCGGCGGCGCAGAGCTGCACGATTCGGGAGAGCTCACCGGTCTTGGTTTTCGACGGAGCGCTGATTTCGCAGTTAAGTGGCGGAATCATTAGAAGAGCTTACGACTGGGACTCAGTATCAATAATGGATTAAAAAAGAGCCAGTTGTGGGCTCGGCGGAACCCGACAACTGGCGTGAAGTTAAGCGATGGTAGGGCAGTGCGGCTCGACGGAGCCGCTCATGGCTTCGAGGGGTGGTTGTCCTGGCGTTGGCAGGTGCCGGTTTGTTGGAGGGTCGCGCAATCGGCTTCCATGCGGAGATCGAGTTTGCGCAGATTGAAGCCCGCCTTTTTGGCCATGGGACCTTCGCGCATGGCGAGGCACGGGTCTTTGACTTGGTGGAGATGGCCGCAATCCCGACACACGACGGTGGCGGAGTTTTGCACGTGTCGAGTGTTGGCCGGATCGACGGTGGTAAAGCACATTTGGTTCTGCGCGCCGCGCGTCTCATGCAGCAGACCAAACGCGGTCAGGTCCTTCAGCGTGCGATAGACGGAGGCCATCGAAATGCCGCGATCAATTTTGCGAGCAATGGGCAGTAAGGCCTCGGCGGGGAAGGGCGGCTCGAGTTCGCCGATCACGTCGCAGATCACTTCGCGCACTTGGGTGCCGCGGCCTCCGTTTTCACGCCAAGCGCGAAAGGCGGCATCGCGAAACGCGCGCGGGGACTCTTGCTCTGGCTGGGACATGGTCTGCAGCGATGCGGGCGGCGATGCAGGCGGACTTAGGAAGCGGCGGCGACGGCGCGAAACCGGAACTCCACGGCGATCTGGTTGGTTTGATCGAACGCGCGATCATGCAGCACCGTGCGAATCGTGCTTTGGCAGCACTCCTCCAGATTGGCGGACTGACCGAGATGCAGGGGAAACACTTCGAGCTCTTCTCGGGTGGCTTGGTTGTTTCGAGCCACGATTTCGACGTGTTGCTCGAGCCACTGGCGGATGGGCGTTAAGTGGTGGGGGGCGCCTGCGGGCAAACTCGCGAGCAAATTGAAATAGCAGGAAATGCAACGGCCCGGATGGGGATGAGCGGTGGCGGCATCGCGCAGATCTAGCAAGGTGTCAGCTTGGGCGCGGCACGGGTGCGCAATCGGAGCGAGGATTTGGTCGAAGTTAGCAATGGGACTCATTCTCAAAAAATATTGACCTAAAACTCAGCGTTAATGAGACGCGTTATCAAGTTAATTTTGAGAATTACTCTCAAGAAGCTCTATAAACCGCTTGTTTTAAGGCATTAAAAAAGACCGCCGAAGCGGTCTTGAGGGGGGCTAAGCTAATATTTGGGTTAGCTAGCGGCGTATTCGCCGCACCAGTCACCGGCCGAGACTGCTGGGAAGCGTGATTCAAATTTCACGTTCTCATCCACTTGGAACACGACGGTTTGAGGCGCGCGGCGGCGGCATTCACCTTGGGTGTCGGCTAAGATGTTAAAGTGAAGGCAAGACGCGCAGGTCTTGGTGGCAGTAGCAGTGTCGGTGGTCATAATTTTTGTATTAAAGGTTAAGAGGCCGAAAGCCCCGGTTAATGAGAACAGAATGAGACATTCTCAGAAACGCAAATGGTGCGATCACATAACTCGTTGATTTGCAATCTTAAATAAGAGTCAGTCTCAATAGCAATAACGCCTTTAATGAGACTGAATCTAGATTTCAAGACGGGTGGGTGCGAGGCGTAGTGAGCCGGAAGCAACCCGGCGATGCTCAGAGGGAATGCAGCCGGAGCGCATAGTGGGGAACACCCCTCGGGGGTGGGTCGGGCCTTACGCGCGATCGCACAGCAGGTGAGGGCGGAGTTTGCCGCCGTGAATCCTTCTCCTCCCCATCGGTATTTTCGCTCAAGTGAGTGGAAAAAGGGGGGGCGGTGCCGGGCGCTGGAGGTTGTGGTGATGCTAATTTTCTGGTGATTCGGACGGGGGGAAGGGGGCACGTCGTAAAACATTAATTACGCCCTGCGGGCTGCATTAACATTTTCACGACATGACCCCCGCGGGCTGCGAGCATCATGGGCTGCGCAGGTAGGGCGGGTTTCGCCGAAACCGCCGTTCCATCCTGCCGGCTGCGTCCACCTGCCTCGCAGAATCGCGCCGTTTCATCCTGCTGGCCCACCGCGACGGTGGTTTGGGCAAAACCGCCCTACCTCCCCTCGGCGGGCTGAATTCGCCGTTTTGTTTCAAGGGCGACGACAGGGGGGGAGTGCCGCACTAATGCGGACTAGTGGGTCCATCCCATCCGAACCTCACGCGAATCGGTCTAGATCGCTGTAGGGGAAGTGCCGTCCGGGGCAGACGGTGTGGTTTTTGTCCACGCGTTTATGCACGGTGACGCTTACGCCGCGGCGGGTGTGGCCGTCGCGGAGAAAATCTAGGAGCTCGTTCATTGCCTGGCGTTGGCGGTGGGTCGGGGCGTGGTTCTGGAGATTCCCCACCACGCAGATGCCGATGCCGGTGTCGTTCACCCGACTGTTGCGCACGTGGCCGCCGCGCAGCTGTTTTAGCCAGCGAGGGCCTACTTCGATCTCGCCGTCGCCGGAGTCCTTTCCGTTGCCGATGACAAAGTGGTAGGCCAACCCATGCTCCATCCCGCGACGCTGATGCGCGCGGCCATACACCTCGGCGTTGCCCGCCTCGATCGCGCTGTGATGGCAAACAATGTAACTCCAGCGCGTTGAGTCGACGCGGACGCGATTGGTTGCGGCGATCACGGGGGCGAGCAAGGTCGGACCGTCGCCGGAGCCGCCCGGGACCTTCAATTTTTGGCCGACGCGGATCAGACTAGATTTGAGGCCGTTACTCGTCTTAATCGCGCGCACGCTGGTGCCGTATTGGCCGGCAATGACGCTGAGCGTCTCACCTTTAGAAACGACGTGGACGCCGGCGATCGCAGAGGCAGGGAGCTGTAGTTTTTGTCCGACTTGGATGTCGTCGGATTTGAGTCCATTGGCGGCCTTGAGGGCCTTGATCGAGGTGCCGTATTTTTTGGCGATGGCACTCAGGGTATCACCCTTGGCTACGATGTGGAGGTCGCCGTCGGCCGCCCACAGCCCTGCTGGCGCCGCCCACAATGCGAGGGCGGACCACATGGCTTTTTTCAAAAACTCTCGCCGGTGCTCCACGATAATAGCGAATAGCTTAGGAGGTTTTGGGCAATTGGGCGAGTGCTTGTTTCACGATAAAATTGGCCACCGCGTAGCGCTGACGGGTTAGTTTCCCATGCCGGGTCGATCCTTCGGCCCCAAAGACCGCAATGGTCGTTTCCACCACGGGGCAGCCGGGATCGACCCAGGCGGACTCCATCACCGAGAAGACGTCGTCCTGACCGAGATTTAGTTCTTCCGCGACCCAACCCTTGATCGCCCGGGGCTGCGAGGGATCGATCAGCGAGCGGTCGTCATCGGCAGGGATCAGGTTGGGCCTAATTGAAAAAACCAACGCGTTCTCGAAATCCTACTCTTACTCCTACTCGGTGCGGTCGAGTGGAATGGTGATCAGGCTGAAGAGGCAGATGAAGAGTAGGAATAAGATAGGGCCGGGCCGGTTCTCTCCGCTTTATTCTTTGGTCTTTTTCTTTCTCGCAAAGGCGTGATCGGTCCGAGGTCGGCAGTCAGCTGGAACGATAAAGAGAAAAGAGAAGGATGGGGGCGCGCGAGGAGGCTGGGTTATGATTCCACTTTCAGGACATACACCACGCCTTGTTCATTGCCGATGGCGAGGTAGCGGTCATCGGGGGCCCAAGCAAATTGGGTCGCGGCGTGCGGGAGTTTTACGCTGGTGCGCAGCGGATTGCTCCGTTCGGGACTCCAGAGCCGGACGGCACCGTCTTGGGCTGCGGTCGCCACTAGGCTGTGTTGGTTTTGGTAGGCGACGGCGCACATCGGCGCATCGTGCGTAAGCATGGCGGGTTCGCGGCCCTCGGGTCCGCCGCCTTCGCAATCCCACACACAACCTTCGCGTCCTCCACTGGTCGCCAGCCAGCGGCCCGTGCGGTCAAACGAGATGTGTTTCACCTTGGATTCGTAGCCGCTCATGTGGAACTCGTCCTGCTTCTCAGGCAGCCAGAGGTGGACGCTGGGATCTTGATTACCCGAAACGAGCCAGCGGCTGTCGGCGGACCAAGCGAGGGCATGGATGCCGTTGGCGTAGGCAAACTCGTGTTGGGCGATATAGTCGTCGGAATCCCACAGCACGACGCCACCGAAGTAGGCGGCCGCGAGGCAACCGCCGGCCGGTTGCCAGGCGATGGCGCAGAGCGTCTTCGGCGCGGGATCGAAGGTGTGGCGCAGCGTGCCATCCGCGTTGAACAACGCCAACGTGCGACCGGCGGCGGCCGCGAGAGTTTTGCCGTCAGCGGACCAGGCGAGGTGATCCACCCATCCGGAGTCGAGCGAAACCGTTGCAATGGCTTGGCCAGCGCCGGGATCCCAGAACTTGACCGCGCCGTCTTGCCCTCCGGAAACCACCAGCGATTGGGTGGGGTGCACGGCGATGGCGTTGGTGCCGTCTTCGTCGCCGGGCAGGACGTGCGCGACCGCGCCATCGGCTACGGAAAATACGGTGATGGGACCGTCCGCCGAGGCGGCGATGACGGATTGGCCGTCGCCCGACCAAGCGAGGTCGATCACATAGTCTTCGAGCACGGCGGCCCAGTGTTTGGTCAACTGCATGGCCGCAACTGTGCAGAGAAATCCGGGCCCATGCAAGGTGCGGTGCGGCGCGGCGGCGCAAATGAATTGGACACGCTGAGGGTAAGTCGCCTGCACTAAGGTGATGGTGCCGTTGAACCCTCCCAATCATGATGACGCGAATTCGTCCGAGCGCTATCGGGTCGCCCGCTGGAAACACCGGATCACCGCAGCATTGGGCGAGATCCTGAACCTGCTGGATTTGGTCAATGACGTCGCCTCGACGACGGAGCGAGAGGCGTTGGGCGCAGCTTGGAGCTCCCTGCGAGCCGGGGCACTGGTGATTACGCAACGCCTCAATGAGGTCATGCTACCCGCCGCCAACGAGTCGCTGGGCGACCGGGCCAAAGCGGCGACACCGGATATCGCCCACCAAATCGACGTGCTCGAAGTATCCGGCCGGGAAGGCGTGGAACTCGCGCAAAAAGTCGGCCCGGATGGGTTACGCGCGGATCTTCTTGGCCTGAGCGAAGCGCTGGTGCGCTTGCGGCACGCATCGAGCACCTTGGAGGTCGCGGCGGTCTCGCCGACCTTGGGGCCGGGGCTGGTCGCGCAGAACGAGCAAACGACCGGCACGATGACCCCGTTTTCTTCGAATCAAGGACACGCTGGATCCAAGTTACTGCTCATCGATGATGATCGGCTGAATCTGAAGGTGATCGGCCGCCGACTCGAGCGAATGGGTTTTGCGGTCATCACAGCGGATCGGGGCATCGCGGGACTCGAGTTGTTGGAGATCAGCGAAATCGATCTGGTGATGCTCGACATCATGATGCCGGAATTGGATGGCTTCGCCACGCTGGAGCGGATTCGCGCCGATTCGCGTTGGCAGGACTTGCCGGTCATCATGTTGACGGCGCTGGACGACGCCGAAAGCACGGCGCGCTGTCTGGCCAATGGCGCGGATGACTACGTCTCCAAACCGTTCGACGAAATGGTGCTGCGAGCGCGCATCGATGTGGCGCTCGATCGTAAACGACTGCGGGACAAGGAGCGCAAGTTGATGGAACGGGTGCGGTCGGAGAAGAGAGTATCCGAACAATTACTACACAGTATTTTGCCCCAACCCATCGCGAATCGCTTGCGCAAGGGCGAGGAGCAGTTGGTCGACCGGTTCACCGCCGCGACCGTCGTGTTTGTCGACATCGTGGGATTTACTTTGTTTTCCGCGACGCACGAGCCGGAGGAAACCGTCGCGCTGTTGAACGATTTGTTTAGCCGGTTCGACCAGTTGGTCGAGCGGCATGGGCTGGAAAAGATCAAGACGATCGGCGATGCCTATCTGGCCGTGGCGGGGGTACCCGAGCCGGTTGAAGATCACGCCCTGCGGGCGGCGCGACTGGCCTTGTCGGTGCACGATGCGATGAACGACTTTAACACCAAATACGGCATCCGGTGGTCGGTTCGAGTCGGGATTTGCAGCGGTCCGTTGGTGGCCGGGATCATCGGCTCGCGGAAGTTTGCTTACGACCTGTGGGGCGACACGGTCAATGTCGCCAGTCGCTTGGAATCGAAGGCGCAACCCGATCAAACTTTTATGTCGGCGCAGACGGCGGAGCTGCTGGGCGAGGCTTTTGTCGTCGAACAGCTACCCGACATGGAGCTCCACAATCGCGGGAAAATACCGGTGTATCGGCTGCTCGATGCGGCGTCCGAAACGGGACCGCGGGATGAGCCTCGATGCGGCTGAGGTCCGACGGGCGACCGCGCCCTACCTTTTAGGCTAGACGCCTCAAGCGCAGCCAAAAGGCCCCCGCGGGTTGCGGGCGGTGGGTCGGGCGTTGCGCCCGACCCCCCCAGCAGACCGTTGGCGTGGTCCGACGTGGGTCGGGCTTTACGCCCGACAATGTCCGTCAATCCGCGCTCTACGCCGAGCCGTCGGCTTGGCGGTAGGCGGCGATGACGGCGCGTTCGCCGGCGGCGCCCGATATGGAGTTGCCGTGCTCCATGCCCATCACGCCGGTGAAGTCTTTGGTCTTCAGATGATCGAAGACCTTGCGGTAGTTGATCTCGCCGGTGCCGGGTTCCTTGCGACCGGGGTTGTCACCGCATTGGAAATACGCGATCTCGTCCCAGCCGTAGTCGATATTGGGGATCAGGTTTCCTTCGGTGATCTGTTGATGGTAAATGTCGAAAAGGATTTTGCAGGACGGGCGGTTGACCGCGCGGCAGACGGCGTAGGCTTGGTCGGAACGTTGAAGCCACGTGCCGCCGTGATTGGTGAGGCCATTGAGTGGTTCGAGCACCATCACGAGATCGTGGGGTTCGACGATGTCGGCGCAGCGGCGGAGCAGCTCGACGACGTTGGCGAATTGGTAACCCTCGGCGATACGGGGGCCGCCATATCGATTCCACTCTTCTGATTTGTTGGACTGTTGGTCGATCGAGCCGGGCACGATGGTCATCCACGTCGCGTTGCAGCGGCGGGCGATATCGATGGACTCGCGCATTTTTTGTAGGACCGCCGCATGGTCGTCGGCGCTGCCGTTGGCAAAGGTCGGGTTATCGAAACTGGCGTAGGCGACGAATACGCCCATCTGCATGTCGAGGTCGGTGAGGGTTTGGCCGATGGCTTCCTGTTCTTGGGCCGAGCGCCCGGGCATGCCGTTGTCTTCCCAGGCGGTGAACCCTTGGTCGGCGGCGAACTTGATTTGGTCGATGATACTCTCGCCGGCGAGGGCCTTGAACATGCCGGGATGGGGCGCGTAACCGAGATCGAACTTCGGTGGCGAGGGGGCCACCGATTGGCCGAAGAGGTGGGATGGGGAGGCGAGCGCGGCAGTGCTCGCGACCAGCGAATAATTAAGAAACGTGCGACGATTCATGGGGGGTAAAAGCTAGGGGTGAACTTACACCGCCAGCACAACAGCAACCGCGCCGCGCCGCCAAGTGCTTTTGATAATGTCACCATAATGGTGACCTTATCGTCAGCACTCCTTGTGAGAGAGGGGCGGAGTTGGTGAGGGGCGGGAGGGGGGCGTTTGTTTCTTAAAGGAGAAAGAGTAAGATTGCAGAGAAAGAGGCTGGGGGGATCTCTTACGCGATGCTCGTTTTTTTAGCGGCGGCGGGTGGTGGCTAGGGCTAGGCCGGAGAGGCCGAGGAGGGCGGCGTAGGTCGACGGCTTGGGCACGGCGCTGACGGAAATGATGCCAGACCTCGCGAGGTTGCTGGTGTTCCAGACGCCGCCGCGGTTGAAGCCAACCGCGGCCCGCTCGTAAGTCCTATCGCAGCCTATCGTCGCATCGATCCGGATACGTGCAATGGAGTTCCAGAGCCTAGGCCAAGCAGGCTTTGAAGCCTTCGTTGAGGGCGGTGCGGTCGAGGTCCTTGCCGATGAAGACGAGCGTATTGCTGCGGGGGGTGTCGCCCCATTCGCGATCAAACTTGGCGTCGAAGAGCATGTGCACGCCTTGGAAGACGAGGCGCTTGGGCGAGCCTTTGACGCTGAGCACGCCTTTGCTGCGGTAGATGTCGTTGCCCTTGGTCTGGAGCAGGCGGGAGATCCAGTCGTTGAGCTTTTGCGGGTCGAGCTCGCCGAAGTCCGTGATGCCGACGGAGGAGACTTCTTCGTCGTGCGAATGGGTGTGCTCGTAGTCCTGCTGCCAAACGGGTTTCACGTTGGCACCGGCGATGGGGATGTGGAGCGGGTGGTCGCCGCAGCCTTCGAATACGAGGTAGGTGCCCGCGGTCGGGATCTCCAGTTGGTAGCGGCCGTTGCCGTCGGCGAGGAGCAGGCGTTGGAGCGTCGTGCCGGGGGTGATGGTATCACCTTCGGCGACGCGATTTTCCCAATCGGAAAAGGAGAGCACGGCGATGTCGCGGGCGGCCTCCAGGGGAGCGGGGTCAGCGACTCCGGCTACCGGCATGACGACGACGTCGAGTTCGTTTTCGTTGTGATGATGGTGATGGTCGTGATCGCAGCCGGCGTGGTCATGGTCGTGATCGTCGCCGACGTGGCCGATTACGAGTTCGTGGGTGCCGACGGGTAACGGGTAGGCCCCGGCCCATTCGAAGGGGTAGGACGGCTCGAGGAATTTCGGGTCGAGCTCGTGGGCGCGGGAGAGATCAAAGCCACCGAGGTCGAGCACGCGTTCGAGAGGCACGTCGCAGTTGGTGGCGCGTTCGATGCGCGCGGCGGCGTTCATGCCGCGGACTTTGGTTTCGAGAGCGTCGAGCTCCGCGCGGGAAACGAGGTCGCTTTTGTTGAGGATCAACACATCGGCGAAGGCGATTTGCTTGCGGACCTCGGGGGCGTCGTCGAAGTGCTGCACGACGTGTTTGGCGTCGACCACGGTGACGATGCCGTCGATGCGGTAGTGGGCCTTCATCTCATCGTCGGTGAAAAACGTCTGGGCCACGGGCCCCGGGTCGGCGAGGCCGGTGGTCTCGATGATGATGCCGTCGAGCCGGTTCTTGCGCTTCATCAGGCGGCCGAGCACGCGGATGAGATCGCCCCGCACGCTGCAACAGATGCAGCCGTTGTTCATCTCGAAGAGCTCTTCGTCGCTCTGGATGACAAGTTGGTTGTCGACGCTCACTTCACCAAATTCGTTTTCGATGACGGCGAGTTTTTTGCCGTGCTGTCCGGTCAGGATGCGGTTGAGCAGGGTAGTCTTGCCAGCGCCGAGGAAGCCAGTGAGGATAGTTACGGGAATGGGGGAGGACGCGTCCATGAGGCTTGAACGTCGCCAAGTGACCCAGCGCGTCAAGAAGCGTGATTACGTAAATTCGCCTATGGACCGTGGTTTGACAGAGGAGAAGGGGACGCCAGCGTAATGGTCTGCGGCCGTCGCTTACGCCGCGCCCTGATCCTCTAATATCCGCAATTTTGTTTAAGAACCTCCCGTTTCGTTGGCGCATTACGCTCCTGGTCACTTCGGTGTCCCTGCTGTCGTTGATTGCGGCCTTCGCCGGTTTCCTCTCGTGGGAAGTATTGCGCTATCAAGCGGAGGTGGAGGAGCGGTTGGAGCGCACCCAAGCGATTCTGGTGGAGCGCGTCACGGCGACGTTGGCGGCGAACCCCGACATCGCTTTCTTGCCCTTGGATAGCTTGAAGGATGACGAGACGATTATGGCGGCGGCGGTGTATTCGATGCAGAACCGCATCATTGATCGGTATATAAAGGCGGGTTCCGCAGAAATGATCCCAAGGCCGTTTAAGGCCAACGTTGATCCCAACGCGACCACCACGTTCAAGTTCCTCATTCACGAGGGCGAGCGCATCGGCATCATCTACTTGAAGGCGGATACCTCCGGTTTGGCGCAGGAGCGATTTGTGGAGCCGATGCGAGTCATGGGCATTCTCGGTTTGCTGAGTATTTTGGGGGGATTGCTTGCCGCCCATTTCTTGCAATCTTCGATCACCAAGCCGATCACCCAACTCGGGGCGGTGGCGAAAAAAGTGGAATCGGAGCGCGATTTCAGTGTGCGCGCCAAAAGCATGGGCGGAGGCCAAGAAATCGAAGCCATGGTCGCGGCCTTCAATGATATGCTGTCGACCGTGCAGGGGAGCACGGAGGAGTTGCATCATGCCACGGAGGAGCTGGCCCAAACCAACCGAACGCTGGAGGACAAGGTCCAGGAGCGCACCGTCGAGTTGGAGCACGCGATGATCGCGGCGCGGGATGCCAATCAAGCCAAGAGCGCGTTTCTGGCTAAGATGAGTCACGAGCTGCGCACGCCCATGAACGCGATTATCGGCTACTCCGAGATTTTGTTGGAGGATGCCGAGGACGATGAAGATGAGTCGGCGTGCAATGATCTGAAAAAAATCCTCGCGGCGGCGCGCCATCTTTTGGGACTGATCAACGACGTGTTGGATCTTTCGAAGATCGAAGCCGGCCGGATGGATCTCTTCGTCGAAGAGCAATCGGTGGCCGGCTTGGCGGAACAGGTTTACTCCACGGTGGCCCCGATGGTGGCCAAGGGAGCCAATGAGTTTGTGATCGATTGCCCCGCCGATATCGGAGTCATCCGCGTCGATGCGACCAAGTTGCGTCAAATCCTGCTCAACCTAATCAGCAACGCGGCGAAGTTTACCGAAAGCGGCACGATCACGTTGAAGATTGATCGCACCAGCGCGGGCACTGATGCGCGGATCCGATTTGCCGTGAGCGATACTGGCATCGGCATGTCGCCGGACCAGTGTGAGCGCGTGTTCGAGGCCTTCACGCAAGCCGAAGCCTCGACCTCGAGTCGGTATGGGGGCACGGGTCTGGGCCTTGCGATCACCAAGCAATTTGCTCAGCTCATGGAAGGCGATGTGACACTCGTGAGCGAGATAGGCAAGGGCTCCACCTTCACCGTCGACCTCCCGGTCTCGGTGGACGACAAAACGCGCCGGCGTCAGACGACCCAGATTGTTTCGGCCGATGACGATGAGGAGAAAGAGATTCCGACCCAAGTGCTCCCCGGCGCTGCCCGCGTGGTAGTGGTGGCGGATGACGAATCGATTCGCGATGGGGTGGCAGCCCTATTGCCGGCCGATAGCTACCAGATCACCCACGTGGCTCGCGCCAAGCAGGCGTTGGAAGTCATTCGCAACGTGCGCCCCGATGTCATTCTTTTGGAAGTTTTGATGGAAGGCGGCCTCGGCATTGAAGTCTTGAATAATTTGAAGGCGGATAAATCCCTAGCGCCGGTGCCCGTGGTGCTACTCACCGTGACCGAGGATGGTTCCTTGCCGACCTTGGCGGTGGGCGCGGAGGACTACCTGCCGAAGAGCAAATTGAGTCAAAATCTACCGGGCATCCTGCTAAAGCACTCCGGTGATCGCCAATCGAGCCGTCACGTTTTGGTGGCGGAAGACGACAACATGGTGCGCGAAATGATCGGCCGCCAACTCTCGCGCGAAGGCTGGGAAGTCGTGCTCGCGCCAAATGGCAAGGCTGCGGTCGAGGCGATGAAGGAACGGGTGCCTTCGCTGGTGCTGCTCGATCTGATGATGCCAAAAATGGATGGATTTGGCGTGCTGCGCGAGATGCGCGCCGATGATCGCCTCAAGAATGTGCCCGTCGTGGTGCTCACTTCGCTGGATCTGACTGGCAGTGTGCGTCAGCTCCTGCGCCAACAAACTGAGAAGGTATTGCAAAAGGGTAGCTATTCCAAAGAAGAGCTCCTGGCCGAGATCAAATCCGCGTTAATGGAGTTCGGCTCGAAGCCTCCCTTTGAGCCGGCTGAGCTCCCGAAGAAATCTTGAGAATAGAAGTCGGAATTCATTATAAACCGCGCTAACCCCTTAACTCGCCATGGCCCTCATCCTCCTAGTCGAAGACAATGAAATGAATCGCGACATGCTTACCCGGCGTTTGATAAAGCGTGGTTTTGAAGTGGAAGTTGCCGTCGATGGTCCCTCCGGCCTCGCCGAGGCTCAGTCGGGCCGCTTCGATCTGGTCTTGATGGATATGAGCCTGCCGGGACTCTCCGGCTGGGAAGTCACCGAGCAGCTCAAAGCCAACCCGGAACACGCCAAGGTGCCGGTTATCGCCCTCACCGCTCACGCCATGGAGTCAGACCGCCAACAGGCGCTGGCCGCGGGGTGCGACGAATACGAAACTAAGCCGGTGGAGCTCAAACGACTCTTGGAGAAAATGAACGGATTGCTGGGGGACAAGGCTATCATCCAATGAGCGTTTCTACCCCCACCCCCGGCGGCGACGAAGAAGCCCACAAGTCGACGCTGGCCCGCCTGCGCCATGATCTGCGCACGCCTCTGAATCAGATTATTGGATACAGCGAACTGCTGGTCGAAACCGTCGATGAACACGACATTGCCGATGTGGTGCCGCCGTTGGAAGAGATCCATCGCGCCGGCACCGACATGCTGGGCAAGTTGAACGACGAATTGGCTCCCTGGAAGTTGCAGTCGGGTCAGGTCAGCCTGCCCAACCTGCAAAGTCAGCTCCGCGAGCCCCTGCGGTTGGTGGACGACGCCTGTTCCCGTTGTCGCGAGATCGCCGGGCGGCACGGCGCGGCCGATCTCGTCGACGATCTGAATAAGATCGGTGAAGCGGTGGTCAACTTGCGGCGAGGACTCAACGTCACGATCGAAGATGAGCCGAAGGTGGCAGATTCCGGTCCCTCCTTTCCGGCCATGGAATCGCCCGCACTGCTCTCCGTGCGGTCGTCCGAGACCGGCAAACTTTTGGTGGTCGATGACGATCACCTCAACCGCGAGATGATCGCTCGCCGGTTGGAGCACATGGGTTTCAAGATTGTGTTAGCGGCCGATGGTCTCGAGGCCCTGTCCGCGCTTCGGCGCGAAGCCTTTGACTTGGTATTGCTGGATGTGCTGATGCCGGAACTCGACGGTTTCGAGACGTTGGAACGCATCAAGGCCAATGATCTCTGGCGCACGATTCCAGTGGTCATGTTGAGTGCCTTGGATGATGCGGGCAGCACCGCTCGTTGCATCACGGCCGGCGCCGAGGATTACGTGCCGAAACCGTTTAATCCCGTGGTGCTGCGCGCCCGTATTAATGCTTCACTGGAAAAGAAGCGGCTGCGGGACCAAGAAGAGCGCTACCTCGAACGGATCAAACAGGAGCAGGCCAAAGCCGAACAACTGTTGCTCACGATTTTGCCCGCTGCGATTGCCACCCGGCTCAAATCCGGGGAGCGCAACATCGTCGATGAAGTGCCCGCTGCCACCGTGATGTTCATCGACATCGTGGGCTTCACCGCGATCGCCGCCGAGACCAAGCCAGATGTCACCGTGTCGCTGCTGAACAAGCTTTTCAGCGCCTTCGATTCACTGGTCGATGTGCACGGGCTGGAGAAAATCAAAACTATCGGTGATGCCTATATGGCCGTAGCCGGGGTTCCGAATCCGGTGGAAGACCATGCCCTCCGCGGCGCCCGCATGGCGCTGGCGGTGCAAAAGGCGTTGGTGATCTTCAACAAAAATAACGGCGTGGAATGGTCCGTGCGCATGGGCGTGCACAGTGGACCGCTTATGGCCGGCATCATTGGCTCGCGCAAATTCGCCTACGACCTGTGGGGCGACACGGTCAATCTCGCCAGCCGCTTGGAAGCCCAAGGCGAGGCGGGCCGCATTCAGATTTCCGAGGAAACCGCTCAATTGATCGCTTCGGAGTTCAGTGTTTCGCGGGTCGGCATGGTAGACATCCGCAACCGCGGGGAGATACCGGTTTTCCAGATCGACGGAGCGAAATTAGGCGCCCGCTAAGAAAAAGCGCCACCTTTCCGTTTTGTAAGGTTCCCGCAAGGTCGGGGTAAGGCGGGCATGGTAAGTTGCGAGAAAGACAAGACTCGTTACTTTCCATTATGAACCTTTCCCGACTGAATCCTTTTGAAAATCCCCGCGCCTGGCGGAGCGGCTTAATTATCGCAGCGGCAGCTGCCCTCGGCTGGTCGGCGGCGGCCGTAGCCGAAGATCACCTCGACGGCGAAGAAGTGGCCGTGGTGGTCGACGTCGGGCCCATTGATCGCACCAATGGCCAATTCATGCCGGTGAGCTTCGCACCGATCGTGCAAAAGGTGGGACCGGCGGTCGTGCAGGTCTCCGTGACGGCGGAAGCCGAACGGATGTCCGAGGCCGACCTCCCTCCGTTTATGCAGGATCCGCGGTGGCGCCGATTCTTCGGTCTGCCCGATGATCTCGATCAGCAACGTCGTCCGCCGCAACAAGGCTCCGGCTCCGGCGTGATCGTGAGCTCCGATGGCTATATCCTGACCAACAATCACGTGGTGCAAAACGCGACCGAGATCGAAGTCCGCTTGTCGGATCGGCGCGAGGTTTCCGCCGTGGTGATTGGCACCGATCCCGATACGGATTTGGCGGTCATCAAAATCGATTTAACCGACCTGCCCGCGCTGGTTTTCGCGGATAGCGACCACCTGGAAGTGGGCGATACCGTGCTCGCCGTGGGCAATCCGTTCGGCCTCGGCCAGACCGTGACCAGCGGCATCGTCAGTGGCTTGGGCCGCGCGACGATGGGCCTCGGATACGAAGACTTTATTCAAACCGACGCCGCGATTAACCCTGGCAACTCCGGTGGCGCGCTGGTCGATACCCAAGGCCGCTTGGTCGGGATTAACACGGCCATTCTGAGCCGCAGTGGTGGTTTCATGGGCATCGGTTTTGCTATCCCTGCCAACCTCGCTCGCAACGTCATGCAGCAGCTCGCGACGCACGGCGAAGTGGTACGTGGGTTCCTCGGATTCTACGGCGAAGACCTTACCCGCGAATTGGCCCCGAGTTTCGACCTCGATCCCGACCAGCGTGGCACCTTGGTCGTGGATGTCTCGGAGGACACGCCGGCGAAAAAGGCGGGACTGTTACCCGGCGATATTATTACCCAACTTGATGGCGAAGAGATGGAGACCTTCCGCCAACTGCGCTTCGCCATTGCGGATGTGCGACCCGGCACAGAAGTCACCCTCTCGGTATTGCGCGACGGGGAAGCGATCGAGATCACCGCGACCGTAGCCAGTCGGGACGGTGAAATCCTCGCCGCTACGACTGATGCCGCCGAAGAGGTCGACGAAGGTTCGCTCCAAGGCGTCGGGGTGAGCAGCATCGATCCGCAATCTCGTCGCCAGTATGGTATTCCTTCTCGCGTGCTGGGGGCTCTCGTCACGCAGGTCGATCCCGATTCTGCCGCCGCGGAAGTGGGACTGCGTCCGGGGCATGTCATCGTCGAGATCAACCGCCAGCGCGTCCGCAGTGCCGCCGAGGCGATCGAGCTCACCGAGGAATCCTCGCCCGATGGTCGCACGCTGCTCCGAATCTGGAGCGCTCGACTCGGCTACCGCTTTATCATCGTGGATGAATCGGATCGGTAACCCGCCGACGGGGCCGGCCGAGTCCGGCGCCGCTGTTCTCAATTTGTTAGGTTAGGTTTATAGTTTATAGTTTGGGGTTAGGTCACAATCCGCCCCGGTTGGCAGTGATTCGTTCTGCGGAACGATTCGCCCGGCCGGGGCGGTTTTATTTCGGCCTGACTCCGACCCTGAATCTCATGCAAGCTCCCTCCGTGCGTATATTAATCGTCGAAGATGATGCCAAGATTGCCTCCTTTGTGGTCAACGGCCTGAAGCAAGAAGGCTATGCCGTGGATCACGCCGGTGACGGCGACACCGGCCTGACTCTCGTGCAGACCACGAGCTACGATGCGGCGGTCGTCGATGTGATGCTGCCCGCACTCGACGGGCTCTCGCTGGTGAAGCGATTGCGGCTGACCTTGCCAGAGTTGCCCGTGCTGTTTCTCAGTGCGCGCTCGACGGTGGAGGATCGCGTTAAAGGGCTCCAAGCGGGCGGCGATGACTACCTCACCAAACCCTTTGCCTTCGCCGAACTGTCGGCGCGATTGCAGGCGTTGTTGCGCCGTTCGACCCGCACCCCGGAAGCGACTCGACTGGTCGTGGGCGACGTGATTCTCGATCTCGTGACCCGCCGCGTGGAGGTCGCGGGCGAGGCGGTGGATCTGCAGCCCCGTGAGTTTGCGCTCTTGGGTTACCTGATGCGGTATCCGGACCGACCCGTCACCAAGACCATGATCCTCGAGCACGTGTGGGATTACAGTTTCGATCCGCAGACCAACGTGGTCGACGTGCTGGTGTCGCGGCTGCGCAGCAAGGTGGATCCGAAAAAAGCCCGCATCGAAACGGTCCGCGGCGTGGGCTATATTTTACATGGCCGGACTTAGTCAGATTCGTCGGACGCTGGCGTGGCGTTTCAGTCTGTGGTTTGCCGGTTGGTTCACGGTGGGCTTTGTGGCGATCTTCGCGCTGCTCTATTGGTTACTCGGACGGCAAATCGAGGCGCGCGACTACGAGGACCTGCAACAACGCCTGCAGCAGTATTCCACCGTGCTCAGCCAGAATGGGGTGCGCGGGTTGCAGCAACGCATCGCGGAGGACAGTCAGCAGCCGAACGTGCGCTCGTTGTTTTTGCGCTTGGTCGGGCCGGGCGGCAGTCAGGTGTGGGGCAAGATCCCGCCCGATTGGTTGGAGTCGGACGAGGCGGTGGTGCGCGTGCCCGATGGTTGGGGCCGCTGGCAGGAACGCACGATCTCTCGGGTGCGGATCACCCGGGATGCGGAACGAGATCTCGCCATCGTTTCCCAGAAATATCCCGGCAACATGCTGCTCCAGATCGGACGAGCCACGGACAGCCGCCAGGCCCTACTGGAGCCGCTGCGCAGCGTCTTTGCGTGGGTGGCGGGTCTGGTGATCGTGATGGGATTTGGCGCGGGCTACCTGACGGCGAGACGGGCCACTCGGCCGCTACGCGAAGTGGTGGAGACCGCGCGTTCGATCATCGCGACGGGTAAGTTGGATGCGCGGGTCCCGGCGCCGGATAACGATGACGAAGTCGCGGAGTTGGTCCGCCACTTCAACAGTGTGTTGGATAAGAACGCCGGATTGCTCACTGCGATGCGTGAGACGTTGGATAACGTCGCACACGATTTACGCACGCCCTTGGCGGGGCTGCGGCTGTCGGCGGAGTCCGCCTTGCAGCGGCCCGAGATGGATAAGGCCACGGGCGAAACCCTGGGCGACGTCATCGAACGAAGCGATCAGGTGCTGGCGCTGTTGCGCGCCTTAATGGAAATCTCGGAGGCAGAAGCGGGCATGTTGAGATTGGAGAAAGTGCCCTGCGACTTGGGTGAAATCACGCGGCATGCGGCGGAGTTGTATGAAGAGGTGGCCGAGGCGGCCGGCGTGGATTTTGCGATCGAGATCGATGGGCTGGTGCCGATCGAGGGTGATCCCACGAGGTTGCGCCAGGCGGTGGCCAATCTCGTGGACAATGCGGTGAAGTATACCCCTGCGGGTGGCCGAGTGCGGGTGACGGCGGAAGGTCAAGCCGATTTAGCCATCACGCGCGTGCAGGACAACGGTCCCGGGGTTCCGGCCGATGAACAGTCTCGGATTTGGGAGCGGCTCTATCGCTGCGATGCAAGTCGCTCGGAAAGTGGACTCGGACTGGGGCTAAGTATGGTGCGAGCCATCGTCATCGCTCACGGCGGCGAGGTCGTGGTCAAAGACGCGCCCGAGGGCGGAGCGCTGTTCGAGCTGAGTTTACCGCGTTGAACAAACGGATTTGCGGCGGCGGGGAAGAAACGACTGAGTTGAAGGCTCCCGCGTTGGTCCATGCTCGATTCCATTCAAGTCATCATTCCCACCCTCGATGAAGAGGAAACCGTTGGGGCGGTGGTAGCGACGCTGCACGACCTCGGGCTGTCGCGGGTGCGCGTGGTGGATAATGGTAGCCGAGACCAGACGGCGGCGAAAGCGAGGGCGGCGGGGGCGGAGGTCCTGAGCGAACCGCAACGCGGGTATGGCCGGGCGTGTTGGCGAGGTTACCAAAATCTGAGCGATGACGTGGAGTGGATCCTATTTTGCGATGCGGATGGTAGCGACGATTTGCAGGACATTGTGCGATTGGTCGAGGCGGCGAAATCCGGAGCAGATTTCGTCTTAGGCAATCGGCGAGCTTCCGCCCAAGCCGCTGGCGCGATGACCCCTGTGCAGCAGTTTGGCAATGGCCTGGCCACGACGCTGATGCGCTGGGGCTGGGGTCAACGTTACGGAGATCTGGGACCGTTGCGCTTAATTCGGCGCGACTTGCTTGAGCGGATTGCGATGCAGGATCGGGGTTTTGGCTGGACCATTGAGATGCAAGTGCGGGCGGTCGAGGAAGAGGCCAACATCGTCGAATTACCGGTGGGTTATCGCCGCCGCGGCGGGGGCCGTTCGAAGATCTCTGGCACGATTCGGGGCAGTGTTGCCGCTGGCACCATCATCCTCACGACCTTATCCGAGCTCTGGTTCCAGCGGTGGAATAGTAATCATTATGGTTACAAAATTGGCGGAATACTCGTCGTGTTAGGAGCGTTTTTGATGGCCCGACAGGGCGACTTCGCGGTGGCGGGCACGGTGCCGTGGTTTCTGCTGGCGGCGGCGGTGATGGCGGTGGGTTGGCTGGCGGCGGCGGGTCCGCGTAACATTACGTGGCTATGGTTTTGGGCCGTCGCGGTGGTCGCGCGGGTGGTGCTGCTACCGATGGTGCCGGGGGACGATGTCTGGCGATATGTCTGGGAAGGTGAGATTCAGGTAGCGGGTTTTTCTCCCTATTTGCTCGCGCCGAATGCGCCGGAACTGGAGGCCCTGCGGACGTCGACGTGGCCGCTCATCAATCATCCCGAAGCGACGGCGATTTATCCGCCTATTGCCCAACTCCTGCTGCGCGGCGTGGCGGCGATTGGAGGCGGGGTATTGGGGTTAAAGCTGGTTTTCTTGATCGCCGACTTGCTGGTAGCGGGTCTGCTGGCGCGACGGTTTGGCTATGGCGCGGCGGTGTTCTACGCGTGGAATCCGCTCATTCTCTATGGGGGAGTGGGCGGAGCGCACTACGAGCCGCTGCTGGTCCTTGCGATGGTCCTCGGATGGTTCGCTTGGGATCGGACGAGCTCTACTCAGTGTAACCATAATGGTTACACTAGTGCAGCCTGGATGGGCGTGGCGGCGGGCGTGAAATGGGTTTCGGCCCCGTTGTTGGCGTGGGGAATTTGGGACAAATTAAAACGCGGCGAATGGCGGTCGGCGGTGGGCATGGGAGCGTTGGGGGCATTGCCGGTGCTGTTGGCGCTCGGCTGGTTTTGGTGGGACTTCGGGGCGATTGGGGCATTGGCACCGAAGACCTTTGTGCAGGAGGCGCGGACCTCCGAACTCTTCCCGTGGATATTGGCGCAGGTCTGGCCGGAATCGGCCTACCGCAACGGTCTGCTGTTGTGGTTTTTCGCGCCGGTTGCCGCGCTGATCTTTTTTCGCGCTAAGACGATGGTGGGCTTTGCCGAAGCGTTTTTGGTCGCGCTGCTGATTTTCGCGCCGTCGGTGCATTTTTGGTATTTCGCGTGGTTGATTCCGTGGGCGGTCAGTAGTCGAAACCTTGGGATTCGAGCGGTGAGTGTGAGCGGGTTCGTTTATTTTTGGCTGTGGGAATCGCAGGCTCAGGGGTACGGTTGGGTGCAATCACCGCTGGAGAAACTGCTGTTGTGGGGACCGTTATTACTCGGTTACTGGTGGAGTCGCCAACGGGCGGTCGCGTCATGATACCTACTGTTCTTATCTTCCTCAAAGCGCCGGTGCCCGGTCGGGCGAAGACGCGGTTGGCGGCCGGGGTGGGTGAGGTCGCGGCGATGGAGATTTACGGAAAACTGGTGCGACGGCAGCTCGCGGCGATCCCGACGGGGTGGCCGGTGGAGGTTCACTTCACGCCGGCGGAGCAGGAGACTTTGGTGCGGGCCTGGGTAGGGGACGCGTTGGGCCGTTCGTTCCATCCGCAAATTGAAACGGAGCTGGGGCAACGGCTGATTCATGCGGGTCAAGAGGCGATCGCGCGCGGGGCGGAGACGGTGTTTTTTATCGGAGGAGATTGTCCGCAACTCGATAGGGTGGTCTTCCAAGCGGCCGCCGATGCCTTGGCCACGGGCGATGCGGTGCTGGGCCCCACGCTCGATGGCGGTTACTACTTGTTGGGGATGTCCCATCTCAAGGTCCCGCTATTCGAGGGCATTGATTGGGGGACGGCAAAAGTGGCCGATCAGACGAGAGCGATCCTGCGTCACGCCGGTTGGTCGTGGTCGGAACTGCCCCGATTGCGCGATGTGGATACCGCCGCCGATTGGGAGGCGCTGGCGCCGTTGTTGGCCTAGCGCACGGTCCGCAGTTGCACGCTGTCGACGAGGCGGTCCTGGGAGAGGATGTCGGTCGCCACGATCAGCTTCGAGCCCACCCTGACCAAACCTTCGCGTTTCAGGAGCAAGATGGCGTTTTCGATGGTGTCGTTCGGGTCGGAGGTTAGCGGCATCACAAACGGGAACACGCCGCGAAGGAGTCGCATTTGCCGCAGGGTGATGACCGAGTTGGTCATGGCAAAAATAGGGGAGTGAGACGGCCGCAGCGCGGCCAACGATGCCGCCATGAATCCGCGGCGGGTGAACGTCAGCAGGGAAGAATTCTCGATTCGATTAGCGAGCAGCACCGCGGACTTAAGCACGTTGATCTTTTCGCCTTCGAGCAGCGCGGGATCGTCGAAGACATGATCGCCCTCTTCCTCGATGCGGCGGGCGATGCGGTCGAGCGTTTGCACGCATTCCAGCGGATATTTGCCGATGGTGGTTTCGCCCGAAAGCATGACGCAGTCGGCCTCTTCATAGACGGCGTTAGCGACATCAGTGATTTCTGCTCGGGTCGGGACGGGAGACTCGATCATCGATTCGAGCATGTGCGTGGCGATGATGACGGCGCGACCGCGATCGTAGCAGGCCTTGAGGGCGCGCCGTTGGATAACGGGTAAATCTTCCAGCGGGCATTCGATACCGAGATCACCGCGAGCGACCATGAGCGCGTCGCAGGCGTTGATGATTTCATCGAGGTTTTTGATGGCGGATTGATCCTCGATTTTGGCCACGATCCGGGCCCGCGAATTATGGTCCAACAAGAAGTCGCGCAAGGTTACAATATCACTCGCTTCGCGCACGAAGGAGAGCGCCACAAAGTCGATGCCCTCCTCGATGCCGACCAACGTGTCGCGTCGGTCTTTTTCGGTGAAGGCCGGGAGGTTGACCTTGATGCCGGGGAGATTGATGTGACGGCGAGAGGTGAGTTGACCTTGGATGAGCACCTTGCAGCGGATGCGCCGACCGTCGATTTTGTCCGTGACCTCGAAGCGCATGAGTCCGTTGTCGACCAGCACGATGTCCCCGATGGAGATATCGTTGACGAGGTTCTCGTAGTTGACGCCGACGGATCGGATTTCCTCCGGGCTGTGGCCAGGTTCGCCGCCGGGACGCACGGTGAAGTCGAACTCCTCGCCCACCTTCAGCTCGAGCGGAACCTCGAGATCGCCGGTGCGAATCTCCGGACCCTTGATATCCATCATGATTGCGATTTCGCGGCCCACCCGTTGCGAAACCGCCCGGATCCGTCGAATCACATCGCGGGTCCACTCATGGTTGGCGTGAGCCATATTCAGGCGGGCGACATCGGCACCGCCGGTGATGAGTTTTTCTAACATCTCCTCACTTTCGGTGGCGGGCCCGAGCGTGAAGACGATTTTGGTTTGGCGAAGAACGTGACGAGAGTCGGGCATGGCTGGGATAGGCGCGAGAATGTGGCGGCCGTTTCGACCGGCAACACGCAATCAGACGACGTTGCGTGGCAGTTCAGTATCGCAATCAGTCCAACTCTAGAAAAGGGGTGCCCGCGCCGGGGGCGACGATCGAAAACCGACAACCGGTCAGGTGCTCTTGCAGGGCGCCGAGTGCGGTCTCCACGGCCTTGATCGAATTGCAGTCCTGCGAGAGGTGAGTGAGGCAAACGTGGCGCCAGCGGGGGCTAGCGATTTCGGCAAGGATTTCGCGGACGCCTTCGTTGGAGAGGTGGCCGTGCCGACCGGAGATACGTTGTTTGGTCGACCAGGGGCGGCGGATGTCGGCTTCCAGCAACTGCGGGCAGTGGTTGGACTCGATGGCCACCACATCGACTTCGCGCAGGCGCTGCCGCACATGCTGGGGGATGTGGCCCAGATCTGTGAGCCAAGCAATGGCGCGGCGGGGCGAGAACAAATCGTCATCCTGACCGTGGGTGAAGGTGAATCCGACGGGTTCCTGGGCATCGTGCGGCACGGAGAACGCGTCGATCTCAAGGTCGCGGAACTTGAACCGCGAACCGGTCTCGAATACTTGCCAAGTGGGCCGGTGGGAGAGCTTGCCTTGGACAGCGCGGGCGGTCGCAGCGTTGGCAAAAATAGTCACATGAGGGTGTTTTTTGAGGGCATCGACGCCGGCGATATGATCGCCGTGTTCATGGGTGAGAAACACCGCCGAGATGTCGTCGAAACTGGTGCCGGATTCGTGCAGCATCTGCCGCAATTTGCGGCCGGAAAATCCGGCATCGATGAGGATGCGAGTGGACCCGGTTTCGAGCAGGGCGGCATTCCCCGCACTGCCGCTGCCCAGAATCCTTAGTCGCATGGCCATGGACTCGAGAGGAATGCCGAGGGAGGGCCAGGCGCAAGGGGTTTCAGCAAAACTTAACGGTATCGTGGGGAAGTAAGTTCACCCGGTTCGATCAGCCCTGAGAGGGGAGATGCGGCGGCGGGCACTAGCCTAGCCGATCAATTGAGCCGGTCGGGTTAAATTGGCGGGAGCCGTTGACGGTTTAACGCTTCCGCGCAAGCTGTTACCCCTCATGTCAGCCCGTCCTACTACCACACCCGGCCCGGTCTACGTCACCCGCCAAGCCCATTTCAATGCGGCTCATCGTCTGCACAATCCCCACAAAAGCGCCGCTTGGAACCGGCGCACCTTCGGGCCCTGCAACAATCCGAGGTGGCACGGGCACAATTATGTGATCGAAGTCACCGTCGCGGCGGAACCTGATCCCGAGACCGGCTATGTGACCGATCTGGGCGATTTGAAAGCTGTCATGGCGAAGCGAATTCTCGACGTCGTGGATCATCGCAACCTCAACGAAGAGGTGCCGTGGCTCAAAGACGTGATTCCCTCGGCCGAGAATCTCGCTATCGCCTTTTGGCGTCGGCTCGAAAAGCACGTACCTTCGGGCCGACTGCATCGGGTGAGGCTTTTTGAGACTCCACGTAATTTTGTCGATTACTACGGTCCCGCTGGGCTGGCCCCCGCGCTTTAATTTCCCGCAACTAAAATAACCGACCAGCTAATCCCGCGCGAGCGGGGCTACGGTTTTCGTGCCAACCGCCTGGTCTCATAACCCAAAAACGAAATGAACTCTTCAGAAACCAAGACCATGTATCTCCATCGCTCCAGTGGCCAAGCGCCATCCATTGAGCGCAAGTATGACGCCGACTTCAAAATGACGCCGGCCTACCATGCCTCCCTCCCGGATATGATGGACGCGGAGGATGCCATCCAAGGCGCGGCCGTGCCGATCCAACAGGTAGGCGTATCCAATTTCCAATTACCGCTGCAATTCCAGTCTGCCGCCGGCAAGCGGCTGACGCTCCAAGCGGCGATCACGGGCAGCGTCTCGCTCGAAGCGACCTTGAAGGGCATCAACATGAGCCGGATCGTCCGCTCGTTTTATGAACACGAAAACGATGTCTTCACGTTGGGCCGATTGCAGGAGATTCTAGCCAAGTATCGGGAGAAGGTTGAGTCGCTCGATGCGCGCATCAAAATGAGCTTCTCCTATCCGATCCTACAAGAATCGCTGCGCAGCGGACTCTCCGGTTGGCAGTATTATGACGTGTCCTTCGAGGGCACCATGGACAGCACCGGTCGCTACCGTTCATTCATTGAATTCGATTTCGTTTATTCATCGGCCTGCCCTTGCAGCGCCGAACTCTCGGAACACGCCCGGGCCGTGCGCGATACCTTCGCAGTGCCGCACAACCAACGCTCGAAGGCTCGGGTCAAAATCGAGGTTGCCGACGGCGCGATTGTCACCATCGAAGACCTGCAAGCTCACTGCCTAAACGCGCTCAAAACCGAGACGCAAGTCATGGTGAAGCGCGAGGACGAGCAGGCCTTCGCCGAGATGAACGGTGCCTACATCAAGTTTGTGGAAGACGCCGCTCGCTTGGTCTACGCGGAGTTAGCCAGCGATGATCGCATTGTTGATTTCCAAGTCGCCTGTTCGCACCTCGAGTCGCTGCACTCGCACGACGCGGTGAGTGTAATCTGCAAGGGTGTGCCGGGCGGGTTCAAAGCCGACTTCACGGACTTCCGTAGTCTGGTCTGCTGAAGGCCGTCGGTCTGCTCCGTCAGCCGGTTTTTTACCACGAATAGACCCGAATGACTTCGCTACCGCTACGCACTGAAGCCTAGTTTTGAGTTATGGCTAAACCTGTTGTTCTTATCACTGGTGCTTCCCAAGGAATCGGCGCTGGCATTGCTAAAGTTTTTGCCAAGGAAATTCCGGGCGTGCGCTTGGCCCTAGTTGCGCGCAACGAGCGGAACTTGGCAAAAACCGCAAAAGCCTGCGCGAAGCTCAGGGCGACGGCGGAATGCTTTTTTTGTGACGTCTCCGATGAGGCGGCGGTGGCGGGTATGTCGGCGGCGGTGATTAAGCGATTTAAACAAGTCGATGTGTTGATCAACAACGCGGGTAAGTTTGAGCCGATGGATTTTTTGACCATGAACGTGGCGGATTTGGATCGGTTGATGAACGCGAATTTGCGCAGCCTTTTTCTGGTATCCCGCGCGTTTGCGCCGGGCATGGTCAAAAACAAGGCCGGCCATATTTTTAACATGAGCAGCGTCGCCGGTCAGCAGGCTTATCCCGGCGGTGCTGGCTACTGTGCGGCGAAGTTTGCCGTGACCGGTTTGTCCCAGGTGATGCGCGAGGAGTTGAAGACCAAAGGCGTGCGGGTAACCACGGTCTATCCCGGAGCGACCGTCTCACCGTCGTGGGACGGCAGCGGCATGGATACCACCAAGATGATGCCGACCAAAGATGTTGCCCGTGCGTTCTACGACATCTACCGCCTGTCCAAGCACACGGTGGTAGAAGACATCGTCCTCCGCCCTCAAGGCGGCGATTTGTAAGTAGGGAAGGGGAAGGGGCGTTGCTCGACGTCGCCCGTTTCATCCTCCCGGTCCTTACTCCCCTGACTCCTGCAACTCTACCGTTTTCAGGTGCCAACCTTACTTCGCTAGGACTACGGCGGGCAAGCAAGCGGCACTCCTACCCATCAGCCGGTGATCCCATTTTCATGGGCAACGGTTGTTGTCCGACGGACGTCATTTTCCGTTCGTTCGGTCCATTGGGAGGGACGACCTCCGTGTCATCCGTTTCTATTTAGAGCCTGTCCCAAAAACTGGGATTTTCCCACGAGTGCCATATTGTCTCGAATTCTTACGGCCATCAGCACTTCGCGCAATCTGTGATCCAGATTTGGAATGGGACTAAACACCGCTAATCGCTTGGTTTAACGAGGGATCCAATCAAAATTGATCGGTCATGCCATTGATCGACAAAGGGCGGCACATTTGCTAAAATCGCTCTGTCGGAAAGAAGGGCATTTGCCGAGTGAAATTATA
>Ga0075109_1000507_pt1 | contig 27059 bp, 21 predicted proteins | sample AntAceMetag02UKD_FD_69798 | JGI IMG/M metagenome (GOLD analysis project Ga0075109, IMG submission 69798) | Saline lake microbial communities from Ace Lake, Antarctica - Antarctic Ace Lake Metagenome 02UKD | ecosystem: Environmental > Aquatic > Non-marine Saline and Alkaline > Saline | place...
GCCCTGCCGCTCGGCCGACCTCACCGCCCCCAGCGCCGCACGACCTTACCAATCGCCCGCGCCACGCCTTCAATATACGTATCGGGCATGCTCTCATTAAGCTGCAGCGTCATACAGTCCGCCAACATCGCCTCAGCCTGCGGACACTTCACCTCGCGGTAATCCATCGACGTCAGTCCTGCCTCCCGCAATGGCCACCGCCCCGCAAAGAAATCGTGGTTCTGAAAAGCCCGATACGCGTAAACCGGCATCGGCAGATACCCCTTCTCGCCGGCCACTCCTTCCGCGACCAAGGCCGCCGCGATCGTATCGCGATCCACCGAAAAACGGGTCGGATCGAAGCGCACGATACTAAACCAAAAACTCGATTCGTTCCCTTCCCGCACCACCTGCATTTGCACGCCCGGTAACGGCTCGAGTAGTTCGGTCAAACGCGCCCCCAGCACGCGCCGCCTCGCGATGATCTCATCATGTCGCTCCAACTGCCCCACCGCCACCGCCGACTGCGGTTCCGTGATGCGATAATTAGGTGAAAGCGTCTCCGGATCTCGCCCGCCCAACACGCGATCATAGTGCTTATCCCCCCATTTGCTCAGACCTTCGCCCCACTTAGCGTGATTCGTTCCGACGATCCCCCCATCCCCACAGCTCAGGTGCTTAAATTCGTTGAACGAATAACACGACAGATCGCCCTGCAGTCCCACCATCTCGCCCTGCCACTTCGTGCCCCACGCCTGCGCGCAGTCTTCAATCATCCGCAGGTCAAACTCCCGCGCGATCGCCATCAGCTCCGCCATGTCACAAGGATTTCCCATCAAGTGCACCGCCATGATCGCTCGCGTCTTGCTCGTGATCCGCCGCCGCACATCCGCCGGATCCAAATTGTAAGTGCCACCATCAACATCGGCGAACACCGGCACCAACTGCTGATACAGAATTCCAATCACCGACCCCATGTCCGTGATGGCCGGCACGATCACTTCCGATCCCGGCTCCAACTTCAACGCCGCTACGGCAATGTGCAGCGCCGCCGATCCCGACGAACAAGGCATACAGTGCTCCAGCGGATAAAGCGTCTGAAACTTCTTCTCCAACTTCGTCGTCTGCGTGCCCTTCCAATAAAACAGCGAGGACTGCTCCGTCATCGGCCGCAGGTGCGCCAGTTCCGCCTCCCCCCATCGTCGCCGCGGCGGCAACGCTGCGGGAATTGCCCGCGAGCCGCCTTCGCTCGCGAGTACTTCATCATCATTCCCAGCGTCGGTCATAACTCAAAAACTTCTCCGCATTTTTCGCTCCAACCGCTCGTCGAATTTTCAGCGACTCCGGCGACTGCACGACTTTGTTCACCTGCGCATTCATCGAAAGCAATGGCGCCAGCGTGCCCAAAACCATGCGCTTTGTCCCGACCGCCCCGCCCACTACCTTCAATGAATTCTCCCACTCCGCGTAACTGAAGTCCGTCAGGAATCGATCCGACACTTTTGCTAATTCGTCGATATCCCCCCGGGTTAGTCCTTGAATCAAGGGCTCTCCGTGGGGCATTGCGCTCAACCACTTCGTCAGCGCTTTCACGTCCACCGGTTTCACCTTCAAAGCCGGATGTTCTTGCCGCTCGTCGACCAACCGCGCCGTGAGCACGATCTTCAGGCCGTGACCCAAAATAGCCTCACAAAGATCCTTCGCGATCCAGCTCGAGATTAACCACCCGCCATAACTCGGTGCCAACCGCACCGCTCTCACTTCCGGCCACGTCGCAATCTCGCGCAACTGTCCGCCCCAATCGGGATCGAGCGCATTCAAAATCGGCAAAATCGTCATGCCTTTGCGCGGGCCAATATCCGCCCGCAACGCCCGATTCGCTGGCATCGGATCAAGCACCCAGAGCGCCGCAAACGTCGACACCAGCCCGCCCTCGATCCCGTGCTTTTTCCAATAGCGTTTTAGCGCCGCGGCATCGCGGTTCGCCACCAGCGCAAACGGCCACTCCCCCACCCACGCGTTTGTATCAAAGAGGTCTAGACTCATAATTTTAAGAGCTTGTGCGCATTCCCATAAAGGAGTGCTCGTTTAGCCGCTGCCGAAATATCCGATCCCGTGATCCGCCCCACCGTCACCGGCAAATCGCGAATCGGTGCGTCCGATCCATATAACACCCGCCCTGCCCCCAGCTCCGCCACGGCATACTCCACGATACCCGCTTCCGGTGCCCCACCCGAGGTGTCTACCCAAAGATTGTCCAAGCCTTTCGCCGCCTTCACCCCTCGATACCCGCAACCAGTCAAATGCGCCATGATCACTTTCACATCCGGCCACCTTCGCGCGAGATCGCAGGTGTCCTCCGGGTCAGAATGAAACTTCCGTCTCTTCATCACCGTCTGGCTCCATGAATGCTGCAGCACCGGCACATCAAACTCCCGCGCCGCCTCCATCACCCAACGCAGCGCCGAGTGCATCGCGTTACAAGATATCTCCAGCTTCAGTCCCTTAAAACCCATTCCACCCACACAGCGTTCCACTTCCCCTTTTACCGCCTTTTCCCCTAGCAACGGATTGAGCGCACAAAACCCGATCCAAAACTCCGGCGCCCGCTGTATCACCCGCGCCGTGCCGTCGTTAATGATCCGCGACTGCTCCTCATCCGGCTGCCCCCCAAATCGTAAAACATCGCCCAACGAGACCATCCGTTCGATCCCGAGTTTACGTGCTTCCCTCACTTTGGTCGCCGTGTCCTGCGGTTTTTCGCCCGCCTCAAAGAACAGCGGGTGAGTGTGAATATCGATGATTTTCAAAGTAATGAGATGGGGTCAGTTCGGGGGATGAATTTTCATTTATAACATTGGCTCACTAAATAACTTGCGACCGACGGCCCCTGTGTTCGTTTTTGATCAAATGGAGCCCACTTTCCCAGCGGAAAATGACGAAATCGATCCCTGGCTTGCCCAGCCCTCTCCCGAGGTAGTCGATGCCGTGAAAAATCATTCCGGTGACTACCTTGTTTTAGGTGTCGGCGGCAAAATGGGCACCACCGTTGCCCTCATGCTTCGGCAGGCCCTCACCGCCGCCGATCGCTCCGCCCGGGTCGTGGGCGTCTCCCGCTTCTCTCGACCCGAAGTCCGAGCCGCCCTCGAAGCCCGCGGCGTCGAAACCATCGCCTGCGATCTCGCTTCCCCTGCTGAGGTTGCCCAACTCCCGCCGCTCGCCAACGTCTTCTTTCTCGCCGGCCAAAAATTCGGCACCAGCGACGCCCCCGAGGCCACGTGGATCCAAAACACCATCGTTCCCAGTCTCGTCGCCCGCCACTTCACTCACAGCCGTATGGTGGTCTTTTCTACCGGGTGCGTCTACCCCTTTGCCGCCGTCGACGGCCCCGGCTGTGACGAATCCGTCGCCCTGTCATGCCAAGGCGAATACGCCAGTTCCTGCGTCGGTCGCGAGCGCGTTTTTACTCACTTCTCCAAACTTAATCAGACGCCCACTCTCCTCTTCCGGCTCAACTACGCCTGCGAGGTTCGTTACGGCGTGCTGGTCGATATCGCCACTCGCGTTCGCGCGGGCGAGTCCATCGACCTCACCACTGGGTTGGTGAACTTGATTTGGCAAACCGACGCCGTCGCCATCGCTATCCGCAGCCTCGATATCGCGGCCTCCCCGCCGACTCCACTCAACGTCACCGGAACCACGCAAATCTCCACCCGCGACGTCGCCGTCGCGTTTGGCCAACGCTTCGGCCACGAGCCCAGCTTCACCGGCGAACAAGCTCCCACCGCGTGGCTCTCCGACGCCAGCCGCGCCGTGGAACTTTTCGGCCCGCCCGCTCACTCCCTCGATTGGATGATCGACGTGGTCGCCTCCTACCTCGAACGCGATGGCACCGTCCTCGGCAAACCCACTCACTTCGAAACTCGTGATGGCAAATTCTGACCCCCTCCCCGCACTCCGCGCTCACCTGCTTGCTGGCCAAGCCATCCCCGCGCTCCCCCTCGCACTCGATGAGAACCGCCAGCTCTCCGAGCGGCACCAGCGCGCACTCGCCCGCTACTACGTCGCCGCCGGTTGCGGGGGACTCGCCGTCGGCGTGCATTCCACTCAATTCGAAATCCGCGACCCCCAGCACAACCTCTTTCGCCCGGTCCTCGAACTCGCCAGCGAGACGCTTGATGCTTCCCTCGCCGCCAATCCCCGCCCCTTCATCAAGATCGCTGGTGCCTGCGGCCGGACTCCCCAAGCCTGCGCCGAAACTCAACTCGCGCGCGAACTCGGTTACGACGCCGTTCTGCTTAGCCTTGCGGCGCTTAACGACCAGCCCGAATCCGAAGTCCTCGCGCACTGCCAGACCGTTGCCCAAGAGCTTCCGCTCATCGGCTTCTACCTCCAACCCGCTGTCGGTGGCCGCGTCTTCTCCCTCGATTTTTGGACCCGCTTCGCTTCCATCGAAAACGTCCTCGCGATCAAAATCGCTCCGTTTAATCGCTACCAAACCCTCGAGGTCGTCCGCGCGGTGATCAACGCCGGTCGCCACGACATCGCCCTCTACACCGGCAACGATGATACCATCGTCACCGACCTCCTGAGCCCGTTCCCCTTCAAAAAAGAAGAACAGCACGTCACCCGTCACATCGTCGGCGGTCTGCTCGGCCACTGGGGCGTCTGGTCCCACGCCGCCGTCCAACTTCTCGAGGACATCAAAATAGCGCGACAATCCGACACCCTCGATAGTCGTTGGCTCTCCCGCGCCGTGGCCGTGACCGACATGAACGCCGCCCTCTTCGATTCCGCCAACGCCTTCGCCGGCTGTATCCCCGGCATCCTCGAGGTCCTCCGCCGCCAGGGCCTCGTCCCCACCAACCTCTGTCTCAATCCTCACGAAGTCCTCTCCCCCGGCCAAGCCGCCGAACTCGACCGCGTCAACGCCGCCTACCCCGGCCTCACCGACAACGACTTCGTCGCCACCCACCTCCAATCCTGGCTCAGTTAGCTCCCATGTGGGTCGGGCTTTACGCCCGCCCCCCATTGCCCCTCGGCCAACCAAAATTCGCCCTCTCAGAAAATGTAGGGGCGTGGCTCGACCACGCCCGCCCCTGCCTCTCCGCCACCCCCTCTCGGAATGAACTTCGCTCCCGTGTGGGTCGGGCTTTACGCCCGACACCCATTGCCCCTCGACCAACCAAAATCCGCCCTCTCAGAAAATGTAGGGGCGTTGCTTGACGACGCCCGCCCCCGCCCCTCAGCCCCCTTAGCCCCTGCCTCTCGAAATGAAAAAACAACTTCAGCGCGTAGTCGGTAGACGAAGCCTTTGTTCTTCAGTTGCCCCGAGGGCACCCTCTTCGTCACCCCTTCGGGGCACGATCTTCGATCGCCCCATCTGCGCGCTCACGCGCTCCGTCGTGTCCATGTCCTACCTTTCACTTCGTTTCATAGACAGGGTTAAAAAAACCTGCCTCTCAGCCCAAAATATTAACTTCTGTGCGTCAGCTCAGCAGCGCGTAGTCGGTAGACGAAGCCTTTCGTGTCCATTCGTGGTTAAAAAAATCCTGCCTCTCTGCCTCCTCTCCCTCGCCACCGCCGCACCGACCTTCGCCGGTTTCACCGACATCACCCGCGAATCCGGCCTCCCGGCCCTCGATGTTTCCCGCGTGCAAACAGTCGACCTCAACAACGACGGTCACGCCGACGTCATTGCTCGCCCCAACGGCCGCACCAACCACCACGCTCGCGTGTTCCTCAGCACTGCCGGCCTCCAAGGTGCTCGCCAATTCACCGAGCTCACCACCACCAACCTCCCCGAGCTCAACGCCCGCGACGTCATCACCTTCGCCGACCTTAATAACGATGGTTTCGCCGACGCTGTTATCGCCCGCTATCTCGACTACCTGCAGCCCAACTACACCCCCCCGCTCCAGGCTCCACGCCGCAGCGCGACCCTCCTTGGTCTCGGCGACGGCACCTTCGCCGACCCTCAAATCATCGCCGCCGCGCCCCCTGCCACCACCGCCGCCATCGCCGTGCACGACGTTAATCGCGACGGCCTGCCTGATCTCTGGTTCGGCAATTGGTATGAACGCTACTTCTCCGGCTACGAGGCCTTCTCCAACGATCTCCTCCTTCAGTATCCGGAATTCACCGACACTGTTTCCTTCGCCCGCTGGTCGGTCCCCCAAGAGTCCGCACCCATCGACGGCGCCACCGATTCCGGCGGACGCCCCACCTACGGCGTCGCCATCGCTCACCTCGACGACAGCCCTCTCCCCCATCTAATCGAGTTGAACTACGGCCGCCGCTGGAACCGTCTCTATTCCCTCTCCGGTCCCGTGCCCCACCCCGGCAAAATCGATGCCCGCGACGACGATGAACCCGGGCCCGCGCCCCGCCCCCTCGGCGCGCTCGACTATCGCGCCGCCGAACTCCCCCGCACCCTCTTCGGCGTCGACATTGCTCCCGCCGCGGGATTCGACGGCGACGAAATCCGCCATGGCCGCCATCCCCAATGGCTGGAAGACCGCGCCAAGGATGATCCCCGTTTCAAGCGCGACGACGAACCCCCTTTCCGCGCCAACGGCAACACCTTCGATACCGCAATCGGCGATATCGATAACGACGGCGACTTCGACGTCTTCGTCTCCACCATCATGCACAATTGGGCCGGCGACTCCTCCGACCGCTCTCGCTTCCTCGTCAATCGCCTCCGCGAGACCGGCCAACTCACCTTCGACTCCCCCGCCGAACTCTCCGTCGATCGTGTCCCCGCCATCGAGACCGCGGAAAATCGCAATCACAACCAAGGCGACATCTTCTGCGAGCTCGCCGATTTCAATAACGACGGCCGCCTTGATCTCATCCTCTGCTCATCCGACTACAGCGACCCCCCTCCCCTCGAGGAACGACTCCGCATCTACTTGCAACAAGCCGACGGCACCTTCGCCGATCACAGCGCCGACCTCAACCTCGATCACCAAGGCGCCGGTCAACCCACCCTCCTCGATTTCGATCACGACGGCGACCTCGACCTCATCGTCGGCCAAACCTTCAACCGCCTCACCGCCGACCGCCGCCGCGAAGCCGGCCTCGCCAACGGCTCCCTCACTCCCGCCAGCCCCGCCGAAGCCCGCGGCCAACCCCTCCTCCGTCTCTACCGCAACGACATTGCCCAACCCAACACCGGTGTCATCATCCGCCTCATCGGCGATCCCGATAACCACATCAGTCGCGACGCCTACGGCACCATCGCCCGCGCCACCATCGATCACGACAACGACCCCGCCACCCCGGATATCACCCTCACCCGCCAACTCCTCGGCCCCGGCGGCCACGCTGGCAAACGCAGCGACACCCTCCTCCACTTCGGCCTAGCCCTAGCCCCCGAGATCAAGTCCCTGGAACTCACTTGGCCCAACGGCACCACCTCCACCCAAACCTCCCTCCCCCCCGGCACCCACACCATCACCGCGCCGTAAACTCAAGCGACCAGAGTGTGGGTCGGGCTTTACACCCGACACCCGTTTGCCCCTCCGTCCCCATAAACACCCTCGTCCAGTGCGTAAAGGGAGGCGGAGGTTTACCCCCCGAAAGCCCTGCCCCTCCCTAGAAAAAATTCAGTGCGTAACGACAGTGAAGCCCCATTCGTGTCCATTCGTGGTTAAAAACATCCTGCCTCTCCGCCCCCAAAACCCGCTTCAGTGCGTAACGGTAGTGAAGCCCCATTCGTGTCCATTCGTGGTTAAAAACATCCTGCCTCTCCGCCCCCCCCAACCTCTGGGTCTCCTCGGGGCTCTCTGCGGCCAAAACAATCCTGCCTCTCCGCCCCCAAAACCCGCTTCAGTGCGTAACGGTAGTGAAGCCCAATTCGTGTCCATTCGTGGTTAAAGAAATCCTGCCTCTCATCCGCCTCGCCCTCGCCCTCGTCGCCATCGCGGTCGCCATCGCCCTCCCCGCGACTGCGATCGCGCAACCCGACCCGCCCCCGTTCGACCAGGCCCTGCTTGAACGCGCCGCCGCGGAAAAATCCCCGCGCTGGAAATTCGTCCAAGGCACCCGCTACCGCGAACTCCCCGAAACCTTCGCGATGCAGCTCGTCGCCATCGCCGCGGCCCAGCACCCCAACCACCGCGTTAACGATACCACCCTCGCCGAAAGCCTGGCCACCAAGGTCCAATTTTTCCTCCGCAACGACGGCCCCGACGCCGACGGCAATACGAACGAACCCGAAGCCCAAGGTGGCATCGGCGGTTGGTCTCACAACGCCGCCGCTCAGGCCCTCCTCATCGCCAAACGCACGCCCGCAGCCTGGTCTCTCCTCACTCCCGACGATCGCCACCGGGCCGATGTGCTCATGCACGCCATGGCCGTAGGGGGACACTTCACTCACGGCGACGCCAACGACTACCATGTCCTCCTCGACGGTATTTCCTGGTATCACAAAAGCTGGAATCCCAACCACATCGAGGGCTACGCCGGCGTCATGATCGCCGCCTCCTACTACTTCGGTGCCGATAATCTGAATACGTTTTTCGAGACCTTCGACTACGCCACCTTCCGCGCTCAACTTGCCGCCTGCGATTTCCAAAATATCCTCCAAACGTGGGAAAACGAACCCGCCATGGCCGGCCTCCTCATGCAAGGCGGCGCCTACCAACGGCCCAACCGTCCCCCCGGCCACGGCCGCGGCATTCGCCAGCCTTTCACTTACCTCGGTCGCAGCCTGAATCAACCCTGGGAGATCTACCTCACCCAAGCCGATCGCCTGTGGTCCAAAGCCGTGCGCACCCAAGTCAACGTCGATGCCGACCGCGCCGCTCGGCTCCTCCAGCGCCGCACCGACGCCACCCTTTCTCCCTACGAAGGCCAGATGGGTATGGTCTACGAATTCGAAGCCATGGACAACGCGGGCCTCCGCACCAGCCTCGGCTACGCTTACGACTGCGTCATGATCCATCTCGGCACCGCCGCGTCGCTCAAGGTCCTCGGCGAATGGCAAGACGATGCCTCCGGTCGCGACATTGAACAACGCATGGCCATCGGCATGGCCGACCTCATCTTCCGCGCCGAAGAAGGTTACGAGGGTTGGGCCAACGGTCGCCTCAGTTCCTACGATATCACCGATCTACAAGCCGCCGGCTCGGACTATATCTTCGCCCTCTGGCACGGTCTCTTCCCTGCGCCGACTCCTCCTCTCTTGGCCCAGCCTACCGCCAACGCCGCCGTGCTCGAGCACCGCACCCTCTTCGGTGACGCCAACGTCTACGCCGCCTGGCCCGACATCATTCGCGCGGCCAACGGTGACCTCCTCGTTACGTTCTGTAGCACCGATGAACACCTTGGCCCCGACGGCCGTGCCTCCCTCATCCGCTCCACCGACGATGGCCACACCTGGAGTGCTCCCATCACCGCCTACGACTCCCCCCTCGACGATCGCGATATCGGCCTCACTCGCGCTCCCGACGGTACTCTTGCTCTCCATATCTGGACCACCAACTGGACCGAGGAGATGTATGGTCGCTACTCAACCGACTCCTATCCTGCCGAAACTCTCGCCGCTTGGACCAAACACGTGAACACGCCTGCTTATCGCGACGCCTCCGACCACGAAGGCCGCTGGACCCTCACCTCCACCGACCATGGTCAAACTTGGCACGATCGTGTCCGCGGCCCCGACGCCGTGCACGGCGGCATCGTCCTCGCCAACGGCACCTGGCTCACCGCCGCCTACCGCGAAGAAAAAAGTAACGTCGCCATCTTTACCGCGCCGGCCTCCACCGGTCCTTGGGAAAAATCGACCATCATCAAAACCCCGTTAACCGACACCCTCCGCTTCGGTGAACCTCACGTCGCGCAACTCCCTTCCGGTCGCATCGTGGTCGTCATCCGCGCCACCTCCATTCCTTACGACGACAGCGGCGATCATCTCCAATTCTGGGTCGCCACCTCCGACGATCACGGCCAGACGTGGAGCAAACCCTTCTCTTCCGGTCGCTGGGGATTCCCCGTTCACGTGACCGTGCTCCGCGACGGGCGTCTGCTCGCCACCTACGGGTATCGACGTTTTCCCTACGGCCAACGCGCGAGCCTGAGCCGCGACGGCGTCAACTGGCAGGAATTTCCCGAACTCATCATCCGCGCCGACGCCCCCAACCGCGACCTCGGTTACCCCGCCTCAATCGAGATCACTCCCGGCGAAATCCTCACCGTCTACTACCAGGAAACCGGCGACCCGGCCGACACCCACTCCCGCCCTACCATCCAATCCACCCGCTGGACCCTACCTCCCCCAACCAAGGAGTAAGCCCCGAGGCGTTTGCAAAACCCAACGCCAATCGACCAAGCTGCCTGTTTCATATCCACCTGCTTGCCCTCTCCGAGCCGGAAACGCCGGGGTTCCCCTCGGCCCCCATCCTCCCGGCAACGTATACGCCCCCCTCCCCCCGCAGCCGCACAACCCAAAGATTACCCCGCTCCGATCCGCCCAAAAGGCAGTGGAGAGGGGATGGGGATCCGCTATTTATCAGCGTAATCCGTGGTTGAAAATCGGTCCGCCGTGGACTGGGGATGGGTATCCGCTATGTATTAGTGCTATCCGTGGTTAAAAATCAGTCCGCCGTGGACTGGGGATTGGTATCCGGTATTTATCAGCGTAATCCGTGGTTAAAAATCGGTCCGCCGTGGACTGGGGATGGGTATCCGCTATGTATTAGTGCTATCCGTGGTTAAAAATCAGCCCGCCGTGGACTGGGGATGGGTATCCGGTATTTATCTGTGTAATCCGTGGTTAAAAATCAGTCCGCCGTGGACTGGGGATGGGTATCCGGTATTTATCTGTGTAATCCGTGGTTAAAAATCAGTCCGCCGTGGACTGGGGATTGGTATCCGGTATTTATCAGCGTAATCCGTGGTTGAAAATCGGTCCGCCGTGGACTGGGAATGGGTATCCGCTATGTATTAGTGCTATCCGTGGTTAAAAATCAGTCCGCCGGTAGGTTTCCAAAGTTTGAATCCTAGCGCCCATTGGTATAACCCCAACCTCCTGGGCACAAACCAAGACAACCTCCTCAATTGATTTTGAAAAAATCGGCCGGGTTCACCGTCAGCGTAGACGGGATACCTTTGCCTCTTTCCACCGCCGGCAAAAAGGTCATCTGCTCCACGATCGCGCGAACCCGATCAGGCACGATCACGTTGCTCGACTGAATCGCCACCAGCTGTCCCTCGGCATCGAGCTCAACTGTCACCGGCAGGTCATACTCGGCGGAATTTTTGGCCGCCAGTAAGGTCGGAGGCACCATCGACCAAGCCGGACTCGCCGCCGCAGAATCATACCGATGTCGGCCCAAGTGATCCATCTGCAAAAAAGTCTTAGCCTCGGTCGAGGTCATCGCATAATTTTTCTCCGAGAAATTTGTCGGGATCTCTTCGCCCTGCCAATAAAGGTGCACCCGCGCTTCCTTGATCTCGTAATCGGATGGCAGGCCCGCCTGCAGGAACTTCACTTTACGCGGACTCTCATCGACGCGACCGATATGGCGGTAAAAACTCGTGTCGCGGAATTCTCCCTCAACCGTAATCCGTAGGATCGCGACAACGTAAGCATCCGCAATTGGCGTCGGTGATGATATTTCGAACGAGAGCTGCACCGCATCGAAACCCATTTTGGCATGGGGTGAATTGGTCGCCCGATCGGAAGAGTCTCCCAGCGCCCTGAACCCATCGATTTCCCCGACAAGGTTCGCTACCTCAGTCTCAACCACTTCCTCGGTCTGGGCATCCGCCGTAGGAGTGGCTCCACCCGAACGTATAACATCACGGATCGCCTGCTCCCGTTGCGCCACCTGATCACTCACAAAATCCTGCAGCGCCTGTCCATCGCGCAATTGTGTAAGCACCGGATTCTTCGCCGGCGAAAGCACCCGTTTAGATTTAAACGCGTCAATCTTCGCCAATGTCGCACTGACCTTGGTGGCCAAGCGCCACTGCAAACCATCAGAATCACGCAGCGATACCACCTCCCGAGCCGGATTATCCAAGAGCGCATTCTTATTCTCAATTTTCCGCACCCCCACCAGTTCCTCGTCATGTTTTAACACCAGGTCCACGCCGACAAACAGTTGGTGGTCTTTTACCGGCGGTAGCTGTGAAAGAACGACCTGCTGCGGTGTCGCGACCAAGGTGGTCAATATTCCGCCCCAGCAAACACAATGACTTAAACCAGTAATTAAAGGAGACATGAGAGGGGGGGGGGAGGGATCGATACGGGATCTGCCTAGCTAAAGTTAAACTCCCATAACGGGCCACGTCGAGTTTGGCCTTAGTTTTCACCAGTATTCATTTCTCCAGTGATCTCTCCGAATTTCGCCCTTCCTCCGCCGCTCCTATGCTTCCCATCTTTCGCCCCCCGCTATTCAACCACCCCTCTAGACCCACCATCCTCCTTCGGAACTTTCTCTGCCCTCTCGCGTCCCATTGGATTCCCTTCGCTTTTCGCCGTGAACATCCGCCTGCTCCTCCTCCCTCTGCTCCTCGCAACTTTCTTCGTCTCCGGCTGTGAGACGACTCCCGACACCGAGCGGCCCAATCTCAGGGAACCCCTTGTCGTCAAACGCGGCTCCCTCGCCGAAGAATTGATCGCCACTCTGGGCCAGCCTGATCTGAAACACCCCTTGGCAGAGTATTCCGTCGATGCCGAAGTTTGGGTCTACCACCGGACCCTCAGCAGCGACTCAAAACTCATTTTCACCGGCACCGAAGAGCAAAAATACTGGGACCCTCTCCAGCGGAGGATGGTCGTCATCGAGGTCCCTCGGTATTCACCTGAAGTGACCTCAAACGTTGAGGTCACCGAGATCTTGATGATCAAAGATCGCGTCTACTCCTGGAAACGAAAGAATTCCGATAGACGCGACGTCGACGGCCTGACGCGCTAAAATAGTCGCGCCCCCGAGACGCCCCTCGGATACGATTTGGCTGGAATCCCAGACTCTTCGTTAGATAAAATCAACCCATGGCCGCCCCTCCCGTCGAAACTGAGAGCTTTAACCTGCAAGCTTCGATCTCTCAAACCTACGATGCTTTAGCCAATAAGATCGTAAATTCGCTGCCCGAAATTTTAGGTGCGATCGCCCTCGTCCTGATCGGCTGGCTCGTCGCCTATCTCGTTCGGCTCGCCGTGGTAAAACTGATCAACGGCCTCGACTCCATTCTCCATCCATCGCTGCGCCTGGAGTGGCTCCGATCCAACTCCCTGCGTTTCTCCTATGCCGCCCTGCTGGGCCGCGTCGCGTTTTGGGCCGTGATGCTGTTTTTCATCGCTTCAGCGGCCAACTTAGTGGGCTGGTCACTCTTCACCGATTGGACCCAAAGTGTCGTCCGTTTTCTTCCCCAGCTCATCACTGGCCTGATCATAATCTTCGCCGGCGTGCTGCTCGGATCCGGAGTCAAAACCGTCGCGACTCGCACCGCCGCTTCCGCCAAACTTCAAAAACCCGAGCTCATCGGCCGCGTCTGCCAGTTGGCGGTCATCTTCACCATGGCCGTGATTGGCGTCGAGCAACTCGGCATCAACGTCCACTTCCTCACCGAATCACTCGTCGTGATCGTCGGGGTCTTTCTGGCCGGCGGTGCATTAGCCTTCGGCCTCGGATCACGCGCATTAACGGCCAATGTCATTGGCGCTCAAAACTGCCGCAAGACATGTCGAATTGGGCAAGAGATCAGTATCACCGGCGTCACCGGAACCGTCGTCGAAATTACTTCGACCGCGATCATTCTCGAAACCACCACTGGTCAAGCCGTGGTCCCCGCCAGTTTGTTCGACGAAAATATCAGTTTAATCACGAGTAAATCACCGGCCCCGACCGCGCCTTCGTCGCCATCCTCCACCCCCTCTGCGTAACGTGCCTGCCCAGCAATTCGGACTCGCCCTCGCTTTTCTGCAATCGCAACCCGCCGCCGCCGCGCGGCTGCTTGAACGGCACCCGCCGGCAGATGTCGCGACTTTTCTTTCGAACGTGCCCTTCGCCCACGCGACTAGCGTATTCAGTCGAATGTTACCTCACTACTCGGCGGCCATCTGCGAAAAGATGCCCGCCGAACCTTGCGCCGCGATTCTTGCGCCGCTGAGTAATACCGCCCTCGCCGCCGTGCTCCGCCATCTCCCGACCGAGATTCAGGGGCAACTCAACGACCTGTTCCCCGAAAAGGTCCGGCTCACCCTCCGTATTGTCTTCAACTACTCGGCCGATTCCGTCGGGGCCTGGATGATCCCCAATGTCCTGTCCCTTCCCTCCGACTGTGACGTGAAAGATGCCCTCGATCGCATTGCGGAAAACCGCCACGAGAGCGACCACGACCTCATTCCCGTCGTCGATCGGACGGGGCTATTACAGGGTGAAATTTCGCTGCGGGCCTTACTCATGGCCTCGCCCGATGTTACGATTTCGAGTATCATGCTCCCCGCCGATCTTCGCCTCCTCGGACGCGCAAACCTCGAGACGGAATCCAAAAACCTCGGCTGGCAAACTCGCGACAACCTGCCCGTGGTCAACCGCACTGCCCATCTCGTCGGCGTGCTGCGCCACGTTGATTTACGTCGCGGCCTCGTTCACTCGGAACGCCCCGCCGACGATCAACCAAATCAAGGTATTCTCAGCCAAATGCTGCAGGCCTACTCCGCTTGTTTCATCGCCTTGGCCAACACGCTTTTCGAATCGGATAAACGCTAACGCATGACGCCCACCGAAACTCCCCCCACCCCGGCGGCAGATCTGCTGACCCGCACGTTCCTCCTCGATTTCCCGAAGCAGGCCGCTCGCAAAATTGAGTCCATGCCCAGTGATGAGGTGGCGTCCATCCTCGGCGCACAACCGATCTACGCCCTGCAACCCGTTTGGGAGATGCTGGCCCCTGAGGTCGCCAATCGTCTCCTGTTGGCCCTCGCTTCGGCTAAAGCCGTCGAGTTGCTCGTCGCCCTTGATCCCGGAATCTGCGGCGCGATCTTAAGTCGCTTTTCCGTCGAGCAACGTGAGGCCTTTCTCGCCGACATGCCGCCGCCGGTCGCCGCCGAGATTCGCGACTTGCTCGACTACTCCGCCGACAGTGCGGGGCGGCTCATGGATACGCGGATCATCGCATTCAACGCGAGTGTCACCGTAGCGGATGCCATCAACCAACTGCGCAACCAAAAGATCGAAGCCCTCGCCAGCGTCTTCCTCCTCGACGACGACATGCACCTGTTCGGTGAGGTAGATATGCAACGACTCGTCCTCGCCACTCCCGACCAACCGCTCAACTCCCTTTCAAAACCAATTCGCGCCACCGCCACCGTCCTCGATCTGCGCAGTGATGTCGCCGAAATAATGCAAGCCGGGCGGCTCGAATCACTTCCCGTCATCGACGGCAACGAACGTCTCATCGGCATCATCTACGAGTCGGATATCCTCGATACAATCAAAGAAAAGATGGCCGCCGACCTCGGCTCCATGGTCGGTGTGAGCAAAGACGAAAAAGCGCTCTCGAGTGCATGGTTCGCGGTCAAAAAGCGCCAGCCATGGCTACAAATCAATCTGCTCACCGCGTTCCTCGCTGCCGCCGTCGTTGGCATGTTTGAGGACACGATCGCCAAATACACCGCCCTCGCCATCCTGCTCCCCATCGCTGCCGGTCAGTCCGGCAATACCGGCGCCCAAGCGCTCGCCGTCACCATGCGTGGTCTGACCTTGCGCGAAATCACCGTGCGTCACTGGTCACGCATCATGTTCAAGGAAATGGGCGCTGCCACGATTAACGGTATCGCTATCGCGATCACCTGCGGAGCCGGCGTCTTAGTTTGGAGTCGCAGCCTCGGACTCGGTCTCATCATCGCCCTCGCCATGATTTCCTCTATGGTTATCGCTGCCGTAGCCGGCGGTCTGGTGCCCATCGTGCTCAAGAAAATCGGCCAAGATCCCGCCCTGTCGTCGTCCATTATCCTCACGACCATTACCGACATCGCCGGTTTCATGTCATTCCTCGGTATCGCGACCCTCCTGTCCGGGATGCTCGACGGCTAATAAGGTGCGAAGCGGAGCAGGCATCGCCCACTCTCGTTTCCTTTCTGGCCGCTTCCGAGAAACTGCTTGGTGAGCGGGTCGGACTTTATGCCCGCCCCCCATCACCTGGCGACTAGACCGTCCCCGCCAAAGTTACCGCGATCTTAACTCTCAAGATACTCGAGGTCGTCGCCTCCGTCACCGTGAAGGTCAGGACGGGATCACTCACCGTCTCCCCGTTAGTCGGAATATGTTCGGCCAATTCCATGATGTATCCGGCCACCGTATCCGCCTCCGTCTCTCGCGGTGGCAGATTGAACGCACGACACAAATAATCAATCGGGCAAGCCCCCTGCGCGGTGCCTTCCTTCTCGTTGTGCACCGTTATGAATTTAACCTCGTGATCGAATTCGTCTTCAATCGCTCCCCCGACTTCCTCCCACACGTTCTCAATCGTGATCATTCCAGACACGCTGCCAAACTCATCGACCAACAACACGAGGGGTTCTTTCTTCTTCTGAAAATGCGCTAACAAAGATTTTAGTTTGATCGTTTCGGGCAAGATACTGATCGGGCGAGACAATCCCTTGATATCCAGAGATTCCGTTCGATTCGCCAAATGCTGGAAAAGATTCTTCACGTGCACGACCCCCACGCACTTATCCAAATCACCATCGCACAGCGGCAGTCGGGTGTGCTCGCTCTTCGTCCCGATCGCCAAGTTTTCCTCGAAGGTATTATTCCCATCCCGCGTGACCACCGTGTACCGCGGCACCGCATATCGCCGAGCCGCCTTTTCCTCGAGATCCCGCACATTCACGATCATGCGATGTTCCTTCATTGAAACATGCCCCCCGTCTTTTGATTCCCGTAGCAGTAGTTTAAGTTCCGCCGCATTCGGGGCCGCTCCGTGTATCTCGCTAGTATAGAACCCACCCATCCGCAGCATACCATTACTTATACATTGAGTGCCCAGATGAACGGCTTGAAGACCTTGGCAAACCAGAATAGCGGAGGCGCCACCCATAACGTCACGGGATAAAACTTCGAAATCGCCTAGATCTTGGGCACCTGCTCACCCAGGGCGATGTGCAAAAATGTGATCATCGTAAACGCAATCGGAAAGGCGAAGAAGTGATTCCAATGCGCCGGAATATTAAACATCACCAACACGGGCTCCAACGAACGCGCTACCATCGGTTCACCAACCCAACCGAGGCCCAAACTCGCCAGCGTAATACCGAGCTGACAGGCGGAAAGGTAGCGACCTACGCTCTGGTGAATCAGCAGCGCTCGCGCCGCGTTATCGTGCCCTACGGCAGCCTGCGCCTTCAACTCACCCACCCGGACTTTTACCAAGGCAAACCCTGCCGCGACGAAGAATCCGTTAGCGACCACCAGGGCCATGACGACAATAAAATTAAAGAGTATAAAGGATAAGGAGGAGGTGGACGGGGCGCCGAGAGACGCGTCGAGAAATCCTTGGCCCGCTCATTCATTCCAAAAGGCGAAGACCGCTAGGGGTGCGGCGAATGCCCCCCCTTAAAATCAACGGCCACGGGATTGTGCAATCGCCGTTCATCTCCGCCCCTAGGGGCCCAAAATCTCATCCGGCCGCGTCAACTGCTCCGGCTTGCTCCCGCTCCCCGCCCAGGCTATCTTCCCGCCCATGCCACGCTCCCGCTTTCTTACTCTTCTCGTTCTCACCGTCGCCCTGGGCAGCCTCTCGGTCCATTCTTCCCGGGCGGGAGAACCCACCAAAGAACGTAGTTTTGCCCCCTGGCAAGCGGTTCTCTTTGAGGACAAATTTGTGCAAAACGTGAAGGTCAGTGGTGATGATATTTTCATCATGCTGCAGCCCGCGCACCGCAATGATAAGATCACCATGAAAGCCTCCATGGCCAAAGGCGGACCCTACCGAAAATGGTTCACCGGCAAAGAAGTCCTTGAGTCCCAACAAAACGACGGACGCGCCGCCGACATTTGGAGCGACCGTATCCAAAGCTCCGCCAACTACCTCGAATACTTCGCCAACGGTAAACTAGTCCTCCACCTCAAACGGAAGTAGCCCCAAGCTCCGCCAAAGTAGGGCCGGACCGCGGGACCGTCCGCCTTTGCCTCCCTCGTGGCGCCGTGCTTCAGCCGGCGTCCGTTGCCTCCCCGACGATCGAACACCAACAGCCCACGAGAATCAGACTTTCGCGCCAAGCCCCGCAGCCGCAAAGACCAAGCATAAGAGATTTGATTTCGAACCTCTGCGACCTGCGCCTTTCTGCGCCTTTGCGTTAAATACGTTTAGGTAGCTCAAGCGATGGGGATTAGTTCAGTCACCCCCACCGCGATTGCAGCCACCGCCCAATCGGACCCCCTTCGCCCAACGTCTGCAGTCCGACTAGGCGTAAGTTAAACCACCGCAACACCCGCGCCAGCGGCCCGAAGAATCGCGGCTGCCACCGTGAAACATCGTCGGTCATCAAGATCACAAACCCGAATAAACCCACCGCCCAAGCGACACTCTGGGTTCCCGTCATGGCACCAATCGGCGTGAGTGTGAGTATTATATTTGTCAATACGTAGGCAAAAAGTGGGTTTCGCCCGAGACTAAATATCACGCCGCCTCGACCACCCCACCGCTGCTTTCGGCCCCACCATCGCCCCAGCACCAGCATCAAAACCGCTCCCAATAGACCGAGGGCAAAGTAGACCGGATGATTGAGTTGCCGATAATACTGAAACGCGAACCGCGGCCAAACTTCCCCCCAGCCATACTCCGCCACGTTCCACCACACCACGACCTCCGCGAGCAAAATCATCGCGCCAGCCAATACCACGGCCCCCCACCCTCGCCGCGCTCGACTCCACAAGTAACCAAATAACACAAACGTGGTCGAATGCAGCACGCTCGGACCAGTGATCTCACTGAAGCCAAACAAAAACGCCCAAAAATAGTCCCCTTCCGGCATATCCGCCAGCCACGGCCACACCAACCACGTTGCCTCGATAATCAACAACGCCATCCACACTCCCCATCGCTCCACCGCCGCGATCAGGAACGGCACGATGATCACCATCGCACAATAGGTCATCCAGATTCCGGCATACTTCCCAAAACCATTAAAGATCAACGCCTCTTTCGTGCGCTCCCAGGTCTCGTCTCCCGTGATAAATTGGAAAAATAATGTCACCAAAATCGCCCCATAAAACGTCATCGCCATCGGCCAATACCGCCCGATCAGTCCCCGCACACTGCGGCCAATTTCTCGCCCCCCCACGCTTCGCTCCACCGCCGCGCCAAACACCACGAGCAACAATGGCGTCGCCAGCGCGGTGGTGAAAAACGCCGCTTGCATTTCCCACCACGCCTCTAGCTTGAAGATGATGTGCGACAAGATCGTCAGGCCGATCGCGATCGTCCGCGTCACCACCAACGGGTCCTCGCCCCCCGCCCTCGGCCGCACCTCCGCCTCTCCCAAACACAACTGCGCCATCGGCAGACTTTCCCACCCCGGCACTCGCCGACCATAAAACCGCTCCACCGCCAGCGCTCCTTCTAGATAATTCAGCGAATCTCCGCCCGCCGATCTAAACGACTCATCATCCTCCAAATGAGTCACGTTTAAGACCCCCCCTAGCTCTTCCCGTAATCCCACCCCTTCCCGCCCCCCTTCCTCCGTTTTCTGGTCCGTCGCACCCGCTCGTAAAATCGCCCTATAATCAATCTTGCCGTTCGCCAACTGCGGCACGGCATCCACCGCAATGACGCGTAAAGAACTTCGCGGAATTCCCAACCGCTCGACCCACTCATCTTTCAACTCCGCCGACTCGGTATCATCCGTCACCGCAATCACAATTCGATCCGTCGTGCCCGCCACCCGCGCGCGCCTGCCGTCATCCTCTAAATCGGATTCAATTCCATCCAACGAAATCCGGAGTCCCACGACCTTCACCCAACGACTCGATCGACCCACAATCTCATACCGCCCCGCCCAATCCCGCTTGGCGATATCCCCCGTCTTTAACTCCGACACTTCAGCCCTCTTCGCTAGGTCCGACCGATCCACCGCGTAACCCATCATCACGTTTGGCCCCGCAAAACACAGTTCACCCGACTCTCCCGGCTCGGTCACCACCTCACCCGCCGCGTCAACCAACCGAATCACGCCCCCCGGCACTGCATAGCCGATACTTTGCGGCACAAATTCTGCCATTTCCGGCGGTAAATAACTGATTCGAGGCGACGCTTCGGTCTGCCCATACATCACCCAAAACTCCGCCCCGCTCCGGCTCAATTCACTCGCAAACCGTCTCACGCGTTCCGGCGCCAATTTCCCGCCGGCCTGCGTCATGGTTCTTAATCCCCGCACCGATCGCTTTAGAAACCCTTGCTCCTCGAGCAATTCGTAAGTGAGCGGCACGCCCGCGAAACTCGTCGCCGCCATCACCTCAAACTCCGCCCAAAATCCCGCCTCGTGCACGCCCGTATCGGTCAAAGCCAACGACGCCCCCGCCATCAGATGCGAGGTCACCACCGATATCCCATAGGAGTAATGCAGGGGCAACGCTGTCACCGCTCGATCCGCCGCGGTGATCCCTAAATAAAGTGCGATTGCAGTGGCCCCACTCACCACATTTTTGGCCGACAATCTCACCAACTTTGGCTCCCCCGCGGATCCCGATGTCGTCAGCAACAACGCCAAGTCAGCGTGCATTTCCTCGCCCGCGCGTCGCGGATTCTCCCTCAACTGCCACCCTGTCACCGTCTCCGTGTATTCAAAATCTGGACTGAATTTTGCGCAGATTCGCGCATCTCGCTCCAGCGCCCTTCGATCCAACAAGAGCACGGGAAACCCCGCCCGGCTCGCGCCAATCCAGGCCACCAAAGACACCCATGTATTCGCCATTTCAATCGCGACCAGCCCTCGACGATCCCCCAGTTGTTCCGCCCACTGGTCGGCCTGCTCGACCAACTCCGCATAAGTCCAGCTCGCCCCATCAGCTCGCACGACTGCCGTGCGATCCGCCCACCGTTCGATATCCTGAAATGGACGCAACATCCTCAGCAAATCCCCGTTAGCCCTGAAGCACTTGCCGTAAAGCCCGGGCCTCCGTCAGCACTTCTTGCGCGGCCAAGATTGCCTGTCGATCAGCCGCCCGGCTCCGGCGCGGTTCTACGTCGGATTCCACCGACTCCATTACCGTCTTCGAATCGTTTTGATTCTCATCATCCGGTTCGCCCAATCCGGACTGCCGAAATCGCTGCAATCGAGCCAAAATCAGATCCCGAATCTCCGTCGCATTTTCCACCGCATGAAACGAGCTGCGATGCATCGAGTCACCGCCCCCTTCACCCTGCGCCGCCGCGCCCCCCCCCGCCGATTCGACATGCACATCCGCCAATTTTAACAAACGCTGCAAAGGCCCCTGATGCACCGAGACTTGCTGCAGGTTAGCAAAACTCATGGTCGCCTCTTGGATCCCCAGTAGCCCCGAGCGCAGCCGCAAACTCCGATCCGTCACCATATACCAACGCTGCGTATAATCGAGCCACACCGCCGCCAGCGACCAAAAGAACTGCACCACAAACACCACGACCCCGATCAACTCACCCAGCTTGATCCACCACAGCACTTGCTCCGGCGCGCGGCGCGCCATCTCCCGTATCCAATTCGGCGCTACATTGTGAAATACCTGATGCACCGCATTGCGCGCGATAGCTTCATCCGCACTCCAGCCCGCCGGTAACGCGTCCGGCACGGCTGTCTCGTAAACCCCTTCCTTCACTTCAACCAACTTTGGTTTGGCTTCCTTGATCGGCTCTCTGCCCGCCGCTTCGTGCATCTCCCGCGCTTTCTCCATCTGGATCTGCACCTCCACTTCCTGCACGAAATACAGGGAAAAGACCAAACCCACCACGGCGCCGATTTGAGCCATCGTCCAAGCGACCAACTTCAATCGCAGAAAATTCTTTCCGGCCCGAAACACCTGCAAAGACCCCGGCGCGCCAGCCGGAGGTGACGGTTCCGGCGGCACCTTGAGCACGCGCAACAACCATTCCTGGGATCGCTTAATCACGGTGACCTCCCCGCTTTGCCAACTCGCCTCGAATTTCCCGTAACTCCGTAGCCACCGACTTTAGCACTTCCACCAGCTCCGCCGCCGCGACCGAGTTTTCCCCCCCGCCCCCTGGCTCGGCCCCTGATTCACGGGCTGCGGGCTTTACCTCGTCTTTAACCCCCCGCATCCGGTGATACAGAAAATCGCGCACCGCCTCGAATTGCTTCAAACCCTCGAGGGTCATCTCCGCCCCCGCACTGCCACTCGCCGTTTGCACCAGCACCCGAGCCAATCCCAGCCACCGCTCCAACACATTCGAACGCAGATGGATATCCTGAATCCGCGAATACTGAATGATGATCTCGCGCCGGAACAAAATTCCCCAGCTCATCGAAATCCCCTCACTCGTGAAACGATACCGCAAGGTCTTGTAGCGAACCGTCCCGTAAATCATCAGAATTGGAAACAACGGCCCGAGCACGAACGAGCCGATCAGATAATACCTCCACAGGTCCTTATGCGGCCGCTCAATCGTCAGGATTTCTTCATCCGCCAGCGTCATGTTCATCCCGAGCAGCAGATCCACTCCCCGTCCCCACCGCAAACCACGAATTGCCCGTAAAATAATAACCTCCCCTCCCCGTTCCGTCAATTGTAGGGGCGACGCTTGTCGAAGCCCGCCACCTGCCCCTCAGCCCCGTCCGTTTCGTCAACTGTAGGGGCGTCGCTTGTCGACGCCCGCCACCTGCCCCTCAGCCCCGTCCGTTTCGTCAATTGTAGGGGCGACGCTTGTCGACGCCCGCCACCTGCCCCTCAGCCTCGTCCGTTCCGTCAATTGTAGGGGCGTCGCTTGTCGACGCCCGCCACCTGCCCCTCAGCCCCGTCCGTTTCGTCAACTGTAGGGGCGGCGCTTGTCGACGCCCGCCACCTGCCCCTCGCCCCCGTCCGTTCCGTCAATTGTAGGGGCGACGCTTGTCGACGCCCGCCACCTGCCCCTCGGCCCACCCCCTTCGCCCGTCACCTGCCTCTCTGCCCAAAAACCCGCATCACCTCGGCCGCCCGGATCAAACACACGCAATCACTGCCATCCACCGTCTCGAGCCACTCCATTTCCAGTGCTGGCCAAACCCGCTCCATCGCCGCCCTGAGCTCGCCCACTTCGAGCACCACAATCCCATGCGGTTTCAGTCGCTCCGGTGCCTGCCGCAGCAGCTTCCGCACGATATCGAGACCATCTACGCCCCCATCTAGCGCGATCCTGGGCTCCTGCTGATACTCCCGAGGTAATTCGTCACAAATCTCACTCGGCTCGTAAGGCGGGTTACTCAACAGCACATCATACTTCCGCACCGGCACTGCATCGAACACATCGCTTTCATACAACATCACCCGGTCCTCCAAGCCATGATCACTCCGATTGATCTTCGCGACCGCCAATGCCTCCCGCGATAGATCCACCGCATCCACTCGCGCCTCCGGAAACTGATGCGCCAGCAAAATCCCCAAACACCCCGACCCCGTGCACACATCCACCGCATCCCGCACCACCAATCCCTTGGGCAGGTAGTCCGCCAATTCCGGAATCAACTCCGAGAAGTAGCTGCGCGGAATGATCACTCTCTCGTCACAATAAAATCGATATGGCCCCAGCCACGCCTCCTTCGTCAAATATCCCACCGGCACCCGGTTAATAATCCGCTCCACAAACCAACTCATCAACTTCTTCAGCTGTAACTCAGACAACCCCCGATCCATCACTTCCGGTTCACTATCCAACGGCAAGTCCAGCGCACTTAAAATCAAATACAGTGCCTCATCATGGGCACTGTCAGCCACCTGCCCCAACGCTAGATCCCGCTCCTCGTAAACCCGCTCCGCCCAAGTCAGCCAAGCCCCCGGGGTCTGCAGTTTCCCCATCACCCGTCGAATTTTAGTTTCCGCTGCTTTCATCGAGTAAAAAGGCCTGCCCCCCGGCCCCAAATGCTGTGTCTAAATGTAGTCATAAATAAAGATCCTGCCCCTCAAACTCAAAAACCAGTGCGTCAGCCCTCAGCGCGTAACGGTAGTGCAGCCCATTAGTGTCCATTCGTGGTTAAAATCCCTGCCTCTCAGCCGTTCACCCATTCACGTCCGCGGCGGCAAATGCTCCCCGCAATAACAGACTTCCTTTTTGCCTTCAGTGCGGTAGCGGAAATCCAGGTCCGTGCTTGAGTCACTATCGCGATTACAGACCGAGCACTTATGCATCGGCCCCGAGAGCTCTTCTTTAAGTTTCGACCGCTTCACCTGCTGCTTCACCGCCCGCCGACCGGTGCGAATCCGCTGCACAATATCGCTACCAAAGAACAACAGAAAGTTTCCCGTCGCCGCCAACACCCCCAACCGCGCCGAAGCTCCCCCCGTCACAAAGGTGAAGCCGTAACCCGTCACAAAGGTGAAGCCGTAACCCACCCATACAATCAACGCCAACCACTTGATCTTCACCGGCAGGATGAAAAACAGGTGCAACGTGAAATCCGGATTAAGAAACGCGAAAGCCAGGAATACGGACATGCCTAAAAACAAATTCGTCGCCGGTGAATTGGGCGACACAAAGGCCAACGCCACCGTCAGTAAGTAACCCGTCAACAGAAACAGATTATACCGCACCACCCCGAAGTGTTGCTCCAGCGCATTGCCATAGAGGTAGAATAGATAAAGGGCGAACGCCACCATGATGCCCTTGCCCGGTGGGATGGTCACAAACGAAAAGATCCGCCACCAGTCTCCATCCGCGAACAGCGACGGCACGAACACCAACCGGTTCACATCGATCTTACCCAGCACCCACGCCAACAACACAAACGTCTGCGCGATCACCAAATACATGGTGATGTTCGGCACCGTGATCGGTGCGATGATTCGCTCAATTTTGTTCAACAACTTCGACATGTGCCAATGAGCTAACGGTGCGACTGCTTCTGGGGGAACATCAAACTGCGTGGATTCATCGCCACCCTCTGGTTCAACGGCTTCCGTCGTCCTTCCCTGCCGTGGTTTCTAAAACTCCCTCGACGGTGCCCGGCGTCTTTTCATCCGTCAGTTCCGGCGCTCCCTTGCTCTCTATCGCCAACTCCACCGTCGCGGCACTATTTATCGCTCCCGTTTCAGCCAATACGCCCGGCTTAAACTCAGGCACGAGCGGCGCCCCGTCGTCCGCGCCACCCGCCCTCCCCTCGGCCATTTCCATCGGCGGTTTCCTCAACCGCGCCAAACGTTCAATCAATCGCTGCTTTTGGCCCTCCAGCGGGGATTCCACCTCCGACTCCAACAAAGCATCGGCCGCATCCAGCCGTCCTTGGTAAAGCAAAATATTCACTTGGTGCAGTCGCATCATCTGTCGTTCCACCTCCGTTTCGACTCGTGCGCTCAACGCCCCCCACGTGACCAAGGCCTCATCCCACGGTGGAATCTGTAGATCGTAATACGCCTCCGCCTGGCGATACGCATACGGCAAACTATCCGGCTCCAGTCGCACCGCCTCCGCAAAAGCCTCCATCATCGCCCCGTCCACTTGCGCCACCGCCCACTCTCCACTCTTCAAAAAATCATCCCGCGCGGCCCCCAAAAGTTGCCCCAACTGGAAATGGTAGAGTGCCTCATTCGGCGCCAACTGAATCGCCGCCAGAAAGTAGTTCACCGCATCCAACGGCTTGCCGTCCTCCGCCAAATACTTGCCCAACTGATTCTTCACAATCGGTGAATCCGGATCCATCGCGTTCGCTTTCAGCAACAACGCCTTCGCCCGCTCCCGCTCATCCACCAGCGGATTCCCCAACAGCATCGAGTAGCTAATGTAACCCTCCGCCATCTTCTGGTGCTCCCGAAGGAACTGCTCATAATCGAAAACCAGCTCCTGTAACCGCGGCCGCAACGCCTCCACCTCTTCCTGCACCTCAGCCTTCGCCGCCCGCGCCAGTAGCTCCTGCTGCAGATCAACCAGCTCCTGCAATTTAGCCACCGCCCGCGCGTCCGCCTCCTGCGCCCCCAGCAGTCCTGCCCCGACTAGCGCGAGCGTCCCCACCCCTAAAATTCGTTTCATCAAAAAGATCACAGCCATGCGTCTGACACCCTTACCTCCCCCAAGTGCCACCGCAATCCCCGCTTAACCACCTCATTCTCCTCCAACCGTGGCGCCGTGCTTCCGCCGGCGTCCCCTGCCCATCGGTCATACCCGCTCCCTCTGGGGGTCGTAGCGTCAATCCATCGCCCTTGCCCCCGGGTCGGAGGTTTTACCCCCCTCCCCCCGTTACCTCTCCCGCTACATCCCCATCCCGCCCCGTCCCTCGGCTCCGTTTTCTCAGTTCTCTCCTATAAAACCACCTGCCCTTGTCCGTCATCGCCCCAAAAGGCACCCGCCTACTCCCCCCCTCCGCGCCCGATGAGCGCCCGCGTCGCTCCCCCCGCTCCCCCCGCTCCCCTCACTTCGTTCCCGAAAGGCCAATTCACTTCGTCGCTCACCCCCTCCGCGCTCCCGCGCTTCCCCCGCCTCCGTTCGCCTCGTTCCCTTCTGCAAAAAAACCCAATCCTGCCTCTCGCCCGACTCCCCTCACGGACGACGACGGATGTCCCTCCGATGTGGGTCGGGCTTTACGCCCGACATCCCTGCCTCTCAGTCCAAAATGAGCTCTAGGTCGTCGTCGTGAGATGAAGCGATTAGGGTCCATTCGTGATTAATAACCCCTGCCCCGCCGCTCCCTTCCCTTCCCTTCCCTCCCGTAAAACCAACCAGCCCCCCCGGCTCCGTTCGCCTCGTTCCCTTCTGCAAAAAACCCCATCCTGCCTCTCGCCCCAGTCCCCTCTCGGACGACGACGAATGCCCCTCCGATGTGGGTCGGACTTTACGCCCGACATCCCTGCCTCTCAGTCCAAAATGAGTTCCAGGTCGTCGTCGTGAGATGAAGCGATTAGGGTCCATTCGTGATTAATAACCCCTGCCCCGCCGCTCCCTTCCCT
>Ga0075109_1000523_pt1 | contig 26574 bp, 18 predicted proteins | sample AntAceMetag02UKD_FD_69798 | JGI IMG/M metagenome (GOLD analysis project Ga0075109, IMG submission 69798) | Saline lake microbial communities from Ace Lake, Antarctica - Antarctic Ace Lake Metagenome 02UKD | ecosystem: Environmental > Aquatic > Non-marine Saline and Alkaline > Saline | place...
TCCAATCGAAGCCGTCATGTCATCCATCACCGCATCGAGTTTAGCTTTTTGCGCTTCTAACGCGACGCGTTTCCGCTCTCCCGCCGAGGCCGATTCCTCCGCCGTCTTAATCGTTTCTTCGAGTCGACCGAACTCTCCCTCCATAAATTCGATTGAGTTCTGCATAATCTCTTCCTGCACCATCCACTCCGCGCGGTCTTCCGAGATTTGCTTCTCGACCTTGATCCACTCCGCCAAGACGCCTTGCGTGTCCTTGATCGGATTTGCGTGAGCGGTAGCAAAACCCGCTAATAAGACCGCCGACGTCGCGACGCGAAACGTCATTTTTTTAGCCAAAACATTCATAAGATAAACCGACTGAGTTTGATATACTGTGCCTGAAAGCAGTGGCGGAAGGAGTTCTATCGCTCCCGCCACTGCCCTAACACAGACTGATCTACTAATAACGACTACTCTGACCTAAAATTTGCTCTTCAGCGTGAACGAGAATTGGCGTCCGCGGTCTGCGAACACTTGGCCGTTCGAATCGTTATAGGAACGGGCGAGCCAGAAGTATTGATCAAAGACGTTGTAAACGCTCAATGCGGCGGTCCAACCCTCGAGCTTCGTGCCGGCTTTGCCAGTGTAAGCAACGCCAGTTTCGAAGACCGTGTAAGAAGGCAATGGCTGGGTGTTGATCGTGTTCACATAAACCGTGTCATAGAACTTGCCACCAAAGTTGAGACGCCAGTTTCCAACGCGATAAATCGCATCAAGATTCACGGTCAGGAACGGCGTGTTCCCCAAGTCACGACCACTCAGATCTTCGAATCGCAGGAATGCATCGGACGCACCGGTGGTTTGCGGGTTGGGCTCTGTCCGGAATCCCTCCGCCGTGCTCGCTGCGGATGCGAAACCAATGAACAGATCTTCTTGGAAAGTGGTTTCTTGGATCGCAACCGACCCCATCAAACGGAGGCCGTCAATGTTGGTCGTGAGATCTACCGCGGCTTCCATGCCCCAGGAATCGACGCCGCCCACATTTTGGTAAACACTGTTTCCCGCGGCCCCCGCGTTGGTTGAATCGATTGGCACCGCCGAGGCGAGAATGCGATCGACATACTTGATGTAATACGCTTGTAAACTGTAGTTACCCATGTCGCCGAGATTACCGCGAATACCGAAGTCAATGTTGTCGGAATACTCTGGTGCCAACACGTCAGGATTAAAGGTAGCACCCGCAGTGGTGATCGTCCCGGAATCAGGAATCGCCATGTTCTCAGAGTAATTAAAAAATAACTCAGTGGAATCGCTTAGCGAATAAAGCACCCCTAGCTGAGGTAGAAAATAATCACTATAGCTCGTGGAGCGCTGCGTCTCCGTATCGTTGATCCACTCGGAAATGGTCAGGAAACCACGCGCGTCACGATCGAGTTCAATCGCCTTAATCCCAGCGATCAACTCGAGCTTTCCTTCCATCAGACGGAAGGTGTTCTGCGCCCAAAGCTGCTTCACATCCTGATCAATGTACCGGGAGTAGTTTAGGAAGTTGAATTGGTCATATTGATATTCACCCAAAACACTGCCACCACCCAAATTAAAGTTAGGCCTTTCGGTGGTGTGGTAGTCATATTCATACCATCCCCCCACGATCAACTTGTTGTTCTCTGTGATCCACTCGTAATTGAGGGTAGCGCCGTAACGGTGCCCACCAAAATCTTCATCACGAGCCGTGCGGCCCGGGACGCCCGACAGAAACGCTCCACCTGGGGAAACCGAGGGAGCAGCAATCGCATGGTCCGAACTGTATTCATCAACGATCGCACCGGTTTCACCCAAAGGATTACCCGCAGCGTCGTAATAGAGTTTTCCCCAAATATCGGTTCGCGCCGGATTGCCTTCGTAGGCAGCACGGATCTGATTTTGAGCGAAAGCGTTGTCGCGGCCCCAAAGACCATAATTTTCTTTTTCCTGAAAGTAAGGAATGAACGAAAGTGTCTTACCGTCAGCAATTTTATGCTTTACCGTGGTGCGAACTAGGTAGTCCATCCGGCCGTTACGCCATTTGTCAAAAAACACGGCGTTGGTTCCCTCGCCTGGCCCCACCGTTGGATCGAGATAGGCAACCGGTCCAATGTTACGACCTTGGTCTGAAAGATCGGCATAATTGAAAGAACCGATACCGGGATAATCCCACGGCGTGTATTCAATCCAACCCTGCCCGGTGCCACGATAGTTTCCGGACTCCGCATCCTGCCACTCTGCGTAGTCGAGACCGGCCGTATCAAAATCGTCTCGATCGTTGTAGGTCAGCGCAAACTGGATAGTTGTTTTTTCGTTCGGCAATTCATACTTGAAGTTGGTTTCGATCCGTCGGGCTTTACCCGTTCCCAATCCCTCCAAACCACGCGGCGTGAATTCAAAATGAGTTCCGGAAACCCATCCAGTGAATCCCGGAGCAATTTCACCGAGTTCATATTTCGCGAAAAGATTGATGTTGTCGAACGAACCCACGGTCGCTTGCACGTCACCACCGGCCACCTTCGACGGTGTTTTAGTGAAGTATTGCAACGAGCCACCCAAGGCTTGGTAGGCCGGCGTGGTGACATCACCCGCTCCCTGCGAAATTTTGATCGAAGTCAAATTCTCGCTACTGACCAAGCGCCCAATCGGCGTTCCATAGCGGGCCGAGCTGTTGCCGTTGGGCACACCATCTAGGGTCACTCCCAAGTTGGCGATTGAAAATGCGCGAACTCGAATATCGTTACCGAATTCGTAGAATCCGAACGGATCTCGCGTTACCACGTTTACCCCCGGAATTCTATCAATCATCTTCTCGGGAGAAACGCCCGGAAGCACAAGTTCGAGTGTTTCGAGATCGAGGGAGTTGTTGGCTCGGCTATCGCCTCGGCCAACCGCCGTGAAGGTTTCGAGCACCTCGAGGTCCGAGGACTGAGCGAGTGCGGAGGAGGAAAAACCAGCCAACATGAGGCCGGTGAAGAGGAGAAGCGATGAGCGGTTAGGCCTATCGTTCTTTGCAGTAGGGCGCACGGAGGCACTCACGCTGCATGCGTTTAGCAGTTTAATTTTAGACATCTTTTTTTGTGGTTAGTTTGTTAGTTCAACCGAAATTTATCTGAGCAGCAACGATGCCAAGATTTACGAAACAAAAATATTTTATTTCAGCATCATTGATTTACCGCCAAGTTTTTCTGCGGCAAACCTGCCCACCTGTTGAGCCGTAGTTCACTCTCGCTGCAAGTGTGCTTCAATCCCTATGTAACATATTTTTCGTTACGTTTTAAAATGCCATTTTTGGGTAAACTTTGATCATTTTCATCCATTAGCGAAACCCATCGATCTCCTGAAACTGTTCGAGTTCAAAGCTGATCAATTATGATCAATCTATTCCGTGTAACCCGGTTCGTTAGAGTGATGGCCCTTAAATTCATCGAGGAACATTCAGTATAGTTTTATGCAGAAGTATCATTTTTTCAGACCCGCCTGAAGAATGGCCCAAGCTGTGCTGAGGGAGTGCAAGAAGCCGATTCAGGTTTCGAAAAAGATGTCTACCTATGATTCTGTCTTCCCGCCTTTGGTGCGTGACAGCTGGCCTCACTCTGTCGCTAGCGGTCAATCTCGTGCACGGTCAAACCGCTGCACTAAAAACCCTTTCCGACTTTGTCTCAGAGTCTCCAAACACGGAGGCAAACGCCAAGAGTTCGGATAAGGATGAATCAAATTCAAGCCCGCGCGAACGAGGGCGCATTCTTCAAAAGCGAAATCCCGTCGCATCTGAATATCAGGTCTTCGGCGAGTTAGGGAGCAGCCCGGGAGCCGACGTGGACAGTGAAGGGGTAGACTATCGCGCATTCTTCCCCACGCAGGATTTATTCGGCACCTCCACTAACTCTCTCTCCGCCAGTGCCTCGGTAAACTTCAATCAACTATCGGGTATCGCCAAAGGAGGAGGAGAGTTGAATTTTAGACAGTTTCTCGAATCGGATGAACCTTGGGTAATTTCGGGCCAAGCACGAAGCACGAGCTCAGATCGCCGTATTGAGCACTACGAATCCGCGTGGCTGAGAGAAACTGATTCGAATGTCTTTGGAGAGGAGGGAGTATTTTTCTTGGACCGCCCCCGCTACTCGCTGGATTTGATCCACACCCGCAATAACACGTTCGGGCTCCAGATTGGACACAAAATCGCTGAGGATCTAATGGTTTTCTATAAAGGGACCTACCAAGACTACTTCGATAATTTTCACCGCAATCGGCTCGAACTGCAGATAGGCACCGGTGATTTTGTGGACACCCAACCTTTCGATATCCTCGAGGGCAATCTCGTCCAGGGAAGTTTCACTGGGGCTCGCACTCGGCGCTATTTTGGCGATACCACCAACCAACGAGAACGCCAACACCACACGCTCGGCGCGCAATGGGATACCACCGAATGGACTGTTGACGCGTCCTTGTATCAACACAATTGGGACTTAGCGGGCCGTTGGTATAACTGGAACTACCGCGACTTCGGTTTGGATTTCACCTACGAAGTCTATGACTACAATCTCCCCACCTTCACGGTCGATTCCGGTGAAAACATCCTCGATCAATCCGGGGCCCAGTTCACCGACCTTCGGGTGCATCGATCCGGCACCCAAGACACCGATCTCGCTTGGCGACTGGACGCCGAGCGCAAGACGCCCCTCGACCGTCTCAATCTATGGCTGAAATCCGGTATCCTTCACCGGAACAAAGAACGAGAAAGCGGAGAAAATCGCGCCGTCTATGGCCCCAACATCAGCGACCTTTTCTACCTTTCCGAGGTCGAGCTAACCAGCCCAACCGGCAACATTATCGGTGACCAATTCGAGCAACCCAACGGGCTCGACACGGCCAAGGGTGCCAGCCTGCTAGAGACGGATTCCGACAAATTTGTTTTGAGTGACTACCGCTCTACCATCGAATCGGCCCCCACCTCATACGACGCATTCGAAGAGGTTTTGGCGGCGTACCTTTTAGGCACGACTCGACTCAGGAATTGGACTGTCGAAGCCGGACTGCGATATGAAGCAACAACCACGAATTCGCGTGGCACCGTCGTTATCCCCGAATCGGTCAATGATCCCAACGAAGGAGTGCCCATCGAGGAGGTGACGGTCCCCGGAACCGACAATCTTATGATCATCAAAGAGCTCTATGCGGCAAATGATTATTCAAATTGGCTTCCGAGCGCAGAGGCCACGTACCGATTCTCCGAAAATTCGAATCTAAAAGCCTCTTGGTATCAGCTCTTGATGCGGCCTCAATACTTCGATGTCGTAAACTATCGGCGGATAAGTGTGACCACTCGCTCAATCCGCGAGGGCAATCCCAACCTCCTTCCCACTAACCTCGATAAATATCGCCTTGCCTATAGTATCGCTACTGAGGCGCTGGGGCAGTTCTCCGCCGAGGTCTATGCCATCGACATCGAGAATTTCTTCTACGGAGCAGTCTCCAATGAGCAGATTTTGGAAAACGGCCAGAGTGTAGAATACTCGGTCGGGCGTGAGGAAAATGGCCCGACCGGACGCATCAAGGGTTTCGAAGCTCAGTGGATCAAAACCTTCAAGCGCTTACCTATTTTTGAAAGCGCCGTCCTACTCATGGCCTACACGTATTCTGATTCTACCGCGACGGTCGAGACCCGCCCTTCCGAAATCCTAAAAGTGCCTGAACGATCTGATCACTTACTCAAGGCCGGTATCCAAGGCAAACTGGGAAAACTAAACCTCGGCTTGGATTTCGCTTACCAAAGCGAAGCCCTTGATGATGTCGGCGATGCCTCCGAACGCGACGAATATCGCGAGGATGTAATTTCTCTGTCCTTCAAATCCGACTATCAGCTCTCCGTCCGCACTCAGGTCAGTCTCTCAGTCTTCAATCTCACTGACCACTATGAGAGGTCTTACGAATCCACTCCGGTTCGTAAGCAACGGAATCAGTCCTCGTCGTGGTATGCGGTGATGGAGCTCAAGCGAACCTTCTGAACCACCACGGGTGTAAGCTCCAGATGTCTTCCGTGCCCACTTCTCGAACCGACCGTTCCGGCGACCACACGTGGTTCTTCTTTCTCCTCACCTCGCTCCTCGTCTCGTCGCAAAACACCTTGGCCTTAGTTGGCCTCCCTCTCCTCGCCGAGGATCGAGGTTACACTTCGACTGAGCTTGGGATTCTACTCGCCGCCTTCCCTCTCGCTCAAGCCCTCACCAGTCTCACCGCAGGACCATTTTCTGACTGGGTGAACCGACGTAACCTGATTCTGGCAGGTCAGGCGGTGTTCGCGACCAGTCTTATCCTTCATCCGTGGGCTTCGAACTTCGGCGTGTTGGTCGGGCTTCGTCTTACAGCGGGGGTGGGCGCGGGCGTGTTGGTATCGCTCCCGTTACCCTATCTTACCGACCACTACGAAAAAAGTGATCACCAGCCTGTAATCAGTCGCTCCGCCAGCGGCCATGCGCTGGGCTATGCGCTGGGAGTTCCGTTCGGTATCCTTTTTTTGGAATCGGTTACTTTTATCCAACTCGCCGGCGCCTGTGGTCTGCTCGCCGTTCTGCTCCTCACTTTCAAAATATTTCGTCTTCCCGTAGCTTCCCTTAGCCTCCCTCGACCTCCCACTACCTCCCGCAAGGAAGCGAGGAACGCAGCTCCCCATGTAGCCAACTTCAGACGGATCTTGGCTCTATCTGCCCTAGGATTTTGCGGCACTTCGCTTTTTTACGTCACCGCAAATTTCTGGTTTGTACATGGTCTCGGGCATTCCCCGCGCGAAATCGCAGGAATCTACTTGGTCGCGGGACTCCTTCAGTTTTTCGTTCTCGTCGTTATCGTCCCGCGATTTGGCGCGTTTAACCCTTGGTGCATGACCGCAATCTCTTTCGGCGGCAACAGCCTAATGCTGATCCTGTGGACCGTGTTTCTTCCCTATTCAACGGCCACTTTCGGGCTGTTTGGACTCGCCGCCGGGACTCTAGCGCTTCGGATTGCTCCAATTCAGTATCTAATTACCCACTCGGGTTCCTCGAAAACAAAAGGTCTCCGCAATAGCCTCAATCAAGGCTGCCAATCCGGAGGCAGAGCCATCGGCAATTTCGTGGGGACTAGTCTGATTTCTACTCCATCAATCGTCTGGTTGGGCTACGGCGCTGCCCTACTTCTAATCGCCAGTCTCACCTTGATCGGACAACGCCGCTCAACTCTGCCGGAGTCGTCCGAATTTGGGCATAAAAGAGGCATTGGCACACACTCTGCTAAATTGAAGATGTCTAGTAAACAATCCAGCTGATGCGCAACCAATGCCGCACCTATCAGTATTCAGGCTGAAATCGAAATCAACTGATAATCGATTCCCCTCATAGGAGGGGAATCGATTAATTTTATAAAAAACTTGTCATTAGTGCGTTACGTATGAGTAACAAAATTATAAACTGAGGACTTATGCCTGCCCTTCATGATCTATATCACTGCAACCATGAATGGTATTCACGGAGTGACGTCACGATACGTCAGTCAAATACTTGGCGCATTGCGGTTTCGTATAAACTCATTTCATCTGAGCGTCCGATACTGATCCGACACCAGTCATCGTAGGGAGGAAATGGGCGGCCCACCAAAAAATTCTTCGCTTTCATAATCGCTTGAAACTCGTGGGTCGGGATCCCTGTTCGATGAAAAACAAAATTACCACCAGATGGCGTAAACTGGAGATTCAATTCGGTCAGCAATTTGATAAATTTTTCGCGGCCCGAGGAAATCAAGTTCCTGGACTGCTCATGGAACGCGTAATCATCCAAACTTGCTGTTGCGGCAATGACTCCCAAATAGTTGAGGCTCGACATTTTTCGGCCTCGTAGATTCTCCGCAATATCTGGTCGGGCAATCGCGTAACCGATCCGGTGTCCCGCTAGACCATGCATTTTGGAGAACGATCGGCCCACTATAACGGGTAAATCTTGGTGCACGAGATCCACCAAAGTCTGCCGCCTAAAATCCGGCCGCAGCTCCAGATAAACCTCATCTAGAAACACTGGACAGGACTTGGTTGCCTCCCAGCAAAAGTCTCGCAGATGGTCCCGTTCCAATGTTGTGCCCGTTGGGGTATCGGGGTTGCACACATACACGATTCCCGTTTCGGCCGTGATCGCAGCTAACATACCCGCGAGGTTGTGATGCATCGACTCGGTGTGATCAACCCAGTGGATCTCAGCCCCCCGTTTTTCCGCGTATCGCATCAACTCCAAATACGTGGGCCGAGTCGCCACTACATTGCCGCCCGGGAGGCCATAACAGTCCCCCGCGAAGGAGAGAATTTCGTCACATCCATTCCCTAAAACAATGTGTTCGGGCGTGACGCCCTCAAGCCCGGCCAACTTTTCGGCCAAAATAACCTCTTCGCGGAAGGGATAACGGCAACTATTCGAAACCTCCTGCATGATAGCTAGGCTGACCGCTCGTGATGGGCCGTTGGGATTTTCGTTCCCGGCTAGGTTGATGAGCCTTAATTCGGGATACCGTTGTTGCCGGCTCGGCGCGGCAGAACTGGCCTGCGCAGAGCCCAATACCGGACTCAGCATCGTGCCCAATGCCGCGAGTCCACTTCGGCGTAACATCGTCCGCCGACTAACCGAATCTAGTGCCTTTGGTTTCATAGTAATAGTGTCCGCAGATTCCGCGCCGAGTCCTCCCGATCTGCCAAAAAAAAACGACCGCCCATAAGCAGTCGTTTTTCATAATTTACCAACCATCAGCTGGCATGCTCGAGCAGAGATCAGTTGGCCGCCAACATACCATTCTCAGACATGATTTTTTCAAAAACTTCGAGGAATATTCCCATCTCCTCTTCCGTCCCGATACTTACGCGGCACCAATCGAGTTTGGGCGGGAATGGGCGGCCCACCATCACCTTTTCGGCTTCCATCAATTTCTGGAAGATTTCAATTGGCATCCCCGTGCGCAGAAAAACGAAGCTACCCTGCGGCTTTGCGTATTCGACGCCAAGCTCGTCCAACTTCTCGGTGACCATCTGGCGAACCGACCGATAGCTTGTCACACTCATATCGAAAAAATCGGCGTCTTGGAGCGATGCCATCGCCGCGACACAGGCTAATTTATTTGGTCCACCCATACTGAACTTCAGGAGCATCTTGATCTTCTCGGGACTCATCACCCCATACCCCACTCGGATACCAGCCATGCCATAAACCTTGGAGAAGGTTCGCGCAAGAATCACATTTTCCCCTTCTCGCACCAGACCGATCATTGAGTTGGCCTCTAAACCACCATCAGCGAGTTCAAGGTAGGCCTCATCCACAAAAGCGACGATACCTTCCGGCAACTCCTTGATGAACGTGGTCAACGCTGCCGTATCAACCGTGGTGCCGGTTGGATTATTGGGATTACAGATATAAACCATCACCGTGTTTTCATCGATCGCTGCTTTGAGCGTCTCGAGATCATACTCCATCTGATCGTTAAGCGGCACGAGTTTCACGTCCCCTCCTAAAGCCGCAAACATCCGGGTCAGTTGCGTGTAGCCGGGCTCGACGGAAACCACATTTTTACCGACTTGGGCGTAAGCCAATGCCGCCATCGTGAGCACCGGGCCAGAGCCCGCGGTTGGAACAATGAACTCCGTCGGAACCATTTCTTTGGCTGCCAGAGCTTCGATTAATTCAACGGTTTCGCTGAAGGCGTAGCGGTTAATATCAGGCAGTTCCTGCATGATTGCCATCATCGCCATCTGAGAATAGCCAAAGGCATTTTCATTGCCGCTGATCCGGATAGGACCGCGCTCACCGGCATCGGAATCTACCTCGTGTTGAGCATGGCTCAGCAGAGGAGATCCCGCCAAAGCGAGGGCAGTAGACAGATAGGCGATTGAGCGAGCTGACCGATTGGCAGCCGCTCGAGTTACATCGAGTAGTTTAGACATCTTTTTTTTCTAGTTGTGGTTTTAAGTCCGACAAACCGTGAGCAGATGGCATGCCGAGAATAACCGCATCGGAATAATCTTTTCTCTTTCAACTTCGAGAGCCCAACGAGCCAGGGAACCAAAAGCTCCGATCGATATCCAAAAACAAAAATTAGGTGCCTTGATTTCGAAATCGGCACGACCCTTGCTTACTCCAAGCAGACGCAATCCGCGTCAACTCAGTTTAAAAAGATGTCTAATCGAGCGAATCTCACTCGCCGGAATTTTATCCGGCAGGTCGGGGAGTACGGAGGTTGTGTATTTAGCACGCTGACCGCTCTCGGGCTTCTCACGCAAGCAACCGGCCACGGTGCCGAACTCTCGGGCTTGCCTGCTGTTAGCGGCAAATCGAAGACTAAGGTCGTCATCCTCGGTGCCGGTATTGCCGGACTCACTACAGCCTATGAGTTACGCAAACTCGGCTTTGAGTGCGTCATCTTGGAACCCCGCCCTATTCCCGGGGGCCGTAGCCTCACCATTCGCCGCGGTGATACGATTACCGAAACAAACGGTTTCAGCCAAACCTGTGAATTCGACGAAGGCCTCTACTTCAATCCCGGCCCGTCACGCTTTCCGCAATGGCACATCACGATGGACTACTGTCGGGAACTCGGCGTGGCCATTCAGCCATTCGTGAATCTAAACGAAAATGCGTTCTACTACACCGAGGGCCATGGCGGCGCGCTCGATGGCAAACGGGTCCGTATCCGCGAAGCCAAGACCGACCTGCGCGGTCATACCGCCGAGCTCCTCGCGAAGGTCACCGATCAGGGCAAACTCGATGAAATGATCACCGCCGAGGACCACGAGCGCCTGATCAATTATCTCCACTACGAGGGCGGGCTTTCGCGCACCCATGCGTATCAGGGCCACAACCGACGCGGCTATGAAGAGTGGCCCGGTGGCGGACTACAAGAGGGCAAAATTGCTCAACCCTTCGCGCTCAGTGACCTCCTTCAGTCTGGTTTCTGGAACTACTTCCATCGTGCGAATGAATACCAATACCAATCGCAGATGTTCACGCCCGCCGGCGGCATGGATAAGATTCCGCAAGCACTCGCCGCTCGCGTCGAAGACTCGATTGTGTACGGGGCAAAGGTCAAAGAGATCCGTCGCCTCACCCCGGGCGCTCGGATCATTTACACTCACGATGGAGCCGAAAAAGAGATCACCGCCGACTACGCCGTGTGTACCATTCCTCCGACGATTCTGCGCAAGTTGAAGACCGACTTTTCCCCGATGTTGAAGAATACTCTCAATGTCGTGCCGTTTCAAAATTCCGGCAAAATCGGCATGCAATTTAAGCGTCGTTTCTGGGAAGAAGATGACCGGGTGTTCGGTGGCCTCTCATGGACCAACCTTCCTGTCGGAGAACTCTGGTATCCGTCCGAGGGATTCCTCAGCCAAAAAGGAGTCATGGGCGGTTACTACATTTTCGGACCGCTATCCGACCAGCTCGGTAAAGCCAGCCCGGCGGAACGCGTCGAGTTCGCCTTGCGGCACGGCGAAAAGATCCACCCGCAATACCGGGCGGAATTCGAAAACGCGTTCGCCGTCAACTGGGCGACTATCCCGCATATTGAAGGCTGCCTCGCTCACTTCCCTCCGGCCATGCTCAAAACGTTCTATCCCCTCCTCATAAAACCAGAAGGCGAACTCTACCTCGCCGCCAGCTGGGCGAGTCATCTCGGGGGTTGGCAAGCCGGTGCCTTCGAGGCGGCCCGCCTCACCGTGCAGAATATTCATTCTCGCACCATGGCCTCCGTATGAAGCGTCAATTAATCTTCCTGCGATTGGGGATCGGCTTGGTTCTCGGCCCGATTTCTAACTGCGTCGCGTCGCCTCCAGCCGCACCTGCAGGCGAAGAGCCGGCGGCTGCCGAGGCATCTCGTGACGACCAGTTGTGGGCCTTATCCCAAACTCCTGAGATCGTCACCCGAGGCAAAGAGACCTACGCAACTTTCTGCTTCGCTTGTCACGGCGCCGAAGGTCTGACCGTCGACTCTCCGAGCAATCTATTTGACCCCAAGTGGTACCACCGCGCCGAGCCGAGTGGGATCGAGCAGATGATCCACGTGGGTTACATCGACGCGGGCATGCCCGGCTGGGGAGCAATGATCCCCCATCCTGATATCGAAGCCGTCACCGCCTACCTCCTCAGTTTCCAATCCAAGCCCACCACCCAAAAATGAACAAGCTTCCTGCCACTCGGCTTCTCCTCTCCCTCGTTCTTCTCGCTTTAATGGTCGTGCTCGGTTTCGCTTCCGATGCGAGCGCCCAGCACCGAGTCACGGAGGGCACTTACGACGAGTATATCGACACCATCACCGCCGAGGAGTCGTTCTTCACGATTAGTAATTTGTGGGTCATCGTGTGCACCGCATTGGTGTTTATCATGCATCTGGGTTTTGCCACCTTGGAAACGGGTCTGGCTCGGTCGAAGAACTCGATTAATATTCTCTTCAAGAACCTGTTCGTGATCAGTTCGGGGCTAGTGGTATTTGCATTATTTGGCTTCCGCACCATGTATCCGGGGTTCGAATTCAACGGCATTATAAAACTTGGTTTTTGGATCAACGTGCAGCCCGGCGACTACCTCGATTTGATGAGTGCCAAATACGGCAACACCACTTGGTGGACCAATTTCATCTTCCAAGCCATGTTCGCTGCGACCGCAGCCACCATCGTTTCCGGAGCGGTCGCGGAGCGGGTCAAGCTGGGCAGCTTCATGATCTTCACGCTCTTGCTCGTGGGCTTCGCCTACCCGGTGGCCGGATCATGGGAATGGGGCGGCGGTTGGCTAGACCGCAACGGATTTCATGACTTCGCTGGTTCATCCCTCGTTCATGCATTTGGCGGATTCGCCGCGCTGGCCTGCGTGCTCATTCTTGGTCCGCGCGCCGGAAAATATGGTCCCGACGGGACGATCAGACCCATCATCGGCCACAGTATGCCTCTTGCCACCATCGGCGTATTTCTCCTTTGGTTCGGCTGGTTCGGTTTCAATGGCGGTTCGGTCCTCAGCGCTCATCCGGAGATGCTCGGGCTCGTGATCACGAATACTGCCATGGCCGGTGCTGCCGGTTGTCTCACTGCCATGATCGCGACACAGTTCCTCCTCAAGAAACCTGACATCTCCATGGCCTTGAACGGTATTTTAGCCGGATTGGTCGGGATTACCGCCGGAGCCGACTCCATGCTTCCAGGTGCCGCGCTCGCCGTCGGCGGAATCTCTGGTGTCATCGTGGTCCTTTCGATTCTCTTCTTCGACAAAATCAAAGTGGACGATCCGGTTGGCGCCATTTCCGTGCACGGCGTTTGCGGAATCTGGGGCACGCTTGCGGTGGGATTTTTCGGGGAAGCCACCCTACTTTGGCAACTCATCGGCACCCTATCCTACGCTCTGTTCGCGTTTGTCTTTTCCTTCATCGTATTCTCCGCCCTAAAACTCACGCTCAAAGTGCGAGTAACGCCGGAGGAAGAACGAGAGGGCCTCGATTTGGCTGAGCACGGTCAAGAGGCTTACGCCCCAGAATATTCCCGTTGATCGGTGGCGACCCTTTCCTCTCTCACATGATAAAACTCTTCCCGCAACACCGATCGATTATCGTCTTCGGCTGTCTTGGCCTGGTCGCCATGGCCTACGGTGGCCTGCGCTTCATCGGGCACTCCCCAAACAACAAAATCACGGTCCACGAATCCGAGTCACTCCCGTTTGCGGATATCGTCGCCGTCGACGCCGGTTCAGCGTATTTCTTTACGTGGGGAGTGACGGCGAGTCCCCGCTTCCAGAACATCGCCCGCACCGGCACCAACGACCGCTACGGCGATACTTACCAGCAGTCGAAAGCGGTGCTCAGCCAACTCACGGTCGATCTCGCCGAGGTCGGACTCACCTTGCGCGATGTCGTCAATGTGCGCGCCTACGTCGTGGCCGACCCGGAGCCAGATTTTGCCGGTTGGAATCGCGCGTTCACTGAGTTCTTTGGCACCAAAACGAACCCTCACAAACCCGCGCGAACCAGCGTAGGTATTTCCCGCTTATTCCTCTCCAGCTATCGTATCGAAGTAGAATTTATCGCGGCTTTTCCGGATGGTCGCGGGCCTCATGTGGTCAATAGTCGCCAACATGAACGTTATGCTCGACTCGGACGGATAGAAACCAGTGACCGCTGGAAATCCTACGGCCGCCCCGTCTGGCCAATGAGCACGGGAAAGGCCACTGAGGCCAACACGGGCATGTTCTTCTCGTCCGCTCTGCGCCCCCAAACCCTGATCCCCAACGCGCCGCCACAATTCCAAATATTCGGCAATATTACGCAACAGTCAGCCTCTCTCTTTAAACAAATGTCTGCCCAGTTACAGGAAGCCAGTTTGGGGTTTGAGGACGTCTTTTTCATCCGCGCCATGGTCTACCCCGGGAAAGACTCGATCTCCCAGAGTTTCGCCGCTTTCAACCAAGAGTATCTCAAGTATTTCAATAACAAGAAGAACCCCAATCGTCCCACCCGCACGGTGATGTCGGTACCTGGATTCGACTACAAAAAGCAAAGTATCTCGATCGAGTACTACGCTGCCTATCCTCGTGACAGTGCAGTCACATTCGAAACGGCTCAATACCCCATCGGTAGCTCTTCTTCAATCGCTAAGCCCGGCACGCTCGGGCCCGCAGGCACCGCCGTTTCCCCCGCCGCAAAACTACTTTTTGTCTCCGGAGCGATCTCGGCAGAAGAAGGTGAGATGACGACTCAAGCCGCTGCGGCGCTCGCTGTCGTCGGGCGAAGCCTCGCCACCGCCGGTGCCTCCTTCCACGACATCACCCACCTGAGGGTCTACATTGAAAAAGCCGATTCAAAAACGACTGACCAACGCATTGCAGACTGGGAGTCCATCTACGCGCAGACATTCCCAGCCGAATCCGCGCCCGCGATAACCGTTCTACCCGTGGTTTCCTTGGTCAACGGCAGTATGCTCGAGATCGAAGCAATGGCGGTAATCTCCTCCGACTAACTGACGAGAACCGCGATGCTCGCGCCGACTTTCCTGCCCGATTGCCTCCCAGGTATCGACCGTCCCCGACTTCTCATCGACGGACAAGCCGTTGCGGGCTCTGCCACATTCGACACCATCAACCCGGCCACGGAGGAGGTGCTTTCCTCCGTGCCGGACTGCAACCTAACTCAACTCGATCAGGCCATCGCCGCGGCGGTACAGGCCTTTCCTAAATGGAGACGGGACGAAACCAAACGTCGCCAAGCCCTCCGTAACTGCGCGGCCGTAATTCGCACCCATCACGAAGACCTGTCGCGCCTGATCACCCTAGACCAGGGCAAACCCTTAACCGAAGCTCGTCGCGAAGTGAGCTACGCCGCTGAACTCTTTGAAGAACATGCCGTCCAGCCGATTCCCACTCAGGTTCTTGCTGATACTGACACCGTTTCCACCCGGCTAGTCCTTTGTCCTCTCGGCGTCGCTGCCCTCATTACGCCCTGGAATTTTCCCGTTGGCACTGCAGTGGTCAAAATTGCTCCGGCTTTGCTCGTCGGCAACACGGTCGTCGTAAAACCGTCTCCCCATGCTTCACTCGCGCCACTTTTTCTCGGGCAGATCCTCAGGCCACTTCTGCCGCCTGGAGTCCTCAACGTCGTGACCGGCGATGCCGTCATCGGAAGCGCCCTGGTGAGCGATCCTCGTGTCACCAAAGTCTCCCTCACCGGCTCGGTAGCCACCGGCCGAGATGTCAGCCGGCGCGCCGCCGCTGACTTGAAACGTATTACGCTCGAACTCGGCGGCAACGATCCGGCGATTGTGCTTCCCGACGCCGACATCGCGACCACCGCGCTCGGAATCGCTCGATCCGCCTTCCGCAACGCGGGCCAAGTTTGCAGCGCCGTAAAACGCGTCTACGTTCCCGAAGAGCTCGAACGCGCTTTGCTCAAGGCAATAAGTGCAATCTGCCGACAATTCGTCGTTGGCGATGGCCTGCACGAAGCCACCACCATCGGCCCCTTAGTGAATTCCGCCCAGCGCCGACGCGTTCAAACACTCGAGGCCGAATGCCGCTCCCAAGGAGCCCGAATTTCACCCTACCGAGGTGCCTATCCCACTCAGGGCTACTACCATCCTCCGACCCTAGTGAGTGGAGTGCCGGACACCGCCCGCATCGTGACTGAGGAACAATTCGGCCCCACTCTGCCTATTCTGACTTATCGCGACATCGACGATGCCATCGAGAGGGCGAACGATTCCACTTTCGGATTGTCCGCATCGATTTGGTCAACTGACATCACTCGTGCCGAGGCCATTAGCCACGAACTCGAATGCGGCCGAGTGGGCATAAATGGTCACAGTCGCAGCCTAGCGAACGCCCCATTCGGGGGATTCAAACAGTCAGGCATTGGTCGCGAACTTGGCCCATGGGGCACCGCCGGAATGGGCGAACTGAAGGTCATCAATACCTTCAAATAATGGCCGCATAAACGGAGTCCATCCGACCACACCGCGCCGCGCCCGATTCCTGCTTTCGGAATTTGCTCATGTTTTCCTTTCGCAACTTCACCCGGCTTTGCCGAATCGCTGGCTGGGCGGCTACCGTGGGGGCAGTTTCCAGCCTGGGATTTTGCCAGCCGGCCCCCCCCTCCCTAAACTTTGCCCAGCCTGCCCTCCACCCCTACTCCGATCCCTCCTCCGGGCGTTCGCGCTACCGCCACGCTGCTGCACCAGTCAACGCCCACCGACTCTACGATTTCTACCGGCGCCAAGCGCAATCCAGCCTAGCGACCAACGACACCTCGCCCCTGCTGCCTGCTTTCCCAGGCCTCGATGGCGGGTCATTCGGCCACTGGGGACAAAACGCCAAACTCGACGTCGTTCAAGATCGCTGGAGCAAGATGAAAACCGGCCCCGTCGTCGGTGGAATTATGACCTTGGGCGACGCCACCATCACCAAAGCCATCACTGTCAAAATCGGTGCATCCTCTCGTCCAGGTGGTGCCACGTTCGATCCGTTGACTCTCACCTACCGCGTAATCTGGTCTGGCGGGTTCCTGAAATTTCCCGCCTTGCGCTGGGGCCTAATGGGCAATCTCAAAACCGCTAAGACGCCCACTCTATTCGCCGACGATGCTTGCGGTTGGCTCTCCCCCGCTGAACAAAGCTACCATGGCTACTACCAAAACGGCCGCGACGTAGTCTTCCACTACTCCGTCGATCAAGCCGAGATTCTCGATCAACCGGGACAACTAGGATCGCTCTTTACTCGCACCATTGCATTCCAGAATTCAGCTAGCCCACTCCGAATCCGCCTCTTCCCGGTACCCTCCTCCGCTCGTTTTCTCCCATTCACGTCAGGTCTCCTCACTTACCAAGCTGGCGAAAGAACGATCGTTTTTGCCATCAAAGGCGGCGACTCACGACTCTTAGTGGAGAACGGATACATCATCGCCGATCTCGGAGAATCCTCCAACGAATCCGTCTTCAAAATTTACACCGGAGCGACCACGGATTCCCTCGAAGACACGTCGAGCCAAATTGCTGACGACCTCATTGGACGACCCTCTCAACTCATTACCGGTGGACCACCCACTTGGCCGGTCGCCATCACCCTGCCGGGTCAGCGCGGCCGCGATGATCTCCCTTACGTCGTCGATACCCTGCCGGTGCCGCTCGCCAATCCCTACGCCTCTCCTCTCTTCCTCACCGGGCTGGATTTCTTTGCCGATGGCCGCGCGGCGGTCGCCACATTCTTCGGCGATGTGTGGATCGTAAGCGGTCTCGACGATCGCCTTTCCGCGGTAACCTGGCGGCGCTTCGCCACCGGGTTGAACCAGCCACTCGGCCTCACCATCATTAACGAACAAGTCCACACCATCGGCCGCGATCAACTCACTCGTTTGCACGATCTCAATCATGACGGTCAAGCCGACTACTATGAAAATTTTTTCCATGCCTTCACCAGTTCGGCCGGCAGTCACGATTTCCAAACCGGGCTCCAAACCGATGCCTCGGGTAATCTCTATTTCGCTTCGAAGACCCAAGGAATCATCCAGGTCACGTCCGAGGGTAAATCCTCTCAAGTCATCGCAAATGGGATACGCAATCCCAATGGCCTCGGCGTGAGCCCATCCGGCGAAATCTACACGTCCGCGCAGGAGGGGGATTGGACTCCCGCTTCCATGATTATCGCAGCACGTTCGACTGCTCACTATGGATACCCAGTTTCTCCCGAGCATCCTGAGCCAGCGCTCCCCCTCGTCTATCTCCCTCGCGGAGTCGACAATTCCACCGGCGGCTTAGCCTTTTCCGATCCCACGCGTTGGGGCCCCCTATCCAATCAACTCATTGCACTATCCTACGGGTATTGCACTCACGCCATAGTACTCCGCGATACCACGAATGCGCACGTCCAAGGTGGCGTGGTTCCTTTACGCGGCGAATTCCTTTCCGGCGCCCATCGCGCGCGAGTGAATCCCATCGATGGTCAACTCTACGTGATCGGCACCCAAGGCTGGGGCACCTACGCTCAGTTTGACGGCTCTTTGCAACGAGTCCGTTACACGGGTCAACCCAGCCCCTACCCAACCGGATTCTCCGTCTATTCTGATGGCGTGAAAATCGACTTCAGCGCTCCCCTTAAGTCCACCAAAGAACAGTCAGTAGAACGTCACTTTGCCCAGCAATGGAACTACCGTTACTCGCGCGGCTACGGGTCACCCGAATTTTCCGTAAAACAGCCCAATCAAATCGGACACGACCGCCTCTCAATCGCATCGGTGCGAGTGCTGGATTCGGCCCGAAGCCTCTTCATCGAGCTTCCTGAACTCAAACCCAGTATGCAGCTTCATCTGCACCTTGATCCTCTCTTTGCAGGCATGTCCGCCAACCCCACCGACTTGTTCATCACCGTCGCGACCATCGCAGACTCGTTTCTGGACCCACTTTCGAAGGCTCTCCCTCAGAAACTACAACCTCCAGTCGTGACCGCCGCTTCCTCCCCATTTATCCCTTCCACCGCAGCGACCGCAAAGTCGACTCGGCAAGTAAATCTAAAAGCCAAATCCGGACTCAAATATGACCGAAAAAGTCTGATCGCCCGTGCAGGTGAGACGCTTACCCTCACACTCGAAAATACTGATTCTATGCCCCACAATTGGGTACTCGTGGCTAGCGGTGCCTACCAGCAAGTAGGCACCATGATTGAGCAGTCGGGTAACGCCCCCGACATCATGGCGCGCGACTACGTTCCGGACTTCCCTGCAATCCTGGCCGCGACCAGTTTAGTCGATCCCGGTGAGTCCCAATCGATCACCTTCACCGCGCCGATCAACCCGGGCAGCTATGTCTATTTTTGCACTTTCCCCGGCCACTGGAAAGTGATGCGCGGCACCCTCATCGTCTACTAGAACCGACGTTTGATTCGCATCGAATCAAACGTATTTTCCCTGCCCCAGATTGCGATAAAATATGAATCGTTTTCACGTCAACGACGCTTTACCAAATCGCGTCCACCCGCCAGATTCAATGTCCCCTTAAACGACGCACTAAATTCTTTTGGCCCGTCGGTCCCTTATTCTGTTTTCTTCTTAATTTCATGAATCTGTTTCTTTCGGTAACCCGGCAGTGCGCCGTCATCGCCCTGGCGAATCTGGCCGTGTCCGTCCAAGCGGGCCATGCACCGCATCCCACCAGCCAGGACTGGATGCATCACTACTACGAAAATCCCAATCCGGATCTCTTTGTTTCGTCCGTTTTCGAACTCAGTCGCACTCGCCACTTTGACCAGCCCGGCTACATCTCGTTAGGCTTGGGGTTTTTCGCCACTCTCTTCCGCGAACACCCTGACTACATCGATGAATGGATGAAATACAGTCGTCTGCTACCCGAGCAGGAACGCCGTCTTATGATCTCCGCGCTCTGGTGCGCAGGGCATCCGAAAGGCGAGGAATACCTGAGGTTCTACGCCGAGCAAGTGGTGGGCGAAAAACTCGCGAATCAACTACTGTCCACTCTCCAAGGAGAACGCTCATTCGACCGCCCGGATATCTCTTCCCGCCGTTCACTGTATCTCAAATGGGGCGTCTTTCTCGCCAGCGGAGATCCGGATGTGCTCCGATCAATTCTGGCCGCACTCACGGATTTGGAGGATCTCACGGCGCGTGATCGGTGGTGGTTGGCCTGCGCGGCCGCCGAGCACGAAACCGTTCTCGCTTTATGTGAGGCCGAACTGAACCGAGCCGACACTCCCCTGCGTGATGCGCTCCAACTTGTGCTCGACGCGCGAGAAGTCCGCCCCACCGGCTAGCTCATTCTATTCACCGCGGCTTACTGGCATTCAACATGCTTAAAAGATAGCATGCCCCGCCCCCGCTTCTCCTTTCTTCTGCTGGCTATTATGTCCGTCGCTACGATCGGTCAGGTCGGAGCCGAGCCACTTGCGCAGGTCGCGATTATTGCTGATCCCGCCCGCTTGCCAGGTGATGCCAATCGAGAGGGATCGGCGGAAATGGCGATTCTCATTCAGCTAGCTCAGCTCCAAAAGAAATCGCCGACCTCGATCGGCGTAATCGGAGTAGGCAATGATTTCGGTGTCTTCCACCACGGAACCCATCGCGCCCTAGAACTCGCCGTCGAACAAGGCATGCCTGTGGTGCGGCTATCCCGCACCGGCCGCCAACCCGCCTCCGCCCCCCAGAGTCTTTTCATCAATGGCGGCCAACTTGACCAAGAATCCGCCCGTCGGCTGCTCGCGCATTGCTTGGACCGCTTCGGTCCCTTTCCCCGCAACGCCGCTTCGGCCGCATGGCGGGCTCAACACCACCGCTACCAAACCGAATTCAATCAAGCCGAGGCGAGGTTACCCCAAAGTTGATTCGGATGGGCGATTAGCTTCTTCAGAGCCACCTTGCTCAGTTTTTCCCGATCCAGCCGCGGCGCCAAAAGAAGACTCCGAGTCCGCTGACGATACTCACGCAGACTCCCCAGAAAACAAAATAACTGTAGTGCCAGCCGAGCTCCGGGATGTGATCAAAATTCATGCCGTAAACTCCGGCCACGAAGGTGATCGGAATGAAGAACGACGCCATGATCGTGAGCACTTTCATGATCTCGTTCATGCGATTACCCACCGCTGACATATAGAGATCGTTCAAACTCGCCGCCTGCTCCCGATGCATCTCCACGATTTCGATGATCTGCAACGAGTGATCATAAACATCGCGCAGAAACGTGCGGGTCTCGTCATCGATTAATTTCATTTCGGTGCGCTGCAGTTCGTTGGCCACTTCCCGCAGCGGCCACATCACTCGGCGTAGAATCGATAACTCTCGTTTGACCGAATGAATCGCTTGCTGAATGTTCGGACCTGGATCACTGAGAACGGCCTCTTCCAACTCTTCGAGGCGGGTGCCGTAAGACTCCAATATGGGGAAGAAGTGATCCACCACCGCATCGAGTAGCGCGTAGAACAAATAGGAGATATTGTAGGTGCGAAGGCGGGCCCCGCCGCGGTTAAGACGCTCGCGAATCGGACCCCACACATCGCCCGGGAGCTCTTGAAACGTAATGATCGTCTTCTCGAATAGAAATAGACTCACCTGCTCTTGCTTCAGCTCGATGCCTTCCAACCGCATCATCCGCACCACCACAAAAAGATAGCGGTCAAACAACTCGACTTTCGGCCGCTGCGACGTGCGCAACACATCCTCGGCCGCGAGCGTGTGAAATTGAAATTTCTGCCGCATCTGATTAATAACATACGGATGAAGCCCATCAATATTGACCCACCGATGCCGCGCCCACGCGGGCCGTTTGTTCGCATGAAATTCATCCGCCGAGCCCTCCGACCATTCGATCCGTTCCTCACTAAAATCACACCAATAAACCCGCACTGCGCCTGGATCCGGCGGCACGTCCACGCCCTCGACCGATTCAATTCCCGGCGACGCCCCCAGCTGGATGGGCGGGGCTCCCACACTTTTTAAGGGATTGGCGGCGCTGATGTTCGAGATCAGCCACTTGCTCAGTCGCTCCACTTCTTTGAGTGGATTGACCAAGGGCTTAGGAGGGGTGAGACGAGGCACGTCATGGTTAAAACCGATTCCTGCTCCAATGCCTAGATCATTTACCCAACGGCGGCCTTGTGCTGCACCAGAGTCTGGCTTGGGTTGAAAGCATGCCCGAACTCGCCGAAGTCGAATTTTACCGCAAGCGTTGGCACCAGGCTGCCGTCAGGCAAACGGTGACTCGAGTGCGTGCCCACTCGGCCAAAAAAACTTTTCGATACGCTCCTTCCGCTTTGATTCGGCGCCATCTTCTCACCGCTAAACTGATCGAATCCGAAACCGCAGCTAAGCAAATGGCGTTCCGGTTCGACAATGGTGCTTGGCTCGGAGTTCACCTCGGGATGACCGGAGAACTCACGGCCGTCCCCCATCGCCAAACCGCCGCGAAGCACGATCACCTCGTGCTCGACATGGAGGACGTCAGTTTGGTGTTCACCGATCCCCGTATGTTCGGCGGCGTGCGCTTTCATCTGGGCCCCGAAGTCCCCCTGTGGTGGACTAAGATCGCCCCATCGCTCCTCTCCACCGCATTCACCTCTACCGAACTCGCCGCGTTCCTGCAGCGCCGAGCCCGAGCCCCCCTCAAGGCCGTCCTCCTAATGCAAGAACGTTTCCCCGGCATCGGCAATTGGATGGCAGACGAGATTCTATGGCGCGCCGGCATTCACCCCGCTCAGCCCGCTGGCACCCTGACCCCGGCCGAAACCAAAACACTCTATCGCGAAGTCCGCCGCGTTTGTCGCAACGCCATGAAACGCATTGCCGGCGAGGACGACTACCTCCCCCACGACCTCAACGTCGGTATCCCCAACTCCTGGCTCTTCAGTCACCGCTGGCGAGATGGCGGTATTTGTCCTCGCACCAAAGTCACGCTTGAACGCGCCGATATCGGTGGTCGCACCACCTGCTGGTCGCCCGCTCGCCAAATTCTCCGCAAGTCATGAGCCCGCCCAAGAAACAACGCCTCGACGAGCTCCTCGTCACCCGCGACCTCGCCGACTCCCGCGCCCAAGCCAAAGCCCTCATCATGAGTGGTCGCGTTCGCCTCGGCTCTGCCCGCCTCGAAAAGCCCGGCAAGGTCTATCCATCCGACCTCGATGTCTCCGTCGATCAACCTCCCCGTTTCGTGAGTCGCGGGGGGGAAAAGCTCTCCGGATTCCTCGAGTATTTCGAGATTTCCCTCACCAACCTTCACGTGCTCGACGTGGGCGCGTCCACGGGCGGCTTCACTGATTGCGCGCTGCAAGCCGGCGCATCCGATGTCGTGTGTGTCGATGTTGGGCGAGCTCAACTCCACCCCAAACTCCTCAATGACTCTCGGGTCACCAACATCGAAAAACTCAACGCCCGCACGCTCGCCGAAACCGATCTGCCCCGCCCCCATTTCGATGCGATCGTCATGGACCTCTCGTTCATCTCGCTGCGCAAAGTGTTGCCCGCTGTTTGGACCAAACTCGCTCCTGGCGGTCGACTCATCGCTCTCGTGAAGCCACAATTTGAAGCCGGCAAATCCGAGGTCGATAAAGGACGCGGCGTCATCCGCGACACCGCCGTGCAAGAACAGGTGCTGGCCGATATCTCCGGCTTCGCCTTGACCGAGCTCCCCGGAGCCCAACTGATCGGCACGATGGATTCCCCCATATTCGGCACCGACGGAAATCGAGAATTTCTGCTCGGATTGCGCAAGTCCTGAAGCCGTCGCGCAAGTCAGTGAAGGAGCAGTGAGTGGCATCGAGCCGACGGTCCGGCCTACCTCACCCAACGCGGATCGGACGGAGCTAGCCCCTCCGCCGCCCGCCACGGGAAGAGCCCAGCGCCGGCCGAAACATAAACCGAGAAATTACTTGAGGGCCTATTACCCAACGCCGGATAAGCAGAACCACGAGGTGCGCAAAATAATCAAGTGCGTTTAAGCTACGGCCGCAAACGACGGGGTGTTGCACCGACCAAACTCTCCCCATCCCACCGCTCAGGAGTTTGATGTTTCGCCCCGCGGTGATAATCCATTCTTCATTCTTGGATCTACTGGCGCTTGAGTCGGCGCCATCGGCTTCGACTACACGGTCCCGGTAGGCATCGGCTTCGAATAGACTGCCATCCGCCTGCACCTTCATCCATCGAACAACCCGGCCTCGTCACTCTGGCGCACGGTGCGCCCGCACAGTTATTCAAATGACTCGCTGCCCCAGCGCATTAGGAACTAACTCACGGGACGAAAGGAAACCGATATCACCGAGCTGGCCTTCCTGATCAATCGAGACCTTACCCACTGGCGCGCCCCTCGACAATCTCCCTCAAAATCTTAATTCAACCTCCCACTTCGGTTTCAGCATCACTTCCCCAAGCTCGCCATGGTGCATTTTTAAAAATTCTTGGGCTAGGAATCTAGCCCACTCCAAGTATCATCGAATCCCCCCAATTTTGGTGGTCCTCGAGCAGAGACATTTCCATGAATAGTGGCTCCAACAAATCACCTAATACCCCAGAGACCAACTTGCCAACGCGACCGGAGAATATGCCCGATTTTATCGTGTTCGGGGCGGCCAAATCGGGCACCACCGCTTTCCATCGGGCACTCAGCAGGCATCGGCAGATTTTCTGCACCACGCCTAAAGAACCCAATTTTTTTAAATACTCGGGAAAACTTTCCCGCGCTACGGACCTCAATCGAAAACTCGGTATCCAAACTGAATCAGCCTATCGGTCCTTGTTCCGCAATGCCGGCAATTCTCAAGTTCGAGGAGAGGCCAGCGTCACTTATTTTCAAGTAGATGAGACTCCCAGCCGGATTCACCAATCTATACCCAAGGTAAAACTCATCGCAATTTTGCGCCAGCCCGTGGATCAGGCCTACTCGGCTTGGCTTCGTGCTCGACAAGAATTCAGCGAACCAATTGAGGATTTTTACGCCGCCTGCGAAGCCGATTCAGAACGATTATTCAAGACTGATTGGAATTATCTAGAGACCGGTTATTATGCCCGTCGACTTCGTATGTGGTTCGCATTTTTTCCCCGAGACCAGTTCAAAATCTTCCTCTACGAGGACTGGCAACAAGACCCTGAAGGTGTTCTCCGCGAGACCTGTCACTTTCTCGAAATTCCGCCGGACCCTTCCCCGACCATTACCCGAGATAATGTCACGTCCATCCGGACTCGATTTGCTTGGCTGCATCCGCTTTTAAACCCCAGCCTCAGTCTGCGCACTCTGGTTCATCGCATCTTCCCCCCCGGTGTGCGCTCCCGCGCAACGCGATTCCTCCGTCGAATCAATCACGGACAATCCGCCCCCCTTGATTCCTCTGTCCGGGCCAAACTTACGGCACGATACGAAGACGATATTACTGAACTGGAAACTCTGATCAATCGAGACCTTACCCACTGGCGCGCCCCTCGACAACCTCCCTCAAAATCTTAACTCAACCTCCCACTCCGGTTTTAGCACCGCCTTCACCATCGTGCATTTCCGAAGGTTAATGAAATGGTCGAACCACCCTGTTTAATAATTTTAGAAAAGGCTACTGATAGAACTAAGGGAAGTGAAACAGGATTATTTTATACCGTAAGGATTTCCTCTCTCGGATTCCCTCCCACCACCTCGCTAAAAATTAATTCCCTATCACTATCAGTCAGGCACCATTGCCTCGTGCCCAACCACCGGCATTGTATTCAGTAAGTCAATGCGTAACCAATAGCATTTCCGCGCTATCGTCGCACAATACCATCGGGCTTAAATGCTTCTCAAATACCGCAGATACAGTTCTGCGCACGCCCGGGCGTCGGATAACGCATCATGGTGATTCAGCGGGATGCCGTGCTCACCACAGAGTAAATTTAGCTTCTTCTTATAAATTTTGTAGGTGCATTGCGGCTTATAACTCGGCTCGGCCATCCTGTAGAACTCCATCGTCTTGCGCAGACAGGAGAAATCAAACGCACCATTATGGGCGACCAGCGTGCGCCCCTCAATGTAACCACGTATCTGCGGCCAGACCGTATCGAAGAACGGCGCATCCCTCGTGTCGTTCTCCGTCAGGCCATGCACATTGGTATTCCAGTAGCTATAGGTATTCTCCGGCGGCTGAACCAAAATACTCAGCTGCTCAATCACCTGTCCCTGCTCCACTCGCACGATCCCAATCTGGCAAATACTGGAGCGCGCAGGCTGCGCCGTTTCAAAATCAATCGCGGTAAACGTGGGCATATTCCATACCGTCTAAAAATAATAAGGCCCTACGCGAGCTTCCCGGCACATACGCCTAGATTACTCGCGGCAGGGGCGAGCATCGTTCCTCCCTACTGTAGCCTGGTGAAAACCAATTTCCGATTGGCTACCAATTCAGTCTATTTTTTGCCTAAGGTCCTATTCAATAAATGCATGCTTAAAGAAACCTTTCGAGCGGTGCGGAAGCGCTTTCGATCTCTAATAGCAAGAGTTCAAAAGTATTTTGAGCTGCGGCGAAATAAAAGCAGCCCTGCCGCGACGGTCTTTACTGAGATCTATGAAACGAATCGTTGGGGCGGGGA
>Ga0075109_1000536_pt1 | contig 26241 bp, 20 predicted proteins | sample AntAceMetag02UKD_FD_69798 | JGI IMG/M metagenome (GOLD analysis project Ga0075109, IMG submission 69798) | Saline lake microbial communities from Ace Lake, Antarctica - Antarctic Ace Lake Metagenome 02UKD | ecosystem: Environmental > Aquatic > Non-marine Saline and Alkaline > Saline | place...
ATTATAAAATTTCTACAATTTTAAATGTTTAGCATCATTAATTTTTTTAAGTTGCTTGTCTTTGCCATAAGCAAAGTGCTTATCCATATCTGGATAATATTGATAGGCGATCGGCTTTCTACCTAAACTAACTGCCATTTCCCTTACATGATGAGGGTCTGCTCCACAGCAAATACCAATAAAGTTTACATTCATTTCAGCGCAATCTTTTGCAAAATTACCCATCTCAAATCTTGTACATGTTAGACCGTCAAGAGCAATATGAGAAACATTGCCATCAATACAATCACAACCTTCATCTTTAATGTACATGAAAGTTGGATACTTTTCATTTGTTCTAAATGGAACGGGAAGGGCAGCGACATGACAAGACACACTTTTTTTAATCTCAGGTAATAGTTTTTTCATCATGGTAGGACCGCGATAACAATTTAAACCAACTACATCTGCACCATGATCTTCAAGTATTTTACAAGCTTCACCAACTGAGTGCCCATCTCTTGTTTTATCTCCAGCCGGAACAGCTAAATTTACAACAGCGATCATTCCTGCATCTTTAATTGCCTTAAGAGCAATTTGAGCTTCACCCGTCCAAGAAATTGTTTCTGCTATCACAAAATCTACTCCCGCTTCTTTTGCCCAACCAATTTGTTCTTCAAACATTTTTTGACAATCAATATGGGATTGCTTGTCTGCAGTGTCATAGATATTTGTATTAGCAACATTGCCAGCAACCATTAAATTTAACTCTGGAAATTCATCAGCTGCAGCTTTAGCTATTTTTAAAGCATTAGTCTGCAGAGACTCTAAAAGATGCTCTTTTCCAATTAATTTTAATTTTTCACGATGCCCATAATAAGTGAAGGCTTCAACAACATCAGAACCAGATCTAATAAATTCACGATGCAATTGAGTCACTACTTCAGGATGTTCTAAAACAACCTCCGGTACATAAGCTCCTGCTGAAAGATAGCCTCTTCTCTCCATAGCAAATAAATAGCCTTCTGCACATATAACAGGACCTTGGTCCAATCTCTCAATAAGATTCATGTAACTACGTTATATTTTTTTATATTAAGATAAATATTTTTTTTGAGTCCCAAGACCTATCGAAATTAAAGTCTCTAACTCGTGCGTTCCCAAGGTTTCTGAAACTTTTTCATAGGTTGCGTTCTCTCCTAATATCTCAACCGGATACCCTAAATGCAAAAATTGCTCAGGAATACTTGAAACATCGATCGTAACTAAATCCATGGAAATTCTTCCAAGAACTTTTGCCGGAATACTATTTATATAAGTAATTGCTCGATTACTTGCTGACCTCATATAACCATTTGCATAACCAAAATTGATAGTCGCAGTTTTTATTTTTTTTTGAGCTATATATGTTTTTCCATAACCTACTGTTTCATTTTTATTAATGGAAGATGTTTGAATAATAGGTGCATATAAGGAAGCAACTTGCTTAAGCCCAAATGATTTTTTTTTAAAAGGATTCATACCGTAAAGACTCTTACCGGGTCTTACATAATCTAAATGATAATTTGAATTTAAGAAGCAACCCGACGAATTAGCGATGCTTAATTTATAATTAAGATTTTGATTTAAATTTAGTAATTGCTTTAATTGTTTATTACTGTTTTTTTTATCTTTCTCATCAGCTGAAGTAAAATGACTCATTAGAAATGACACATTCAACATTTTTAGTTTTTCATTGAGATAAGAAAGTTCATTATGCTTAAATCCCATTCTATTCATTCCAGTGTCTATTTGTATAACCGCATTCATTTTTTTATTTTTTAATAAACTATATTTTAAAACGAGTTCTAATTGACCGGGATTATTAATAATAGGAGTTATTCTATTTTTATCTAATATTCCTACTTCATGATGATTGATTGGTCCAGAGAGAACAAAAATTCTTACTTTTTTATATATGTTTCTCAGATTAAGGGCGTCATCTATGTTGGCAACATATAAATTTTTACATCCTGACTTTATTAATGTTTCAGAACATTTCATCATTCCATGCCCATAACCATCGCCTTTAACAACTCCAATTATCAATGACTTATTAGTAATTTGATTAATTAATCTATAATTATGCTTGAGAGATTTTAAATCTATAAATAGTTGAGCTTTTTCAATAGTTTTTATATATGTATTAATTTTGTCCATATTTTACTGTTCCAATCTATGAAACTTTTAGCTTTATCGTTTACCACTTTCAGATATATAATAAAATTAGGAATGAATAAAGAGCATTCACCAGATCATATAATATCATATATTTTTTGATTGTGTTTGTTTCTGCTTTTGATGTTTTTAATATTAAATAATATCAAAAGTTAAATATAAAAGAGGAGAACGATATGAAAGTAAGAAATAGTATTGTTGGATTAATCGCAGCTGTAGTTATCTCATTATCAAGTTTTGCTAATATTGCAAAAGCTGCTAGCTCTGATCCAATCAGAATTCCAGTGTTAAACTGGTCAAGTCAAGTTGTTATGGCTAATGTTATTGGTCAGGTCTATGAAGAGTTAGGTTATAATGTTGAATTAGTTCCTGCTGAATCCGCTTCAAGATATGAAGCTGTCAGAGTAGGTGATCTTCATTTAGCTCACGAAACATGGCAGTCAACTATGGCTAAGCCTATGTATGAAGCAATGGATAAAGGTGGCTTAATTGATGCCGGTAGCCATGCAGCCCCAACACTAGAAGATATGGGTGTACCTAACTGGGTTATAGAGCAAGACTTATGTCCTGGTCTTCCTAATTGGGAAGCTTTAAAATCTGCAGAATGTCAAAAGAATTTTGCTACTGCTGATTCAGGTGGTAAGGGTCGTTGGTTAGAAGGTCCTTATGAGTGGCATACTGATGTGATGCCTAACAGACTTAAAGGTCTTGGACTAGATGATCAGTGGACTGTTAAGTTTGCTGGAAGTGCTGATGCGCTTTGGACTGAACTTGCTGCTGCCAAAAAAGAAGGTCGTGGAACGGTTATTTTTAACTGGACTCCGAACTTTACTGATGCAGAAGGTTTTACTTTCATCGAATTTCCTACTTTTTATCAGGGATGTAGAATTGAAGACGGTGGAACGGTTGAAACTACAGGTTGTGGTTCACCAGTTGGTTGGTTAAAGAAGGCAGCTAATGCTAAGTTCCCTCTTACTCACACTAGTGCATATAAGTTCTTAACTAAAATGGAAGCTACTGCCGGTCAAATCGGTGAAATGGCTAACAACGTTGATAACTTAGGCATGACACATGCTGATGCAGCAACTGCTTTTATTGCTAATAACAGAGATGCTGTTGACGAGTGGTTGAAGTAAGTAAAACTTAAATACTATAAATTTAAATCCCCCTTCTTTTTTTAAGTTAAGGGGGTTTTTTTTCTTTAGTTATATCTTATAATAAAAAAACACAATGTCTGAAAAATCAAATATGAATAAATCTCCCGTAATAAAATGTGAGTCCGTTTATAAAATTTTTGGAAATAATGCGGAAAAACTTTTAAAAGAATCAAACGGCATAGTCGACTCAAAATCTTTTCATGCTGCTGGGTGTATCGTAGGAGTTAATAATGCATCTTTTGAGGTTCATAAAGGCGAAATGTTAGTTGTGATGGGTTTATCTGGTTCGGGAAAATCTACGTTACTAAGATGTATTTCCCGCTTAAGTGAATCAACAGCAGGTAAGATTTATATTGATGGTGAAGATCTTAATGCTATGAACGGTAAAGAACTGATTGAACTTCGAAGAAATAAAATGGGGATGGTCTTTCAAAATTTTGCACTTTTACCCCACAAAACTGTATTAGAGAATATCGCTTTCCCACTTCAGGTTAAAGGAATTACTCCAGATCAATGCATTACCAAAGCAATGGAAATGGTTGATTTGGTCGGACTAAAAGGAAGAGAAAACTACTTTCCTAGAGAATTATCAGGTGGTCAGCAGCAAAGAGTAGGGATAGCGCGTTCACTTGCAGTCGAACCCGATATCTGGTTTTTAGATGAACCATTTTCTGCGCTTGACCCTCTAATTCGTAAAGAAATGCAAGATGAATTTTTGCGATTACAAGGAGTATTAAATAAAACAATTATGTTTGTTACTCATGATTTTGATGAAGCATTACGGTTGGCAGATAGAATTGCAATTATGAAAGATGGAATAATCGAACAATTAGATACACCCGATAATATTGTTTTGAATCCCGCAACTGAGTATGTAAAAAAATTTACACAAGACGTTCCAAGAGAAAAAGTTATTAAAATCGAATCCATCATGGATCCTATCGACCCAACTATTACTAATAAATTAAAAATATCTAAAAATGATTTAATAGAAAAAATAGCTGAGACTATCTTAAGTAGTAAAGAACCTTTAAATGTCATCGATCCTAAAGATGATAAAATAGTCGGATCTTTAAACTCATCTAAAGTAATTAAAGTTTTATTTGGAAGTTAAATTTAATTTATAATGTTGAGTAAATTTAAAAATTCTAGACCTCAACAATTCTTACTTCTTTTTTTTATTTTTCTAATTTCTTATTTTATAGTACCTGAGTCGGAAGGAAATTATCTTTGGAGATTACCCTCTTTATTTAAAGATTTCCCACTTTGGATTAATAATTTAATTTATAGCGCTCTTTATGATTGGTTTCCTTTAAAGGTTTGGGATCCGGTATTTGAAATGTATGAAAAAAAAGCCGCAATTAGAGAGTTTACCCGAGCTATATCTAGTGGTGTTTTGTTTTTAATTACATTTATTAGAGAAATTTTTCTTGGTGGAGCGCAGACAATCGGCACTTTCGTTAGTAGCTCTTGGCTGAATTCAAATAAATGGTTTATATGGCCAGCACTTCCATGGACTGCGGTTGTAGCAGGTGGAATGCTTCTTGGTTATCACCTTCAAGGAGTTCGTTTAGCATTATTAGCAGGTATAGGAGCTTGTTATCTTTCTCTATTTGGCCAGTGGGAACCTTCAATGCAAACTTTATCTTTTGTTTTAATCACAGCTCCCATATGTTTTATTTTTGGATTAAGTTTAGGAGTTTGGGGTTACTTAAATAAAAAAGTTGAATCAGCCTTACAGCCAATTTTAAATGTTGCCCAAACAATGCCTCATTTTTCATTTTTAGTTCCTGTTATGATATTATTTGGTATTGGTGATCATGCTGGAGCAATTGCGACTATTATATTTGCAACACCTCCTATGGTGCGTTTAACAATTCTTGGTTTAAAAAAAATATCACCTGAAGTTGTTGAATCTGGACTTATGAGTGGATGTAATAAATTCCAATTATTATTTAAAGTTTTAATTCCTACTGCTAGAACTGACATTTTAATTGGCGTGAATCAGGTTATTATGCAATGTCTTGCTATGACTGTTATAGCTTCTTTTATTGGAGCTAAGGGATTAGGTTTTAATTTAAAGTTAGCTTTAAATTCATTAAAAATTGGTAAAGCTGCTGAAATAGGAATTTGTATTGTTATCATTGCTATCGTATTAGATAAATTTTCACTTGCATGGGCGAACAAACAAAAAAATTATTTTGCAAATTTAAATTTTTGTCAAAAAAATAAAAATTTAATTATTTTTTCTATTTTATTAATTGTGTGCTCTATTTTTGCCTATATTGGCGGTTTGTATTTTAATAATATTAACTATCTATATTTAGTTCCTTACGAAAAAGGTTTTAGTATTTCACCTTTATTAGACGCCGGGGTTGACTGGATTTGGGAAACTTTTTTTTATTATCTAAATTCGTTTAATATATTTCTTATTACAAATATTTTAGTCCCAATGAAAATGGCTTATCTGGGAATGCCTGTAGTTTCTACATTTATTTTAGTGATGGGTGCAGGCTTTATAGTTGGGGGTATCAGATCTTCTCTGATTGTAGGATCTCTATTTTTATTCATAGCTTTATCAGAATATTGGGACAGAGCTTTAATTACAATGTATATGGCGACATTTGCAGTCATTATTGCAACTTTTATTGGTTTAATTGTTGGATTATCTTGTGCTCAAAATTCTAAATCAACTGCGTTCATGCTTTTTATATGTGATTTTTTTCAAACCTTTCCTTCTTTTGTTTATTTAATTCCTGTCATTCTTTTATTTGGTATTACTGACACTTCTGTTTTACTTGCTGCAATAGTTTATGCAACTATACCAGCTACAAGATATACTATAGAGGGATTAAAAAGTGTCCCATTATCTCTCCATGAGGCAGGTTCAATGTCTGGAGTTTCAAGAATACAAAGATTGATTGCTATAGAAATCCCACTTGCATTTCCTCATATTATGCTAGGTATTAATCAAACACTTATTTTTTCTTTATTCATGATAGTGCTAGGTGCTTTAATTGGAACTGAGGATTTAGGTCAAATTATAATGGGAGCATTATCAAGAAAAGACGGTGCGGGAGTAGCTCTTACTCTAGGAATATTTGTATCTTTTATCTGTCTTGCGGTAGATCATTTGATCCGAACCTGGTCTGATAGGCAAAAAAAATTACTTGGCATAGATTCATAGACTGATAATTAAATGGTTAAGTATCTATATCTTATTTTAGCAATTAGCCTAGAGGTGATAGGAACTTCCTCCCTCAAGGCATCAGAAGGGTTTACTATTCTTAGACCAAGTATTCTATCCATAATATCTTATTCTGCTTGTTTTTATTTTTTAGCTTTAACTTTCAAGAACTTTGAATCTATCGGATATGTTTATGCGGTATGGTCAGGATTTGGAATAGTGCTCTTAACTTTAGTGGGTATTTTTTATTTTAAAAACCAAATGGATATTGCGGGTATCATAGGATTAAGTTTAATTATACTGGGCGTGATAATTTTAAATATTTTTTCTAAAATATCGGCTTAATTTTTTTTATTAAAATAACGAAATGCGCATAATCCCACGATATGAAACAAAAAATAATATTAACATAAAGATTATTTTTAATTTTATGTTTAAAATAGACTCATGATTATACCAACAGTATCTAGACCTTATGAACCGGGTTTACCTGCTTTAGGAAATAATCAAGAGCAATATTCTGTTCATGGTAATGGATCTATGGCTATTAAGCTTGAACAGGGAGATAGCTTTCATATTGTTAATTTAGAAGGTCATCAAAAAGCTGAAATAGTTTGTTTTTTAGAAAATGGTAAAAACGATCTTTCGGCATTAGGGTTAAAAAAAGAGCATGACGGCAGACTCACAAAGTCTATTTTAAATGAGGACAATGAATCCGCAATAGTAGTTCGTTTAAAACTAAAAAAATTTAAAATTGATATTAAATCAATCAACCAATCAGTTTTAGTTTTTTCCAATGATTCTTTAACTGGTTCAATTGAAAAATTTACCGCACAACTTAATTGTGTTTGTATCATCTCTGCCCCTGGTGGAATTGATATTATTTCAGAAGGAGTTCCTGCAACTGACTTGAGATTAATTGTCGAAAGAGTGAAGTCTAGAATTGAAGGAGAGTATATTTTACCTGATCCGATAGGAGATCCTATTAATGAAATTTTTATTAAAAGACAAACTGCAATTGCCTATGAAGTAGAAGAGGGAGATTATATTCAAGTCATAGATGTATTCGGAAGACAGTGTTCTGATTTTACTGCTTTTGATGCTAGTTTATTGCAAAAGGGAAAAGAAGTCGGTATTGACACGACTAATTCAAGATACATTATGGGTGGTGGATCGATGCCAGGTCTTCATTCAAAATATTTTACTGAAAATCACGAACCTTTAATTGAAGTCATTAGAGATACTGTTGGTCGTCATGACACATTCGGCACAGCATGCACATCTAAATTCTATGATGATCATGGTTATTTTGGACATCCCAATTGTTCTGATAATTTTAATTATGCGTTAGACTCTTACTCAGTAAGAAAAAGATTAGGCTGGAATGCCATAAATCTTTTTTATAATACAAGTATTGACGGAAACAATTCTATTGTCTTTGATGAACCTTACTCTAGACCGGGTGATTACATTTTAATGAAGGCAGTAAAAAATTTAGTATGTGTAACATCGGCTTGTCCTGATGATATAGACCCAGCTAATGGTTGGAATTGTACGGATATGTTTGTTAGAATTTACCGACCAAATAAGCCATTTAGTAAAGGAGGAGCTTATAGAATGAAACCCGATGCAGAACCAAAATTAACAAAAGAAACAGGCTTTCACCCACGCGTCTCTAAGTTGACAGAAAATATAATTGATTATAAGGGTTTTTGGCTTGCTACAAAATATAATAATAATGGCGCTCTCCAGGAATATGAAGCTTGTCGAGAAAGAGCAATTATTATGGATTTATCCGCTCTAAGAAAATTTGAAATTTTAGGCCCTGATGCTGAAGAATTAATGCAAAGAACTTGTACGAGAAATATTCGAAAACTAGCGGTTGGCCAAGTTGTTTATACTGCAATGTGTTATGACCACGGGGGTATGATAGACGACGGAACTGTTTTTAAAATGACTGACACAAATTTTCGTTGGATTTGCGGAGATGAGTATTGTGGAGAGTGGTTACGAGAAAAAGCAAAAGAATTTGGTTTAAAAGTTTGGATCAAATCTTCAACTGATAATCTTCACAATGTGTCTGTCCAAGGACCTAAGAGTAGAGAAATTCTTAAAAAAATCGTATGGACTCCTGACCATCAAACCTCTTTAGACGAACTGGGATGGTTTAGATTTACTATTGGAAATTTGAATGAAATAAACGGAATTCCAATTATGGTTTCGAGAACTGGTTACACAGGTGAACTTGGATATGAAATTTTTTGCCATCCAAGACATGCGCCAGAAATTTGGGATGCAGTAATGAAAGCTGGAGAAGAATTCAAAATTGCACCTATGGGATTAGACGCATTAGATTTAGTTCGTATTGAAGCAGGCTTAATTTTCGCAAACTATGAGTTTGATGATCAAACAGATCCTTTTGAGGCTGGCATTAGTTTTACTGTTCCTTTAAAATCAAAAGAAGATGATTTCATAGGAAAAGAAAACTTAATTAAAAGAAAAGCCAACCCTCAAAGAACATTAGTGGGTTTGGAAATTGAGGGGAATGAGCTTTGCGGTCATGGTGATTGTGTTCATGATGTTGGGGCTAAAGCGCAAATTGGAACTATTACCAGTGGAGTGAAATCTCCTATTTTAAATAAGATGATTGCTTTATGTAAAATGGATATAAATTACTCTGCAATCGATACTGAAGTTGAAATTGGAAAATTAGACGGACATCAAAAAAGAATAAGGGCTAAAGTGGTTAGATTTCCTTTTTATGATCCGGATAAAACGAGAGTTAAAGCTTAAATATTTAATTCTTCATATAGGATTCATAGGAATCATCTAATTCTTTTAACCAGTCAGTATGATGAACAGGCGCCATTGTCCCAGTCATTAATGATTTGTAGGATTTATTTCTATATCCCATGATGTCATTGTGCTTATCGTGCTCCCAGTCCATAAAAGTTTTATTTACACCCTCTATATCAAATGTTGGATAGTCAGTCGCTTCAATTAGTTCTTTAGTGTAATCGCCTTGAAACCAAATCATATCTTCATCTGTTTCCAGTTTTTCTTCTCTTTCTTTCCATTCTTGATTATTTTTTAACATTTCTTCTTTTGATGGCAATGCAATTTTCCCAAGTATATGATCTCTTGCATACCAGGCTTGGGCATCAAACATATTAAAAGTATAAAACTGATCTTGCATTCCTAAGTACATCATTTTTGGATTATCTACCCAAAAAATCCCTTTATAAATTCCTAAAGGCCATAAACAGTTATTTGTTTTTAATTTTAAATCATCGGTTAAGAATGGAAAATAATGCAGGTATCCTGTACATAGTATAATTGCATCAACAACTCTTTTTGAACCATCTTTAAAATGAACTGTGTTACCTTCTTCAACTTTAGTAATTAAAGGGACCTGTGAAAAATTTTCTGGCCAATGAAATCCAGTGGCATTCGTTCTATAACTAATTGTTATAGATTTTGCTCCATACTTATAACATTGGGATGCTATATCTTCAGCTGAGTAGCTTGTTCCAACAATTAATAAATCTTTATTTTTAAATTCTAAAGCATCTCTAAAGTCATGCGCATGCATAACACGCCCGCCAAACTTATCTAAGCCTTTGAAAGTAGGTACATTAGGAGTTGAAAAATGACCACTAGCACAAACTACATAATCAAACATCTCTGAACTCACTTGATCATTTTTTAAATCATGAGAAGTAATTGTGAAATTATCATCCTCCTTATTATAGATAACACTTCTTACTGGTGTTCTAAATTTTATTTTATTTCTAAAGTTCGATTTAGCTAATCTTCCTTGAATATAATCTAACATCACTGCTCTTGGTGGGTAAGACGCAATAGGTTTTCCAAAATGTTTTTCAAATGTATAATCTGCAAATTCAAGACATTCTTTTGGTCCATTAGACCAAAGATATCTATACATACTACAATGGACAGGTTCTCCGTATTCATCAGTACCGGTTCTCCATGTATAATTCCACAGACCACCCCAATCTTCTTGCTTTTCAAAACATACGATTTCAGGAATCTTGATTCCTTTTTTTTCCGCTGATTCAAATGCTCTTAATTGTGCTAACCCACTTGGACCTGCTCCGATTATTGCTACTCTTACCATTTTAATAACTCCTACTAGAACTTAACATATCGTATTAAAAAAAAGTCGATATTAAAACCATTTTTCCTGTGAATAATTTAATTTAAACAATAAAAATAGGGGTTAAAGTTGTTCCATAATTTGAAACACGATTATACGCTATCCTTTATTGATCTATATATTTCTTCTCATAGAATAAAAATTAAATATGCAAAAATATTCAGCACTTAGTCTTATCAAAAACGCATTCTCTAATCATCAAAATTGGGATGCGGTTTGGAGAGACCCAGAACCAAAAAAAGAATACGATGTTATTATTATTGGTGGTGGTGGCCACGGTTTGGCAACGGCATACTATCTTGCTAAAGAACATAATATTACTAACGTAGCTATACTTGAAAAGGGGTGGATTGGCGGAGGTAATATTGGTCGTAACACAACTATTCTTCGTTCAAATTATATGTTTGATGCCAGTGCTCATTTTTATGAATTTGGAATGAAACTTTGGGAAAACTTAAGCTTAGAACTTAACTATAATGTTATGTATTCACCAAGAGGAATTATTAATCTTGCTCACTCTGATGCGCAACTTAATGCCTACGCTAGAAGAGGCAATTCAATGAGATTAAATGGAATCGATGCTGTTTTATTAAATAGAGATGAAGTAAAAAAAATGATTCCGTTCGCAGACTTTTCTGAAAATTGTCGCTTTCCGATTTTTGGAGGGTTAATGCAACCCAGAGGTGGAACTGCAAGACACGATGCTGTTGCTTGGGGTTACGCAAGACAAGCTGATGCAATGGGAGTCGATATAATTCAAAATTGTGAAGTAACAGGATTTGATGTGAATAATGGAAAAATTTCTGGTGTAAGAACTTCACGTGGAGATATCAAAGCCAAGAAAGTTGGCTTATGTGTTGCGGGTAACACTACTTTACTTGCCGATAAATTAAATATGAGATTACCGGTTGAATCTCATGTTCTTCAAGCTTGTGTTTCAGAGCCAGTTAAACCTTTGCTGCATAACGTAGTAACATTTGGGGCAGGTCATTTTTATTGTAGCCAGTCAGATAAAGGAGAAATGGTAATGGGTGGAGATCTTGATGGGTATAATAGTTATGCACAAAGAGGAAACTTACCAATGATCCAACATATTCTATCGGGAGGTCTAGCTGTATTTCCAAATTTTAGTAGATTAAAGATGTTAAGAAGTTGGGGCGGAATTATGGACATGTCTATGGATGGAACTCCTATTATTGACAAAACTCATATAGATGGAGTTTACCTAAATTGTGGATGGTGTTATGGTGGTTTTAAAGCAACACCTTGTTCTGGATATGTTTTTGCGCATACAATCGCCAAAGATGAAGCTCATGAATTAAATGAAGCATTTAATTTAGAACGTTTTCATAGTGGCAATATAATTGACGAAAAGGGTGTAGGTCCAAAACCTTGGATTGGTTAAATCATGCTAGAAATTAAATGTCCTTTCTGTGGTAAGAGATCTCAAAATGAGTTCGCCTATGGGGGAGATGCTACTGTTAAAAGACCCGCCCTAGGAAAAGAAGTAAGTACTAAAGATTGGGATGATTTTGTTTATTTTAGAGATAATCCCAGAGGTAAACATTCAGAATTATGGCATCATGTTTCAGGTTGTAGACAATGGTTTAAAGTTTCAAGAGATACAGCTACACATGAAATTTTTAAAACTGTGCGCTTGGAAGAGGAATTATAAAATTGACACAATCTTATAGAACAAAAAATATAAATTCATTTTTAAATAAATCTAAAGTAATTAATTTTAAATTTAACGGAAAAAGCTATCAGGGTTATGAAGGTGATACTTTAGCATCTGCTTTAATTGCTAATGGAATTCATTTAGTTGGAAGAAGTTTCAAATATCATAGACCGCGTGGTTTTATGGGTGTTGGTGTTGAAGAACCTAATGCGATGGTACAGCTTCACGAGGGTGATCGTTCAGAGCCAAATATTATTGCAACTGAAGTTGAGTTAGTGGAGGGATTAATAGCTAATAGTCAAAATTGTTGGCCTTCTGTGAAATTTGATATAGGTGAAGTCAATAATTTACTTAATCGTTTTTTCCCTGCAGGTTTTTATTACAAAACTTTTATGTGGCCAAAATCATTTTGGATGAAAATATATGAGCCTATAATTAGAAGAGCCGCAGGAATGGGTGTTGCATCTTTAACCCCAGATCCAGATCGATATGAACACAATTATGAGCACTGTGATGTGCTTGTTGTCGGTTCGGGTCCTTCCGGTTTAGCTAGTGCTTTGGCTGCTGCTAATAATGGTGCCAAGGTAATCTTAGCAGAGGATAAGGTTCATTTTGGTGGCTCTCTTTTGACCGATGAGGTTACAATTAATAATAAACCAGGAAAAGAATGGGTAGAAGAAACAATCAAACATCTTAGGAGTTTACCTAACGTAATTCTTAAAAGTAGGTCGCAGGTATTTGGTTATTATGATCATAATATGACTGTTATGTTTGAAAGAGTCAGCGATCATATTGAAAATCCTTCTAAATATACTCCACGCCAAAGATTACATTATATAAGAGCGGGCGAAGTTATTATTTCAACTGGGTCCATTGAAAGACCATTGTCTTTTGGTAATAATGATCGACCTGGTATCTTTCTTGCCTCAGCTGCAAATGAATATATGAAAATTTATGAAACTTTAGTTGGAAAAAATCCAATTATATTTACTAATAATGACACTGGATACTTATCAGCAATTGAGTTTAAAGAAAATAATATTAGTCCTTTAGTTCTTGATATAAGAAATAGCTCTTCAGGAGATTTAGTTAAAAAAGCCCAGTCATTAGGGATTGAAATAAGATTTAGTTCTGGTGTAGCTGACACTAAAGGTCATTTAAAAATCAGCTCGGCAACAATAGGAAAACTTAACTCTACCAAAGATAGTTTTATTGATTTAGAAGAAGTCAACTGTGATTGTATTTGTATGTCAGGTGGATGGACACCAACAGTTCACCTATCATCTCAATCTGGTAATAAATTAAAATTTGATAAAAATATTGATGCTTTTGTTCCAGATAAAAAAAGACAAAAAGAAACTGTGGTTGGTTCAGCTAAGGGTTCTTTTACTTTAAAACAGTCTTTAGAAGAAGGTTTCCAAGTTGGTTTCGATTTGTCAAATTTAATAACTTCTAAAAATAATAAAATCGTATCACCTGTTTCAAAAGAATATAAAACAGAAACACATGAAAAAATTTGGTGTATGCCTTTGCCTAATGGAAAAAATTCTAAAAGATTTATTGATTTTCAAAATGACGTTGCTGTTTCAGATGTTGAGTTAGCTGTAAGAGAAGGATTTAAATCCATTGAACATGTTAAAAGATATACCACACTGGGTATGGCGGGAGATCAAGGCAAAACAAGTAACTTAAATGGTTTACAGCAAGTTTCAAATATTCAAAAAAAGATTGTTCCTGAAGTTGGTCATACTACTTTTAGACCTCCGTACACTCCCGTAACAATCGGAACTCTTGTTGGAAGGGAAGTTGGTAATCATTTTCAACCAACTAGAAAAACTCCTACTCATAAATGGCATGATGAAAATAATGCAGTGTATACGAATGCAGGTTTATGGTTAAGACCTCGTTACTATCCTAGAGGCAATGAGACTATGTCCGATGCAGTTAATCGTGAGGCATTAAATGTTAGAAAAAATGTTGGGATTTGTGACGTTACATCATTGGGTAAAATTGATATCAAAGGACCTGACTCAGCAGAACTTTTAAACAGAGTTTATACTAATGCATGGATGAAACTTCCTATTGGAAAAGCCAGATACGGAGTGATGTTAAGGGAAGACGGAATGGTATTTGACGATGGCACAACAACTAGACTGTCAGAAAATCATTTTCATATGACTACCACAACCGCACAAGCAGCCAATGTACTATCTCATTTGGAATTTTATTTGCAGGTAGTATGGCCAGAATTAAAAGTCAATGTAGTTTCTTCAACAGAGCAATTTTCTGGAGCAGCCGTTGCAGGACCTAAGTCAAGAGACTTAATGAAAAAACTTTTTCCAAATATTGATTTTTCAACTGAAAATTTTCCTTTTATGGGTGTTAAGGAAGCTGAAATAGCTGGAGTTAAAGCGAAGATCTATAGAATATCCTTTTCAGGTGAACTTGCGTATGAAGTAAATGTTGATTCAAACTACGGATTATTTATGTGGAGTGAAATCGTAAAAGCTGGAGAAGAATTTGGTATTCAGCCATATGGAACAGAAGCTTTAGCTACTTTAAGAATTGAAATGGGGCATGTTTCTGGACCAGAACTTGATGGAAGGGCTGTTCCTTATGATATTGGTTTACATGGTATGGTAAGTCAAAAAAAAGATTTTATAGGCAAAAGATCTTTAGAAAAATCAGCTTTCAATAATCCCGAAAGACAAACTCTAGTAGGTTTAGTTCCTATTGATAAGAAAACTAAAATACCTGAGGGTTCTCACTTAGTTGAAGACGATAAGGCTAAGTTACCTAATCCTAAATTAGGTCATGTTTCTTCATCTTGTTGGAGTGTAGAATACGATAATCCTTTTTCTATAGCTGTATTAAAAGATGGTAAAAATAAAATTGGTAAAAAGCTATTTGCTGTATCTCCTTTGAAAAATATTTCTGTTGCTGTTGAGGTTGTATCACCTCACTATGTTGATCCTAAAGGGGAAAGGGTTAGAGCTTAATGACTAAACAAAATATAATTTTATCTGCATTACATAACGATCATCAAATAGGAAATTTTGGAGATTATCAAAATAAAGAAAAACAAAATTTAGTTACAGTCAGGGAATTGAAAAATCTTTCAATTTTTCAAATAGCAAAATTTAAAAACAGTAATGTTAAAACGGACTCAATTAAAATAGATGGTCTTGATTTTCCCCAAACTTATCAGACAGTAAATTATAACAATGAAACTAGAATTTTATGGACTGGCCCTGATATTTGTATGGTCGTATCTTCAGATAAAAATATAAAAGATAAAATTGAACAAGGTGTTAATGAGGAAGATTTTGCTACAACTGATTTATCTCATTCTAGAGCAGGTATAGAGATTTCAGGAAAACATTCAATAGATGTACTTAAAAAGGGAACTCCTTTAAACCTCAATAGTTCAGAATTTAAAAAAAATAATTGTGCCAATTCATCATATAATGGTATCAGTTTTATGGTTGATTTTACTGATGATGAAAATCATACATTCAGACTCTTTTGCCTTAGAAGTTTTGGTGGTTCTTTTTATCATAGTATTACTGATGCAGCTTTAGAGTATGGTTATGTTGGGGTATGAATAGTGTGTGGCATAGTCGGTATATATTTAAAAAATAAAAAACTTTCAAAAGATCTAGGTAAATATCTAACAGGTATGATGCAAGGTATGGCTACTCGCGGTCCAGACAGCGCGGGATTTGCTATTTACTCTGAAAATAAAAAATCTAAGGAATTTAAATATTCGCTTTGTCTTCTTAATCATTATTCTTTTAATTCATTTAAAAAAATAATTACAAAAAAATTTAAAAAATTAAAACTTAAGCAACATTCCGATCATGTTGTATTAATTTCTGATGTAGAACCTAAAAAAATAATTTCTTTTATATCTTCAGAATTTAAAGATGTATCTTTAGTGGGCTATGGAAAATCCATCGAAATTTTTAAACAAGTTGGTAATCCTAATGAGGTTATAAAAAATTTTCAGTTAGATAAATTTTCCGGTACTCATGCTATTGGTCATACAAGAATGGCTACAGAAAGTGCCATTACAACAAATGGCTCTCACCCTTATTCCACAGGCCAAGATGAATGCTTAGTTCATAATGGCTCTCTTTCTAATCATAATAATTTACGAAGAAAACTTTTAAAACAAGGACAATCCTTTGATTCTGAAAATGATACAGAGGTTGCGGCTGGTTATGTTTCAAATAGTTTGTCTAAAAAAAAATCTCTCAAAGAAACTTTAGTGAATGGATTAAAAGATTTAGATGGTTTTTATACTTTTATTGCAGGAACAAGAAATGGTTTTGCGATTGTTAGAGATGAAATTGCATGTAAGCCTGCAGTAATTGCTGAGACTAAAGATTATGTAGCTATTGCATCTGAGTTTCAAGCTATGGCTCATCTACCAGGAGTCAATACTGCAAAAATTTTTGAACCAGAGCCAGGAGTTGTTTATTCATGGGGGAGTTAATTAAACTAGATTTAAAGAAAAAGACGTTAAGAGAAGTTAATGATCTTTTGCAAAACTTAGATCCTAAATCTAACTTAAGAAATTATTTAGTTTCAAATCCAACTGGAAATCATGCGGTTTGTGCAGGATTAAAAGATGAAATGGAAGTTTTAATAAAAGGCCATGTTGGCTATTATTGTGCAGGTATGAATCAAAAAGCACTCATTACTATAGAAGGCAATGTAGGTACTGGTGTTGCTGAAAATATGATGTCAGGTACTGTTCATGTAAAAGGTAACGCTTCACAATCTGCTGGTGCTACAGCACATGGCGGTACCCTTATCGTAGATGGTAATACGAGTTCCAGATGTGGTATTTCTATGAAAGGGATTGACATTATAGTAAAAGGATCTGTTGGACATATGTCTGCATTTATGGCTCAAGCTGGCAATATGGTTGTTTGTGGAGATGCGGGTGAAGCTTTAGGCGATAGTATTTATGAGGCTAAATTATTTGTAAGGGGTTTCGTGAAATCTCTTGGCGCAGATTGTGAAGAAAAAAAAATGAATAAAAAAGATCTTGAAACTCTTAATTCATTATTAAAAAAAGCTAATATAAATAATTTTGATGCTAAGGATTTTAAAATGTATGGATCTGCTAGAAAATTATATAACTTCAACATAGATAATGTGTCAGAATATTAAAAAATGAGTGATAAATTTAAAACAACCCCTCGTCAATCTTGGACATTTGATGAGTATACCAATTCAGAAATAAGAAGAGCTGCCGAAACAGGTATATATGATATTAGAGGAGGTGGTTCTAAAAGAAAACTTCCTCATTTTGACGATTTACTTTTTTTAGGAGCCTCTATGTCTAGATATCCTTACGAAGGCTATAGAGAATCTTGCAATACAAAAGTAAAGTTAGGAACTAGGTATGCTAAAATTCCTCTACATCTTGATATCCCAATAACTATTGCCGGTATGAGTTTTGGCGCATTATCTGGTCCTGCTAAAGAGGCATTAGGAAGAGGTGCTAGTATAGCTGGAACTTCAACTACAACAGGGGATGGAGGTATGACACCGGAAGAAAGAGGTCAGTCTAAGCATTTAGTTTATCAATTACTTCCATCAAGATATGGAATGAACCCTGATGATTTAAGAAAAGCTGATGCTATTGAAGTTGTAATTGGTCAAGGAGCTAAACCTGGTGGCGGCGGAATGCTTTTAGGTCAAAAAATAAGTGACAGAGTTGCTGAAATGAGAACTCTTCCTAAAGGTATTGATCAAAGGTCTGCTTGTAGACATCCTGATTGGACTGGACCTGATGATTTGGAAATTAAAATATTAGAACTAAGAGAAATTACAGGTTGGAAAGTTCCTATATTTGTAAAAATAGCAGGTTCAAGACCTTATTACGATACGGCATTAGCTGTCAAAGCGGGAGCTGATGTTGTCGTTCTTGATGGTATGCAAGGTGGAACAGCGGCAACTCAAGAGGTTTTTATTGAAAATGTTGGTCAACCTACATTAGCTTGTATAAGACCTGCTGTCCAAGCGTTACAAGATTTAGACATGCATAGAGAAGTACAATTAATAGTTTCTGGAGGAATTAGAAATGGAGCTGATGTAGCAAAAGCTATGGCATTAGGTGCTGACGCTGTATCAATTGGTTCTGCTGCTCTTATCGCTCTTGGCGACAATGACCCGAAATGGCAAGCTGAATATAAAAAACTTGGCACAACTGCTGGAGCATATGACGATTGGCATGAAGGTAGGGATCCTGCCGGAATTACCACTCAAGATCCAAAACTTATGAAAAGGTTTGATCCTGTAGCAGGAGGAAAAAGACTTTCTAATTATTTAAAAGTTATGACTTTAGAGGCTCAAACTATTGCGAGGGCATGTGGTAAAAATGATTTACATAACCTTGAACCTGAAGATTTATGTGCTCTAACTGTTGAAGCTGCAGCAATGGCAGGGGTACCTTTATCTGGAACTAGCTGGATACCAGGTAGTAAATTCTAATAATTAGATTTTTTATTATTATAAGATCGATCCAAATTAGATTGGATAAAAAGGATTTTTAATATAATTTCATAATGTGGAACAGAATAAGTATATTAATAAATCTCTAGAGAAATCTTTTAGGATTTTAGAAATACTATCTCAATCTGTTTTCCCATTAAAGGCAAGTTCCATCTCTAGAAAAGCTACAATATCTAGAACAACAACATTTAGACTTTTATCTGTTTTAAATCAGTTGGGTTATATACATAAAAATACATCAACTAACACATATACATTGGGGCACAAGGCTTTTCAATTTGGAGAAATTTCAGATTATCTTCAATCTATATCTGAAGAATCAAAAGATATTTTAAACGATGTCTCAAAAACCACAGGGTTAATTACTTATTTGGCTATGCTTGAAGGTCCTCAAATTGTTCACTCAGATAAGATTTCATCAAACAATGACAGTGGAAATTTTAGAACTTTTCGTATGAGATTGGACGCTCACTGTTGTGCTATTGGTAAAGTTATTCTAGCTTACAGACCAGATAATGAAATATCTTTAATATACAAAAGTTATAATTTTTACCCTCACACAAATCATACTATAGCAAATATCCAGTCACTTAAAAAAGAATTGAATCAGATTCGAAAGCAGGGTTACTCACTTAATCACGCAGAGACTTTTGATAACGTATACGGTGTAGGCGTTGCAATTTTAGATCATGAAAAAAGATCATTTGCCGGAATTTCCTTTTCTGGAAGTAAGTCTTTAATGTCCCCAAAACTATTAGAGGACTATATAAAAATACTGCAATCTGCCTCTATTAAAATTTCTAATTTAATTGTTGATAAGTAGTATTTTAACCCATAAATAATGTTTCATATTATGAAACATGATATGTTTTTCCTTCTATAGTCATTAGAAGATATCTTATAAATCGGAGGAGTTATGAGCATACCAACAAAATGTGATTACCTAATAATAGGAGCAGGTATTCATGGTCTAAGTACAGCCTGGCATCTATGTCAAAAGCTGGCTAAGAAAGGCCAATTAAAAGAAAATTCAGTTGTAGTTTTAGAAAAATCTCAAGTAGCTTCAGGTGCAAGCGGTGTAGCTTGCGGTATTGTTAGAAATAACTATTACCAACCAGCAATGAGACATCTAATGGATCATTCAGTGAAAGTCTGGAATGCTAATGCTGAAGCTCTGACTTATAAGCCAGTAGGATATATGCAGATCAATTCTCAGTTAATGCATGAAGGTATGTCTGAAGTTTATCATCAACAAAAAGAAATTGGTTTTGAATCCGATTTCATCGAAGGTGAAGCGGATTGTAATAAATATATGAAAGAACTTTTGCCGGATTGGCAAGCTCAAGGAATAACTTCCGTTCTTCATGAAAAGAAAACGGGCTATGGTGCTAACAGGGGAGCTATTGAAGGTTTTCATAAATTAGCAGTTAGTGCGGGTGCTAAAATTTGTGAGGGGGTCACAGTAACTTCTTTAAATACATCTAGTGGCAGTCAGGCTATTAAGTCAGTTGAAACTAGTGAAGGTACGATTGAATGTGATCAAGTAGTGGTTGCTGCAGGACCATGGGTTAGAAATTTCTGGGAAATGTTAGATTTACCAAAAACAATAAAAATAAAAAAACCAGACGGTTCATTTACAGACGATTTAAAAATGTGGTCATATATGGCTTTAGAAGAAGGTGAGCTAGATGTAGATCCTTATTCTTATAAAACTGCTAAAGGAACTGAATACCCTGTTATTCATGTAGATACAGAGGCGACTCTTATTTCTGATAAAAATGGACATGTAATTCATGAAAATGAAATGTGGGGTTTTTATTATAAGCCAGATATTTATAGAGCTGGTATTCAAGGAGGTTCCTCTCCTTATGATGTTACTAAGGCCAACGAAGATGTTTCTTTAGATCCTTATGGTCATGATTCAAATGAATTTCAACCTAGGGAATCTTTTGAAGATAAGTTCACTTCAGCTCTTGCTTTTTGTCAAAAGCAATTTGTAGGCTGTCACACTAAGTATAAAAAACAAAAAGCTGGAGGTATTGGTTGTGTAACGCCAGATCGATTCCCGGTTTTTGATCAATACAGAGAAAATGTTTACATTATTGCTGATGCTAACCATGGTTATAAGATGGCTGGTATTGGCGATTTAGTCTCTGATGAACTACTAGGTGGAAAATCTGATATTTTAGAACCTTTCAGATTTTCTAGATATGAACAAGGGAAATTACATCCGGTCTCTAAGAGTCCGTTCCCATGGAGTTGATGTAAAGGGGGAGGTAAGGAATATGACCGCACTAGAAACATACGTTGCTGATAAAGAAAGAAATGAGAACATAAAAAAAGTAAGAAGTAAGATTAATGAACTTGGTATTGAGTATATTTATTTTCAATTCATTTCTGTAACAGGAAGAATTGTTGGAAAAGGCTACCCTGCTGATCATTGGGAAACAGTTGCTCAAAAAGGATTTCAATTAGTTTATGGATCAACAGCAAATTTATTTACAAATAGGCATGGTAATTATATTGGATATGGCCCTGAAGCACATGAGTTAGTAGGAATTCCTGACCCAGAAACTTTTATGCAACTTCCTTGGGATAAAAGAATAGCTAGGGTTTTTTGTACTTGTTTTAGAAATAGAGAAGAGGATGAGGATCCGGGAGGTTTCTTAACCTCTGATTGTCGTGGTAACTTAAGAAGACACCATCAAGAATTTAAAGATAAACATGGTCTTGAATTAAGAGCTGGAACTGAACCTGAAATGATGTGGTTAACTAAAAATGAAGACGGAACACCTACGGGTGCTGGTTTTTCAAAACCTTATTGTTATCACATTGATCAATTTGAGTCTCTAAGACCAGTCTATATGAAGGTTATCGAATATTCTCGTAAAATGGGTCTTGATATCATTCAAGGTGATCATGAAGATGCTCCAGGTCAATTAGAACTTAATTTTAACTATGATGATGTTTTAAGAAATGCGGACAGACTTTCTACTTATAGGCAGATTTGCGCTCAAGTTGCTAGAGAATTTAATCTAATAGCATGTTTCTTATCAAAGCCTTTTGTTGGAGTTTCTGCATCTGGTTGTCATACAAATATCTCATTATGGAAAGAAGGAAATGATGAAATTATTCCATGTGGAAATGATGTGAAAGCTCTCCCTGGTATGGAGCAAGTCTACCATCATAGAAGAGGTGGAGAGAATGTATTTATGCCCGATACTGATGATAGAAAAATTCCAGGTAAAATTGGTTTACAAGCAATTGGCGGAGTCATGGAACATCTTCCGGCTCTTACTGCAATTGGTTCATCAACGGTTAATTCCTATAGAAGATTATGGGATGCAGGTTTCTGGGCACCGGTTTACGCTGATTGGGGTTTTCAAAATAGAACTTGTGGATTAAGAGTTTCTGCTCCCGGTAGATTTGAATACCGTTCAGTAGACTCAGCTCATAATCCTTATCTAATGGGATCAGGATTACTTAAAGCCTTTGATCATGGAATAAATGATAAAATGGATCCAGGTAAACCAGAGCAAGCAAATATGTATGAAGCAAATGCGGGTAAAGAGAAACTACCAATGACATTAGGTGATGCTCTAGACAAACTTTCTAAAGATAAAGTTATTCAGGATGCTATGCCTGGAGATATGCTAAGAGTCTTTACCGAGTATAAGACAGATGAGTGGGAAGAATTTCTTGCTACTCCAACTCAGTGGGATCTTGATAAATACTTGGATTGCCTACCATAGAAATAATTATAGGGAGAATAGAGAAATGTGCGGAATAGCAGGAGTAATTAACAGAAGTAAGAAAAGCGTTAACGTTGGCGAACAAATGAGACTAATGCTTCAAGGGATCAAACATAGAGGCCCAGACTCAACTGGATATGCTATGTACGGTACACCTTTGAAAACTGGCTTTATTTTGAGATTTAAAATTTCTGAAAATGCAGTTCAGGTAAAAGGCTCAGCTAAAACTGAAGACCCAGAAGTTTTAATCAGTCGTAAGAAACAGGTAGACGCACTTATGAAAGAACACGGAGCAAAGATTACTAAACAATCTAATAGTACTCCTTATGCATTTCGCTACGAATTCACATATAAAAATGAAAACTTAGAAGAAATTGCTAAAGCTATTGAAACAGTTGAAAATACTGAAATCTTATCAATAGGTAAAGGCCTGGAACTTATTAAAGATCTTGGTGATGCAACTGTAGTTTCTGATCAATATGGGCTTGGTAAATTTATGGGAACTCATGGTATTGGTCATACAAGAATGGCTACTGAGTCTGATGTTGATATTAAGTCTGCTCATCCTTATTGGGCATTTCCATATCAAGACGTAGCAGTTGTTCATAATGGCCAGTTAACTAATTACTGGGGTAATAGAAGAATACTCGAGAGAAATGGTTATCGATTTAACTCTGACTGTGATTCAGAAATTATAGCTGTCTATATCGCTGATAAGATGTCCAAGGGTATTGAATTAGAACAGGCAATGAATGATAGTTTAGATGAGCTTGATGGTGTTTTTACATATATTGTTTCAACTAAAAACCAACTAGGAATGGCTAAAGATCATATGGCAGCAAAACCTATGGTTATCTATGAAGGTAAGGATATTGTTGCTTGCGCTTCAGAAGAAGTAGCGATCAGAAATATTTTTCCACATGAAATTATAACGTACGACCCATATGAAGCGGAGGTTAAAGTATGGCAGGTTTAGAAAAAAAAGTAACAGCTTTCCAAGATGAAAATTTATCAGGAAGATCTCAAAAATTATTTTTTGAAGTTACTGAGGAAGAAAATTTTACATATTATGGAAATCACGATGTTGATTTTAATAAAAGAATAGCAATAGATTGTGAAGGTATCGATGCTAAAGAACTTAATCAAAAAGTAAGAGACGCACTTTTAAAAGGTTATGGTTCTATTGTTATAAAAAATCCAGGCGCTAAGCATGCCTTAGGTGTAGGAATATTGAATAAGTTAAATCTCATCTTTGAAGGTAGTTTAGGTTATTTTGGTGTTGGTTGTATTGATGGACCTACTGTTAGAATTAACGGTAGAGTAGGTTGGTCATGCGCTGAAAATATGATGTCAGGTAAAGTTGTAGTTGAAAAAAATGCCGGTTCATGTTTTGGTGCGGCTCTTAGAGGTGGTGATTTGATCTGTAAAGGAGACGCTGGAGCTAGAACCGGAATTGATATGAAGGGTGGAACTATCTTAGTTGGTGGTAATGCCGGTGCATATACCGGATTCATGATGCAAAGAGGTCGTATTATTGTTTGTGGTAATGTTAGTGCAAATATGGGGGACTCCATGTATGACGGAATTATATTTGTCGGAGGTGAGCCTAAATCTTTAGGTACTGATTGTATCGAAGGTGAGATGAATGATCATGAAGTTAGATGGTTAGAACAAAAAATAAAAAATGCTGAAATCGATTGTGGAGTTCCAGCTTCTAAATTTAAGAAGTATGTAGCAGGAAGAATGCTTTGGAATTATGACAATTTAGAACCAGCAGAAAAGAAAGGTATCTTAGGTTAGAAAAAATGACAAAACGTAACACACAACTTTTAGGAAAAAACTCAATCTTCACCCCAGAGGTGATGGATGATATTCATATTAAAGCACAACTAGGTCGTTACCGTATGAGAGGTATGGCTCTTATGAAAAAAATTCCTCATTGGGATGATTTAGTTTTTCTTCCGGGCACATTGACAAGATTTGTGATCGAAGGATACAGAGAGAAATGTTTAACTGAAACAATAATTGGCCCTAGAGCTAAGAATCCTATTAAATTAGATATACCCGTCTACATTACAAGTATGAGTTTTGGGGCATTATCCTATGAAGCTAAAACTGCTTTAGCTAGAGGTTCTGCAATGGCTGGTAGTGCTACTTGTTCTGGTGAAGGTGGAATGATTCCTGATGAAAGAAGATATTCTAATAAATGGTATTACCAGTGTATTCAATCAAGATATGGTTTTAATCCTCATCATGCTCAGTTAGCAGATGCAATTGAAGTGTTTATTGGACAAGGCCAAAAAGTTGGTATGGGTGGACATTTAATGGGACAAAAAGTTACTGACCAAGTTGCTGAAATGAGATCTCTACCTGCTGGTATTGATCAAAGATCACCAGCTAGACATCCTGACTGGATGGGACCTGATGATTTAGCATTAAAAGTCCAAGAGTTAAGAGAGTTAACTGATAATCAAGTGCCTATTCAATTAAAAATTGGAGCATCTAGAGTTTACGATGATGTTCGTATGGCAGCCAAATGTGATCCTGATGCAATTTTCCTAGATTGTATGGAAGGTTCTACAGCTGCAGGTCCTCATATAGCTGCTGCAAATACAGGTATTCCTGGAATAGCTGCTGTGAGAGAAGCTAGAAGAGCATTGGATGACGTAGGAAAATCAGGAGAAGTTTCACTCGTTTTTGCTGGTGGTATTAGAGATGGGGCTGATATGGCTAAAGCATTGGCTTTAGGCGCTGATGCAATTGCAATCGGAACTGCTGGTTTAGTGGCACTAAATTGTAATAAAGATATTCCTGAAGCTGACTTTGAAAAAGAAATGGGAGTAGAAGCAGGTTACTGTTATCATTGCCATACAGGAAGATGTCCTGTTGGAGTTGCTACACAAGATCCAGTTCTTAGAAGTAGATTAGATCCCACAGAGGCTGCTGATAGAGTTTATAATTTATTAAGCACAATGACACTTGAGTGCCAAATGTTAGCAAGAGCTTGCGGAAAAACTAATATCCATTCGCTTGAACCTGAAGATTTAGCTGCTCTAACAATGGAGTCATCAGCAATGGCAAAAGTTCCTTTAGCTGGAACTGATTTGACTGTTGGTGTTGATAACTACCACTCAATTTAAAGGAGGATATGAATTATGGTAATTAAGAAAAAAACTGCAAATAAAAAATCTCCTAGTAGTTCAAAGAAAAAAACTACAGTCAAAAGCAAAGATACAAAGACTGGCTATAAAGTAGTTGGTGGTGCTAAGCTAAAAGATAAGGAAATTAAATCATCCAGAGAAAAGATGATAGGTCAACATATTGGATATCGATATGATGTGAATTTAATTCCTGATTATAAACACATCACACCATTTCTCAAAAAATATATTGATATTATGGGTTGGGATGATTTGAATTGGTTGGAAGATATACATATGGGTTTTGAAGGAGACACTCCGGCAGTGTTTGACAGAAATGCTAACGCGTGGATAACTTTACCAAAAAAAATAAAACTACCTAAAGGTCAGCAAGATAGAGATATGTTAGCTAGGGAACTATTAATT
>Ga0075109_1000538_pt1 | contig 26205 bp, 24 predicted proteins | sample AntAceMetag02UKD_FD_69798 | JGI IMG/M metagenome (GOLD analysis project Ga0075109, IMG submission 69798) | Saline lake microbial communities from Ace Lake, Antarctica - Antarctic Ace Lake Metagenome 02UKD | ecosystem: Environmental > Aquatic > Non-marine Saline and Alkaline > Saline | place...
GTCCAACCGTAGTGCGGCAGCGGGCCATCGGGCAGCAATGCGAACATCATTTGGCGCACGCCTTTGGCATGTCCGGTATCGCCTCGGAACATGTGCGCGTTCCCGAAGGTGCCGGCATCTCCCAGCAGTAGGACCTTCCCTTCGCCATGCCGGATCAATGCCGCCACGGGCCCTTCTGCGCTATCGCGATGACTTTCCATCAACACCGTCACCGCGCTCTGCGCCGACGCGGTCATCGCGATGGTGGCACCATTGCCAAAGATGACATCCGAAACGCCGTCAAACACCGGGTGATCCTTGGCGATCGGAATTGAGATCGTATCAGTCTGGGCGGGTAGAAACTGAGCGCCGAAACGCGCGCCGATCAGATTGAGCCCCGCAAAATCGAGCCCGCTCTTCTCGGGATCCGGAATACTATTCGCGACCAAGACTAGGCTCCCACCTCCGGCGACAAACGTCTCCAATATATCCGCTTCGAGATCAGTCAGATTCGCGCGTCCGCCCATCTCCTTGCGGACTGGGCACACCAGCATGTAGACTGCCACATTCTCGCGCAGCGCGGCCGAAAGCGGTTGATCACTTGCTACGGTCTCAAATTTTTCTGCGATCAACTCCGCCAGCACGAACGTCCCATTGGGAATGCCGGTGGCATCGGGGGCATAGAAATTGGAAAGCGCGCCATGTGATTATTCGGTTGGAGTTGGATTGCGGTTCAGTATCCGCGCACGGCTCAATCTTTATATTTTGCGTCTGACCCTTCTGACTGCCTCCTTTCGTGGATCGGATTTTCTTGTCCGCCGTAGCCTCGGCGCAGCAAGAATATCCGACCACATTATCACTGCGGCTCTAATCGATTTCCAGAATCGTGCCGGCGATATGTTGGATGCCGCCGTCTACGTTGAAGTAGTAGGTCACGAGCACACGTTTCTCGTCCATCTGCACGGACCAAGGATAACCCAGGTCTGAAGTGGTGCCGTCGTCTCTGAGGATAATCTCAGGTGCCGTGGCAAAGTCGGTGCATTCTGCGTTGAGAATTCGCGCCCGAATCCCCCGTGGTTCGTGGCGGTAGCCATAAGTCAGCAACACGCGATCATCCGGCAGATTTAATGCGTGCAACGGATGCCCCTGGAAACCCATGCCTTCCCACTGCTCAAAACTCTGTCCACCATCCGTCGACCGCACGATACAAGCTTCATCCTCGAAGTTGGCCGTGCGCAAGAATGCCACTAAGTCCCCCTCGGGAGTCTCGTGAATGGATGCCTCGTTAAAGGTCACCGTCTCATCAACCGCCACCGGACAGGAGTATTCCCACGTCATTCCCTTGTCCTCCGAGATCATCAAGTGATTGGAAGTCCGATGCGGCGAAATGCGATCGGTCGCCGCTGCAACCCAGAATAGTCGCCCATCCTTCCCCTCTACCGCCGCGCCCCGATTGTAGGCCGGAATGGGTTCGCCAAAGGGATCCCGGAGCAACTCGGGTTTAATGTGCGGCGGGCGCATCGGTCCCTGCCAGCTTTCGCCGCCATCCTCGGAGCGCAGATAATACCCGCCGTTGAACACCACTCCGGTCACCACCTCGCGCACCGGAGCTTTTAAATTGGGGATACCTTCCGGCCGGATAAACGACCAGCCGTAGCTCATGCAGAGCAGCGTGCCATCGCGCAGTTGCAACAAACACGGATCCTGCGAACCGCCTCAAGCATCCGCGTAGATCAGTTCTGGTTCGGCGGAGAAGGTTTCCCCATCGGCCGAACGCACCATGACCAGATAGCTGTTCGAATCGACGTGGTTGTTGTAATCCTCACCCCACCGCAACCGATTGGGCGCGCGGCGAAACGCGACCAGCACTTCACCATCCGGTCGTTTAACCACCGAGGGAAACGCGGCGTGAAAACGTGCGTCCTCGTAGATGACCACGTCCTTCACTTTGCGGATGCCAGGATCGGTTGCAGCCGTCAAAGAAAGGCCGGACCCGAGTCCGACAAGAAGGCTTAGGATAGTGCAGATTCGAGCATTCATTGAAATCGTAAGGAAAAGAGATCGGCGTCCTGCAACACGACGCGCATCCGGATGGTCTGACCGGCCAAGGCGGTGACGCTGGCCCCTTGGGTCCAAGCGACGGTGCGGGCGATTTGGTCGCCAATAATCTCGCGGGCATCGGCCAACGTGTAACCCGGCAACGGCGTGCCGTCCGCATCCTGTAACTCGACGCGGATACTGCCGGCCGCGGAGGTCGAATAATTGATCTCCAGTTCATCGCCGGAAAACGTGAACGGCTTGGTCACCATTTCCCCGCCGTCGTAACCCACGTGGAGCGAGGAAAATCCATCCAAACGCATCGAATAACGCTCCAGACGATGGTCCGGTTGACCGTAGGCTTTTTGCACGTAGCACGACATCTCCGCCGGACCCGTTTGGATCACGTTGAGCGCCGGATAGTTCGTGCGGGAGGTCCAGTTACCTAGGCCAATACCCGGTCGCGCGAACCCTTCCATAAACGTGCGATCGTAGACGGTGCCCCCGCGCGTGGTCATTAAGATGCTATCCGAGATGTCATTGAAATATGTGGGATTTACCCCGACTTGCTCAGCCTCGGCACCGGTCAAAACTTGGCGCCCCGGCAAGAACCGCGCGGCGATCGCAGCATAGATATGGGGTGCCCGCAGGTAGGGGCTCGTCTGGTTGGTGTAGAGGTGCTCAATCGGCGCGGCCGAACCGTCGGCGCGACGGAACGACATTTCCCCCTCATCCGTCCAATTCACAAAATCTGGGCTCGTCGCTCGGCCGATCAATCGCACCCGGTCACCCATGCCCTCAACTGCCCGAACATGCCGGAAGTAACATACATACTGTTGCTCCGATTCCGACCAGAACGCCAAATTCTGAGAATCGAAACGGTAATGGTTGGCCGACTCCGGGACCGCCGAAAGCATGGTCGCATCGCCCTCAAATTTGCGCCACATGATGCCATCCGCCGAAACCATCCGGAACAGCCCGGTGCGATTTAATCCGCCGATGCCTTTCCAGCGCTCGGCCGCCGGAACCCCGGGTTTCGTATCGTAGAATATCGAGAAGTTGTGCGCGACCCCACGATCATCGCGGAGGATGACGTTGTCGCCGGGCTTGGTCCACGTGATGCCGTCGGGTGATTCGGCATAGGCCGTGATCTCCTCCGGTGATCCCGCCCCGACCGCCACCGGTAGCCCGCGGTAGTAAGCCCGATAGCCACTGCCATCCGGCAGCGTGATGATGGTGACGTAACCGCTGAACACGCCTTCGTGCGGCCGCTCAAAACCGAAGGCGAGACCTTCGTTGTGCGGCGTCTGCGGCCGTAACTCAGCGTCTTGCAGGAAATCGATCAGGTGGTGGTCGATCATCAGTTCGCGTTGGGAACCGAGGTCGATCGCTGGGGCAGCGGACAACGTGGAGACCAGCAACGCGGCCAGCGGGGATATCAGTTTCGCGGATTTCATAAAAGAGGGGATATTAGGCTAAATAAACGAGTTGATCGGCAACCGTAGTCTGCGCCCCGCGTTCCCGCTCCTCCTGCTCCAATTTTCGCAAGGAGATTTCGATCAGGTTCTCGAGGTGAGTTTCCATCGCCAGTTTGGACGCCCGCACCTTACCCGTCGCAATCGCCACAAAAATTTCCTCATGCTCGGCCAGCACGCGGTCGCTGTTCGCCACCTGCGCTTCGCGGGGGTCCGCTGCGGAGATTTTTTGGCCGATCGGAGTTTGGGCAATGCGATGAATCAGATGCAGGCGGAGAACCTCCTTCTGCATCAGCTCGTTTTTCACCGCCACCATGATCGCGATGTGAAACCGCCCATCCTCGGCCGCAAGTTTTTGCAATTTCGGCGCGCGCAACCGTGACGTGCGCAGCCCCGCGGAGAGGGCGCGCATGGCCACCAAGGGGGCCTCGATTTCGCGCAAGTCCTCGGCGGTGCGATGTTTGGCCGCCAGCCCGGCCGTCGGCGCTTCGAGGGCGAGTCGTAATTCGCATATCTCGCGAAACTCGTTGTGATCAAACTGTTTCACCCGAGCGCCCAAGCGCGGCTGAATCATCACAAGGCCATCCCCTTCGAGCTTCCGCAGGGCATCTCGCCCGGGCGCGCGACTGGAGTCGATCTCGTTCGCCAACGCAGCCATCATCAACGCATCTCTCAGGCCAAAATCGCCATTCAAGATCCGCCCGCGAATGTGGTCGTAAACGATTTCAGTCTTCACACTTTTCATTTGCCTGCGAATACTCGTGTATACAAATTGACGACTTCGATGCAACTTATGCCATCACGCGTTTGCCTTCGCGCCGAACTTTCCGTCCATCTCACCTCGACTTTCCCCTCCTCTTCTTGATGCATTTCATTCTTGTGGTCGGCGGCGGCAATATCGGTGAACGGCACCGGCGCTGTTTCCAAAAAACCGGCCGCGCCCTCGTTTCCGGTTGTGATCCCAGTAATGCATTGCGCGCCACGATCGCCGAAACCGACGGCGGCCCCACCTTCGCTAATTTCGCGTCGGCCCTCACCCCGACAGTCGACGCCGTGGTGATCTGCACTCCCCCGCCCTTGCACATTCCCATCACCCTCGCCGCGCTCCGCGCCGGTAAGCAGGTGCTGCCTCGCGTGACCACTGAGGAGACGGTCAACAATCAGTGCCCGGCACGGCGACATTTTGGCCAACTACGCCCTCAACCCGTTTCAAGCGCCCAACGAGGGCATCCTCCAGTTTCCCACCGCATTGGGTTCCGTGAAGATCTAATACCACCACCAACGCTGGGGCATCTATCGGCTCGGCGATTCCGACTGGACCTGGCACCCGGGCGCAGTGCCCGAAAGGGACACCCATTTCACCGCTCAAGCCGGAGCCTTTCTCGATCAGATCGAAGGCCAGCCATCCCGCCGGTGCTCACTCCCCGCCGCCGGGCAGACGCTCCGTCTCAACCTCTCGGCCATCGCTTCGGCTGATTCCGGTCGGCGCGTCTCTTGTCAGGAAATTCCCTCTGCGACCTCCGCTTAATTTCAATCCCTATCACCATGTCTAACGTTTCTTTTTGCGCCGCCGACGTGCTTGAGCCGCCCCCCGCAACACCGCTCGCGATCGACGCCAATCGTCGGCTGCTCAACCGCTACCGCTTCGTCGCGCAGGAATCGATGTTCCTGCTCGCTGGCTGGCTCCCTAAGACTGCCCGCTTTGAACTCAAATGCGAAATCGGTCGGATGATCTGGGAGGCCTCGCAGCAGGTCGACGCCTACTACCGGCGACTCCGGGAAATCCAGTCGCCCGCGTTTCAAACCCCCGACGATCCTGCGCTGATCACCGCCATCCGTGAGTTGGCGCACGCGCCCGGCGAGACTGCCTTGCTGCTGTCCTACCAAGCGGTCCTCGTGCCGCAGATCATGGCTGCGCTGCGAATCCATGAGAAGGCCACGTTCCCCAATAGCGATTTTCCCAGTGTCCACTCGATCCGCCATGCTTTGGTTGATCTGAACGACCAACACGTCCGCCTCACGACCTTGGTCGAAACGGCGCGGACCGCCGGTAAGGTCACTGCGACCACGAACGAATGGGTCGCCTATATCACGGATCTGCTCGCGGCCGCTGGCGGCATCAACGGTGCGCAGGAACCGACTACCGCTGCGCCCTCCCCGCCCACTTGTCGTCAGGCTTTTACAATCCCGGCCGAGGCCGCTCGGGATGAGCGGTTCATGCACCGCGGGGCCGCGTTCGAAGAACTGACCAAGGAGGAAGACTACGAAAGTCACTCCCACGAAGAATTCGAGCGCTACGCGACCGAAATGCTAGCCGCCGAAACCGTGGCCGTCGTCCTCCACGCTTCCGCCACGATGCCATGGGAATTCCAACTTGATACGGCGCGGCATCTCTACGACGAGGTGCGTCATTGCCTCATGGGATTCGAGTGGATGCGGCGACACGGCCAAGACCCGTTCCAGTCTCCGCAATTTCTCCAAGTTTATCGGTGGCGCACCCAATTTCCGCCAGAGCTCCAATACTGCATGCTCACGATGGGCAACGAGGTCCACGCCTTCCCCTATCGCCATCGGCGGGTGGAGGCGCATCGCCAAGCGGCCGACGCCTTGAGCGAGCAATTCGTACGCTACGATATTGCCGACGAAACCCAGCACGTGCGCTTCGGCCATCGCTGGCTGCCCGAACTCCTCAAAAACGCCGGCGAAACGCGCTCGGTGAAAGACTATACCGCCTACGCTCTCGAGCTCTGGCACTCTCAATACCGCTCAGGCAAACTCCCTTACAACGTCAAGTAACTCCTCTGCTTCTCCCCTATGTCTCTCGTTAAAGATCCCACCGACATCCGTCTCGCTATCCTCGGCTCCACGCCGGGCAATGGGCATCCGTATTCCTGGAGTGCGATGTTCAATAATTACGACCGCGAGGCCATGACGGCCGAGTGTCCTTTCCCCGGCATCCCCGCCTATCTCAACAAAGAGCCGGCCGAGGGGCTGACCATTTCCGGCGCTCGCGTGACCCACATTCATTGCGTCGGCGAAGGTGGATTCACCGCCGAGCACGTGGCGAAATGTGCGCTGATTCCACAGATTGTCGCGTCGCCGATAGACGTCATCGGCGAGGTTGATGCGGTCATTATAGCTACCGACATTGGCGGCGAACATGTCGAGCGCGCCCGCCCTTTTATTGAAGCCGGTCTGCCCGTTTTCATCGACAAACCTCTGACCGACAACGTCGAGGATTTGCGGACGTTTAACCAGTGGGTCGAGGACGGTCACGCCATCATGTCGTCGAGCAGCATGCGCTACGCCAAGGAGTTCATGCCTTACCGGCACTCGACCCACAACTTGGGTGAGTTGCGGTTCGTCAACATCACCACCGCCAAGTCGTGGGAAACCTACGGCATCCATGCGCTGGAGGCGATGTATCCCATTCTCGGACCGGGTTTTCTTACCGCCCAGAACACCGGCACCGCCACCCGCAATGTCGTCCACCTCACGCACCGCCGCGGCGTCGATGTCGTGGTGATCGCCAATCAAGACATGAGCGGCGGCTTCGGTTGCCTGCAGTTATGCGGCACCGCGGGCAGCGTGCAGACCGCGTCCGCCGACAGCTTCTTCGCCTTCAAGGCCCAACTCGCCGCGTTCATCGACTACCTGCGCACGGGCGAACTGCCGTTTCCCTTCGCCGAAACCGTCGAGCTCATGCAACTCGTCATCGCGGGCAAACTCAGCCGCGAGCAAGGCGGTCGTGTCGTTCCTCTCTCCGAAATCAATTTCAACTAATCCCTCCCTCTCCTTCAAAATATCATGAAACTTCGCACCAGTCGTATCCTCCAAAAAATTCGCGACAATCAAATTGCTACCACCCTTAAAATTAATCTGGCCGATCCTCGGGCCATTGAATTAGTCGGTCTCTGCGGGGTGGATGGGGTATGGCTCTGCCAAGAACATGTGCCCAACGATTGGATCACGATCGAGAATCAAATCCGCGCCGCCCGCACCCAAAACATCGATGCCTTGGTGCGCATCTCGAAGGGGGGATACAGCGACTACGTGCGCCCGCTGGAAGCCGGGGCTGCGGGCATCATCGTGCCTCACGTCGAATCAGCCGAAGAGGCGCGCCAAATCGTCGAATGGACCCGCTTCCACCCGCTGGGAAAACGAGCCTTGGATGGCGGCAACATCGACGGTCATTTCTGCCTCGAGCCCATGGAGGACTACTTACGGAATTCCAACGAGGAACGGATCATCATTCTTCAGATCGAATCGCCCGAAGCACTCGAACAGGTCGAGGCCATCGCGGCGGTGCCCGGATTCAACGCCATCCTATTTGGGCCCGGTGACTTCAGCCACCGCATCGGCAAGACCGGCCAACTCGCCGATCCCACGGTGATCGCCGCCCGCCAACGCGTGGCCGCTGCCGCCCGCGCGAATGGTAAGTTCGTGATCGCTTCCGGTCGCTACGCTCCGCTCGCTGACCTCGTCGCCGAAGGTCATCGCATTATTAATATCGGTGCTGACGTGGTCGGCATCAGTTCCTACGTACAGGCCGGGCTTAAAACGCTAGAAGCTGATCTCTCGGAGCTGCCCGACAACCTTCTACCCTCATTGTAATCGTATGCCTAATCCATTGTCATTTTCTCTCACTGGCAAAGTCATAATCCAGTTCGGCGGTACCGGCCTGTTGGGTCGGGCGTTGGTCAATGCCTTGGCCGACGCCGACGCGACATTGATCGTCGCCTCGCGCAATCGTCCCGCGTTGGAGTCGCTGGCCGCTAGTCAACAGGCCGCCGGACACACCGTGCACATCGAAGAAGTCGATATCGGTTCGGAAACCTCCCTCCAGGATTTGCGTGATCGGGTGATCGCCCAACACGGATGCATTGATGGCATCGTCTTCAACGCCGTCAGTCGCCCCATGTCGGGCTACGCCGCTGACCTCGATCAGTGGCGCGCCTCCATGGATGTGAATGCCACCGGTTTCTTCGCGACGGTGCGCGTCTTCGGCGACGCGATGGCCGACAAGGGTTCTGGCAGCATCGTCAACATCTCCTCCCAGATGGGCACCATCGGCATGAACCCATGGCTTTACGAAGGCACCAAGATATCGCCCGCGCCTGACTACTTTTTCCACAAAGGCGGCATGATCAATCTGACCCGTTACCTCGCTTCTCACTACGGCGGTAGAAACGTCCGGGTAAACGTCGTGTCGCCCGGAGGTATCTATAATCCCGATACACCGCAAGCCGACGCATTTCTCGAGCGCTACGGCCCAATGACTATGCTTGGCCGCATGGCGGACGCCCCCGAAATCGGCGGCGCAGTGGTCTTCCTCCTCAGTGACGCATCCACCTACATCACCGGCGCCAACCTCGCCGTCGACGGAGGCTACACCGCCAAATAAGTTCTGGAAAGGCAGGGACGGACCGCTGGGCCGGCCGCTCCCACTCCACCGTAGTTTTTAACCACGAAGGCACCCGAATTGGCTACGCTACCGCTACGCACCGAAACCCACTCTCATGCTCCGATTGATTGATGAGACGCGGAGCCTCGCGCCTGCGGGACGGAGCGCCATTCGGGTGTATTTGTGTCCATTCGCGGTTAAAAAAACTCCATCTAACTCCCAAAATTCAAACCCATGAGCTACGCTCGCAACCTAAACGGTAAGTCTATTTGGATCACTGGAGGGGCCGGTTACCTCGGCTCCGCCATCACCCGCGCCCTCGATGCCGAGGCCGATCAAGTCGTCTGTATCGACTTGCCGGGCAAAGCCGAAGCCTTGGTGCGTAAGCACCACCTCAAACGCACCGTTCCGGTCGCGCTCGACGTGAACGAGGCCACCACCTTGCCCGCCGCCCTCGATGAAGCAGTGGCTCAATACGGTCTACCCGATGGCGTGGCCCATCTCGCCTTCGCGTCTTCCAGCGGACACCGCCTCGAGGATCTCCCCGCCGCGGTTTTTCAAAACACCTTTGATCTCAGCCTGACTTCGACGTTCGTGCTGTGCCGCGCGCTGGCCGAAAAAATGAAAGCCCGCGGCTCCGGCAATATCGTCCTGTTCTCGAGTATGTATGGCGTCGTCGCTCCCGACCCTCGGATCTACGTCGATCCGATGATCCCCAACCCCATCGACTACGGCGCCAGCAAAGCCGCGCTGCTGCAGATGACTCGGTATCTGGCCGTCCACTACGGCCCAGCCAATTTGCGTTTCAACGCGATCACCCCCGGTCCGTTTCCGCCCGCTGCGGTGCAGGAAGCCAATCCGAAATTCACCGCCGACCTCCGCGCCAAAACCGCGCTCAATCGGCTCGGCCTAAACGAAGAAATCGTCGGCCCCACGCTATTCCTCCTCTCCGACAGCGCCTCCTTCGTCACCGGCCACAGCCTGGTCGTCGACGGCGGCTGGACCAGTTGGTAACCCACCAAAGGCAGGGACGGACCGCCGGGCTGTCCGCTCCTGCTTCTCCAGCGATTTTTCGGAGCCCTCAGCGGTTTGCCCAACTCCTTCCCTACTTTACCGCCACCCCGATATCCCCGGACGGCCCAGCAGTCCATCCCTACCTCACTCCGGCGATATCTTAGCTGCCGGTTCCGCTGAGTAATCACAACGAGCGCGTCTCGTTGAACCGAGTTGCGCGACCCCTCCGAAACTTCGATCCCTGTTGCCGGACAACCCCGTTTATCACGAACGAAAAGGTTCAGTGGATTTCGGTCGGGTTGGCCGTCGTCGATCTTGCGGCGGTGGCGGAGCCACGAGGAGAGCAGCGCGTCAGCCTGATAGATTTAAAACAACATCTCATTGCCGATGGCCCTCTCCCAAGTTGAGCTCATCCGCTCGGCCGAAAAGGACCTGACTTCAATAAGCCGACTGAGTTGATCATATCAGAGTGGACGGAGGCGGTAGAGGCTGCTAGCGTCCCGCTCGTGTTACCCTACTACCCTTCTTTGACAGCTTAATGCGGTCACTCGATGTTGTTGTAATCGTTGTCTACTTGGTGGGCGTGGTGTGGGCGGGACTCGCGCATCGCAGCAAGTCTGGCGACAGCGATGCTTTCTTTACTTCGAAGGGTGGCTTCACCGGCCAGCTGGGCATGCTCATGGTCGGGTTCAGCATGGCGGCCACGTTGTTCAGTGGAGTCAGCTATGTGATCTACACCAGTGTCGCATTCTCCGATGGCGCGGGGATCGTGGTGATTCTGCTGGGATTTCCCATCACCTGGGTCCTACTGCGTTTTTGGTTTCTGCCGCGCTACCTCGCCGGTGGCGGCAGTCATCCTTACGACATCATCGAAAAGCGTCTCGGGTCTTCCGTGCGGCTTTTCTTGTCCGCCATGTTCATTCTGCTACGGATCGGCTGGATGGCGGCGATCCTCGTGGCGCCCACCTTGGTGCTGATGGGGGCAACCGGTTTGGGTGACGAATGGTTCTGGCCCATCGTCGTCAGCATCGGCGTGACTTGCACGCTCTACACCGCCATCGGTGGCATCCGCAGTGTCATCGTCACCGACGCCATCCAGTTCTGCATCATGGCCCTCGGCATGATGTTCATCATTGGGTTCATCCTGCACAAACTGGACCTGCCGCTCGGGGAGATCTACGCGCAGCTGGATCAGGGCGAGCGGTTGAATCTCTTTAATTTCTCCTTCGATCTCACTACCGACCTCACCTTCTGGACCGTGGTGATCGGCCTCATGATTGGCAATCTGGGCAGCTACACCGGCGACCTGATGATGTTGCAGCGCTACCACGCCGCCGAGTCGACTCAGGCTGCGGCCCGGGCGTTCGCCGTTAATATGTGGGGCGTGGTCATCGTCTGCGTATCGCTGGTGACGGCTGGACTCCTGCTGTGGGTGTGGTTTCTAAATCATCCAGATCCGGGGCGGCCTGAAAACCCCGATCAAATTCTAGCCTACTTCATCACCCAAGAGCTGCCCGCGGGAGTTGCCGGCCTGCTGATCGCTTCGCTGCTGGCCGCCACCATGAGCAGTATGACAAGCGGCATCATCGCCCTCGCCGGCACGCTGACCAACGATTGGCTGCATCGCTTTGGCCGGCCCCGCACCTCCACCGAACTGTATCGATTTGGTCGTTACGCGAGCATCGGCATCGGCGCGCTGGCGATCGCTACTGCGGGGTTGGCCACCATGATGGGATCGTTATTTCAAGCCACCCAAGCCGTGATGGGAGCCTTCTTCGGTCCCATGGTAGGCTGCATGATGATCGTGGTGAACAAATGGCAATTGAAACCCATCGGGGTGCTCCTCGGCATGGGCTTGGGCACCGTCGCGGGCTGGAGTATCGCCTTCTCCCCCATCTCCAACCTATGGGTCGCGACCGGCTCCCTGATCGTAACCGTAAGCGTATCGTTCTGCTTCCGCCGCAAGTCCGAGACCCGCTGAACAGGGACCCACTCGGACGCTGTTTTTCAACCACGGATTAACCCAAATATTCAGAGGCAACCCCTAATCTCTCAGTGCGTAGCCATCCGGGTCTATCTGGGTTCATCCGTGGTTAAAAAACTGCCTCGAAGAAATTCGGCGCGACAAACTTAGGCTGATGGTTTGCCATTTAGCATGAGTAAATCCTTCCGTCAGCTTCAGATTTTTGGCACCCTTTGGTCGCTGCGCCAGTATCCTTCCCAGTCGCGTGAGTGGTCGTGGGCGAAGAAGTTCGCCGCCATCTCCGACGCGGGATGTGACGGACTGTTCTCCGCCCCGATCCCTGAGCTCGAGCAACGCGGATCATTGCAGTATCTGGCCGTCGCTAGTGTCAGCCGCCCCGGTCCGGTTAAGGCTCAATTCCGAGCGGCAAAAAAACTTGGTGCCGTCGCCCTCGACATCCAACTCGGCGACACCGATTCCTCCTTGAACAATATGATCAAACTGGCGGTCCACATCGATGCGGTCGCACGGGATTTCGACCTGCCTTACGCCATCGAAACCCATCGCGATACCTATACCGAAACTCCCGAGAATACCCTCGCACTGTCGCGTGGGTTTCGACGTCAACGGAAGACTACCCTGCCCCTTTGTCTCGATCATTCGCACTTCGCGGTGGTGCGACATCACGCTCCCGGCACCTACTGGGATCGACTTCGTCAACCGGTCGAGCTGCTCGACGCCGCCACCCAATTCCACCTCCGCCCGTTCAACGGCCATCACTGCCAAATTCCCGTGCTGACAGCGAACGGCCGTCGCACGCCCGAATACCGCGATTGGCTGAGCTACCTTGAAGGGCTCTTCACGCACTTACACGGACAGTCCACCACCGCGCCGGTCCTCGCCGTGCCTGAGCTAGGCAACGCCGCGCCCGCTTACGGTCTCAGTTGTTTCGGCGACACTTGGCTAGACGCCCAAGCCCTCATCCGCGACCTCCGCCGCACCTGGCGCACCCCAAAATAAAACCCACTCCACTATTTTCTTAACCAAGAATAGACCCGAGTAGGCTCCACTACCGGTATGCGATGGAACCCACTCCGACGATTTTCTTAGTAATAGACGTGGAGTCCCGCGCCTGCGGGATCCCGCCGATACGGGACCATTCGTGTTAATTCGTGGTTGAGCATCAGGCTGACGGCTCGGTCTTTGGCACGGCGATGCAGTCCATTTCGAATTTCAGATTCGATCCTAGGCACTTGCAGATCGTCGTGCGCGCCGGGTACGGCGCGGTGAAGTATTCGCGGTAGAGCTCATTAAACTTCGCCACGTCTTCCGGTTCGCGCACGAAGTTGTGGGTCTTCACTACATGCGCCAGATCGCTACCCGACGATTCCAAGACCGCCCGCAGGTTTTCAATCGACCGACGAAACTCTCCCTCGAACGTGTCTTCGATGATCTTTCCGGTTTTATCGACCGAAGCTTGGCCGGAGACAAAGATCAGATCGCCGACTCGCACGGCAGGACTGAAGGGAAGATGCGAGACCGGAGTGCCGACCTCCCGTGGATAAGATACAGAGGGATGGTTCATGTTATTTGGATTTTAGGTTCGGAAATATCATCGAGCGGCCACATGGGACGACGCAGGTGCTGCCAGGGAAAGGTTGCGACATCGCTGCTACAGGGGCCCGGTGTATCGATAAAATAACTCGCCCCCATGATCGGGTCATAGGCCCGCCGGTGCGCCACCGCGGCTTTCACCCCAATCACCGCAAAGTCCGTCGGCTCAATGCCCTGACTGCGATATTGACCCAAATCAAATGGTGGGGTCTTGCGGCTGGTCAGCAAAATCGTAACCCCCGCCGTGCGCACCACTGCGCAAGGTCCCATCGCAATCGATCGACCACTGATCGACGCCAGATGACTATTTAAATCCTCCAGCTGAAACGCTCCGTCGCTGCGCGATAGCAACGTGACTTCGACCTCCACCGGACCGGCATCGAGCTTCGAGCCCTTGCCGCCAATCGAAAGCGTCATCGCTGCGCCTAATGGCGTCGTGGCCAAACACTGAACCGCAGTTGGATCGTTGATGGCGACCAGTGCCTTTGCCACGCGGTGCTTGAGCAAACCACGCAACACGCCGGTGCCATCACCCGGTGCGCCGCCCCCGATATTGTCGGACGGCTCCACCAAGATGATCGGGCCCTCTGCCGACTCCGGCAGAGACTCCAACACCTCGTCGATCAACGGGTAGTCGACCTTCCCCAGGGCCCGCAAATCCCACGCGAGTTGGGCCACGCGTTCCAAATCAGCCCGCACGGATTCGATCTCGCCCGTGTGAATCACACTCAGCGAAACGCCGGTGTCCGGGGTGTCCGCGAAAGCAAAGCCCGAGACCACGTTGCCGGCCCACACCGCCGAATTCGTCGCGACCACCTCGTCCATCACCTCACGCAGTGATCGCATCGGGTCCGTGGCCGTACCCGTGCCCGGCGGAGCCCACATGATCGGTAACCGACACAACGTCATGCGCGGCGTCACACCCTCTCGCAGTGCCCGACCCATCAACTGAGTGGCGCGCATCGCAGCATCTCGGGCATCGGTGTGCGGGTTTTCTCGATACGCCACCAAACCATTCGCCAGCCGACCCATCTTAGCCGTGAAATTTGCGTGCAAATCAAATACCCCAAAAATCGGCAACTCCGCCGCTCCGGGCAGCGCCCGAATCCGCGCCAACAACTCACCTTCAGGATCGGTCTGCGAAGCGGTCACCATGGCGCCATGCAGCACCAGATAGATCGCATCGATGCCCGCCGCCAAGGCCGGACGAGCGCGTGCCTCGAACTCCTGCCAAAACGTTTCCAGGGCTTCGTCCGTTACCATGCCACTCGGAAACACCCGCGCATCCACCGTCGGCACCACCGTGAGACCCAGCTCGCGCGCGGTAGTTAAGAAGCCATCGGTCGGCGATGCATCGCCGATCTTGGCCTGGATATCCGCATCCCGCGTGACCTCAAAATCCGCCCAACGCGTCGTCTCCTCTAGAAACGTATGCGTCTCATGAAAGAAACTGCCGAAGAGAACTCGGGCACTCATGACCAGTCGTCGATGTTCGCGTCAGGATCCCGTCCACGTTTCGGCGTGACGCTTAAACGCCACCGCCGACCGCGTGAGCCCTTCATCAATGTCAGCATCGCTGTGGGCCAGACTGACCGACCACAAACCACGCTCGATCGCCCGCACACCCTCTTCCAACAGGCAACGTCTCAGATGCGCCCAGCGAGCGACATCCTGCACCTGCGCATAACCCCGATAGTCGTGCACCGGTCGGTCATCGGCACCCGGTTTCAGCATCAGCGAATGGAATACCAACCCCGGACCCTGCGGCCGCAGGGGAATGTCGTTTTCATCCGCCAGCTCGCGCAGACCTGCCATCAGTTTTTGGCCGAGCCGATTGAGCGTCGCAGGATGTTTTGAACCCAGAGCAATGACTTCATCGAGACACCAGCGACTCGCCGCCAGACACAACGGGTTGGCGTTCAAAGTGCCCGCATGCAGCGACTCGCCGGAAATGATTTTGGCCATCGCTGCCTTGGTGCCGGTCAACGCCGCAAAGGGAGTGCCACCGCCAATCGCTTTGCCGAAGATCGTCAGATCCGGCCGCGCGTCGTAGTAAGCCTGAGCGCCGCCAGCGCCAAAGCGGAAGCCGGTGATACACTCGTCGGCGATCATCATCATGCCTTCCTGATCACAGAGCTCGCGAATCGCGGCCAACATGCCCTCGCCCGGTTCGATACAACAGGTGTTACACATGGCCGGTTCAAAGACGATCGCGGCGAGCTGGCCCTTGTATTGCGCCACCCGCTCGCGCAGGTGCTCGATGTCATTCCATCGCGCGACCACAAACTGTTCGGTTACGGCGGAAATAATTCCTTGGCTCGGATGGATTCGAGCGGGTTCGGGCTCATCCCAAGTGCTGGGCGGATTAGCGAAACCGACGAGGCCCTCGTCGCTCCAGCCGTGGTAGTGGCCCTCGAAACGGAGGATCAACTTTCGGCCGGTGTGCGTACGCGCCAATCGAAAGGCGGCCATGACGGCCTCCGTCGCCGAATTATTAAACCGCACCAGCTCCGTAGCTGGCACCATCTGCTGCAGGCGTTCTGCCACATCGAGTTCGAGTTCGCTCTGAGCGGCCCAGTGCAGACCCAACTTGGCTTGAGCCGCAATCGCATCGGCCAGTCCAGCCGGTGCGTGACCGTAGAGCAAAGCGCCCTGTCCGAGCTGAAAATCGACATACTCGTTGCCATCGACATCCCAGACCCGGGAGCCCTCGCCGCGCTCGAAATAGAGCGGCACGGGCTTCTCCATCAGCCGGATTCCGCTGTTGATGCCACCGGCGATACTCCGGTGCGCGCGTTCAAAAAGCTCTTGGGAACGAGAAAACGTATAGGACATAATAGGTTGGGATGGGGCGTCAGTGGCTCGGCCAATGGGCCGCCCGTAACTTCAGATCGAACGCGCAGGCGGCGCAACCCTTAGCGGCGATCTCACTGCAACAATTTCAGTCGAACCAGCGGTGACGATGCAGACGCGGCCCATTAAGACGCAAACGACACGGAGGTCGGCCCTCCCCAGCGGGCATACGCCCCAGGGTTGGTTGACTCTCGCCGAGGGCGCCGGGTGCGGTGGTCGAGCGCCCCGCGCGATGAAACCACCCCGTCCCATCTTATAATCCACGAGAGACTTTCGCGCCCCACCGATCAAGTAGCCGCGCTTGAGCCAACGGCGAAAGCGTGGTGCGCCCCGACCACCTTTTCGCTACGCTCAAACGCGGCTACTCCCACAACCATGCTGCAGACGCCGTGGAACCGAAGCTCCCCCGGTCGGGCGATCCTCGCCGCTCTAACTCGAAAAAATCGGTAGATTTTCTCGCCCCCCAACCCGCATCGGATTGATGTTTAGGCAGCCCGCTCATCGGCTCCAACCGTCCCCCTTCAGTTCCCTCTCAAACCGTGATCATCGACTGCCACAACCACCTCGGCGTAGATCCCTACTTCTACCTCAACAGCTACCATCCTTACGCTCAAGATCTGGTCACCCTTGTGACCGAGGGGCGCCACTGCGGCGTCGACCGTTGGGTGGTGTTCCCGATGGTAATTAATCTGTCCTTTGATCTCCCCGCGATGCGGCGAAAGGAGATCGTTGCGGGCGGCCTCGAGAAGGTCCCCTACGCCTTCGAAAACGAGCGTATGTTCCACGAGATCTACGATCTTTATCCCGATCTTGGGGCCCACACCATCCCGTTTGCCATTCTCGACCCGATGCGCGAGCCCGCGGCTCAACTCGTGAAACTACGGGAGCTTCGCACCAAGTATCCCTTCTACGGCCTAAAAATTCAGCCGACCATGATTCAGGCCAACATCGAATCGTTGCTGACCGTCGGTCGGGGGTTTTTAGAATTCGCCGCCGAATTCAATCTGCCGTTCATTATTCACTCGAGCGTTGATCCCGCCGATACGTGGGCTCAAGCCACCAGCATTCTCAAAGTCGCCGAAGCCACCCCCCACGTGAGATTCTGCCTCGCGCATTCCTGCCGCTTTGATCGCGAGTGTCTCGACCGGATCGCCGCCTTGCCCAACACGTGGTTCGATTGCTCCGCCCATCGCATCCATTGCGATTGCGCCCGCCAAGAATTCTCCAACATCGCCCCCCCTGGCCGCCGGTTTAAAGCCGACTACAACGACCCACCCGCCGTGCTGCTCGCGCTGGCCGAGGCCTACCCCACCAAATTAATCTGGGGCTCCGACACGCCGTTCCAAAGCTACGTCGATGATACCATGTCCCTGCGCAGCACCTACGCGGAAGAAACCGCCTGTCTGCAAGTGCTTCCCCCCGATCTCCACCGCGCCGTGACCTGCGACAACCTACTCACTTACCTCCAGCTTCCCGATGAAAACCCTCTCGCTCTCGGGTAGCGCCGCCCTCGTCACCGGGTCTTCGCAGGGCCTGGGCCTCGGCATCGCGCACGGCCTGCGGGAGTCGGGTGCTGCCGTTGCTTTTCACGGCCATGAAACCCGTCCGGACCACCTACCAGACGCTACTCCCTATCTCCGCGCCGATCTGCTCGACCCCGACGCGCCGGCGGAGCTGATCAGAGGTGCCATTGCCGCCCTGCCCGAGCTTAATCTGCTCGTCTGCAACGCCGGCAGCATCTTCGATCTGCCCTTTCTCGACATGGATATCGAGCGCTGGGACCGCACTCAGAACCTGAACGTGCGGGCCACCTACTTTGTCGTGCAGGCCTTCGCCCGAGCGATGGTCGAACGACAGCGCCCCGGCGCGGTAGTCATCACGTCGTCCATCAACGGCTTCCAAGCTGAGATCGATTCCAGCGCCTACGATACCTCCAAGGGCGCCCTCGTCATGATGACCCGCACCCTCGCCCAAGCCCTCGCTCCCTACGACATTCGGGTGAATGGCATCGCTCCGGGCATGATGCTCACCCCCCTCACCGAACGCGGGCTCATCTCCGATCCGACTGCGGCCGAACTCTACGCCAAACGCACGCTGCTCAACCGGCTCGGCACGCCGGAAGACTGCGCGGGCGCGGTCTCCTTTCTACTGTCACCAGCTGCTGGATACATCACTGGCCAAGTCCTTTCCATCGATGGTGGCATGGGCATCAGTCAACTCGGTCGCATCACTCCATGACTTCCCTCGACGCCCTCCCGACCCCCAGTATTTTGGTCTACGAAGACCGGCTAGAAACCAATCTCCGACGCATGCAGCACGCTTGCGATGCGGCGGGTATCGCGCTCCGACCCCATATTAAAACGCACAAACTCGTGCCGGTCGCTCGCCGCCAATTAGAACTCGGCGCCAAAGGCCTGACGTGCGCCAAACTCGGTGAAGCTGAAGTAATGCTCGCGAGTGGAGTGCGGGAACTTTTCATCGCTCACTCCCTCGTCGATCTCCGGCAGGTTCCGCGCATTGTCGCGCTGGCAGAACAGCTCGACGAGCTCCGCCTGGCCGTCACGAGCGAAGCGCATCTCGATGCCTTCCTGCCGCTCATTCGCCAAGTGGGTCGACCGCTGCCCATCATGATTGCGGTGGATACTGGTCTCAATCGCGAGGGCACCCGGGCCACCGATTCCGCTCAGCGCATCGCGCGTCGGCTCGAAGCCGAACCCCTTACTCAACTCGCCGGATTCTACTCTCACGAAGGTCAATTCTATGGTCATGATCGCCGGGACCGCGCGGCTGACGTCGCCGCCTTACTCGATCACCTCTGCAGTCTGCGCGATACTATCGATCCCCGCCTCGCGGTCTGGCCGGGATGCAGCGTCTCCGCGTATGCGGTGGTGGAAACTGCGGCCGGTCGCGTGCAAGCGGTGCGACCCGGGGCCTACGTTTTCGGTGATCTCTCTCTCACCCAAAACGCCAATATCATGCCGTGGGACGACGTCGCGCTGCACGTGTTGGCCACGGTCGTGGACAAACCCACCCCGGAACTCGCGTTAATCGATGCCGGATCCAAGACCTTTTCCTCCGATCAAACCCGCGAAGGCATTAGGGCCCTAGCGGCGGACGGTCGCCGCTTGGAAGTCTTTGCCGCCAATGAAGAGCACGGCTACCTGCGCGGCGCCGACCTCGACCAAGTTAAGGTCGGCGACCGTATCGCCTTCGTGCCCGCGCACGTGTGCACGGTGGTTAATCTCACGGACGAAGTCCAAGTCGTGGCGGCCGATGGATCCCTCCGCACCACCTGGCCCGTCGACGCCCGCGGCAAAAATCAATAACCACGAAATATCACTCTACTGTTCTTTTTAACCACAAATGGCTTTGTCTACCGACTACGCACTGAAACTATATTTTAAACTGCGCGATTTTTTTGGGTTACATGGCGTTACGATAGCGGAGCCCATACCTATTCATCCGTCGTTAAAACAATTTCCTGTCTCGCCGTTGTCCCACTCGGGGGGACAAGGGCGGATGCCTCTCAGCCTTTTTCTAAGCCATGCAAGCTACCCTCCATATTGATGTTCGTCACACCCTCGCGGAGGGTCCGGTTTGGCATCAAAACGCCCTGTGGTGGGTCAATATTACGGAGGGGCGACTATATCGCCATGACGCCACTTCCAAGACCACGACACCCTTCGATGTCGGCTCGACCCTTGGCGTCGCCCTGCCCGCATCCGACGACTGGTGGTGGACGGCTCGCGAGCGCGATTGTGCGTGGCTGCACATTCCCACGGGTAAGGTCGTGCCCATCGTCCATCCGGTTCCGAACCTGCCGCCCGCGCATCGCTTCAACGACGGATTTTGTGGCCCCGATGGACACCCTTGGGTCGGCAGCGCAGCCGTCGACGACTCACGCGAAACCGCCTCGCTCTACCGCGCCGATGCCACGGGAGCCCTGCACGTCGCGCTACCCAACATCACCCTTTCCAACGGCCTCGGTTGGTCGCCGGATGGCAGCCTATTCTATTACGTCGATTCGCCCGCGCTTAACCTGAGCGTTTTCGACTACGACCCGACTTCGCACCAAATCAGCAACCGACGCATCCTCCGGGAATTTCCGGCCGATGGCAGCGTGCCAGATGGTTTGAGCATCGATCGCGACGGCCATATCTGGTTGGCCATCTGGGGCGGCTCCGTGGTGCTGCAGTTGCACGGCCAAACCGGTGAGATTCTCGATCGCGTCGAACTGCCAGTGACTCAAGTCACGTCCTGCTGTTTTGGCGGCCCCACCGGCAATACCCTGTTTATTACTTCCGCGAATGCCGGACTCGACGACAAGGCGCGGAAAACGCAGCCCCTCGCCGGCAGCATCTTTCAAGTCGAGACAACCACCACGGGATTCCCTCCCGTGCCCTGCCGCCTAATCCCTCCCAAGGTCTGAAATATCGCGCTCGCCGACAAAGAACTGGCTGAGGCGACCCCCTGGGATGAGCAGCAATCAAAGGGCCTTGAAGAGCACTTTGGGGATGAGTTCGAAGCCGTCATGTTTCGCACCGGCAAATTTCCTTCAGACCACGATTGAAAACGCGCTGACTAGCACCTTACGAGGGGACCCGCAGAGTTCGACTATGCGCACCGTCGAGATCCAGAAGATGTCCACCAGTGAACGTTGGTCCGCGATGGAACAACTTTGGGACGCCTCATCCCCGGAGGGAAAGGAGCCCACCTCACCGGATGGGCATCAACAAATATTGGCGCAACGGAAGGAGCGCATGAATTCATCGGAGGCACAGTTCTACACCTTCGAATAAATTCGTGACCGGTATCGCTGATGCGAACGCAGGGAGTCATCGTCCTCGGGGAGGCCGCCGAGGACTTGGCAGCGGGACGCTCATTTTATAACGAACGCCAAAACGGAGTCGGCCGCCCCTTCATCGACTGCCTGCTATCCGATCTGGAAACGCTTCAACATCACGGCGGAATCCATTCGATTCATTTTGGGTTCTATCGGCTGCTTTCACGACGGTTCCCGTTTGGAGTTTACTAGAACATCACCGGCGATCTGGTTCGCGTCGCTACCATTTTGGACATGCCCCGTGATCCCGCATGGATCCGAAAGGAACTGAGCGAGAGAAGCTAATTGGCCGTAAATTGAAAAAAGATGAGTTCGCGTCGAACTAGCATTTATCGCCGACAGCTTCGCCGAAACCAAAAATCAGGCTCCCTCGCAACGAATCTGTATCATTGGCGTTCGACCCCTTTAGGTCGCCCTAGGCAGAGATCCAAGGGCACCCTCCGTCTCTAAAGACACGCAGGGCAAGTCGTCACCGGATCGTTGCGGAGTCTTCACGAATCTGGAGACAGAAGGACACAAAGGATAGGCACCGTGTCGGCCGTATGATTCTTCCAAAAGTTTCTCTTTCCTTTTTCTCTAATCGCTGTGGTCGTGTGACCGCTGGGTTGTTCGCGATGTGCTTCGCTGCGGTGGGTTGGGGGCTGGCGCAGCCAGCCTCATCCGCCGTGGTGCGAGGTGTCGTGACCCATGTTGAAACGGGTAATTTTGTCGAAAATGCGAGGGTCGTTGTTGGCGATTCCAAGCGCAGCACGCTGACCGATTCTTCGGGAAGTTTCCGGATCGGCGGCATTGCCCCCGGACAGGTGACGCTACGGGTAGAATCGAGCGGAGCTGATCTGGTTTCGCTCGATCTGAACCTAGCCGCCGGCGAGGATCGCAAGGTGGACGTGACGCTCGATAGTAGGGCTCTGATGATGGACTCGATTACGGTCACTGCTCAAGCGGAAGGGCAGGCTCAGGCGCTCAATTTGCAGCGATCGAGTCAGAGCATTCGCAAGGTGGTGTCGCGCGATGCGCTCGCGGTGGCGCGGGCCGGTGAGGTTGGCGAGGCTTTGCAGTCTCTGTCGGGCGTCTATCTCGAATATTCGACTCATCAACCGAGTCGCCCAGTCGTGCGTGGTCTGCAGTCGCAGTTCAACTCACTGACGTTTGACGGAGTGCGAGCAGGTAACACCAATGCGGATCGTCGCGCTGGGGTGTCGAACTTCCCCGCGGAGGCTTTGCAGCGAGTGGAACTCTACAAGTCGGTCACGCCAGACATGAACGGTGATGCGATTGGTGGAGCGATTAATCTGGTATCGCGTCGGGCGTTTGATTTGTCCGCCCCACTTTTGAATCTGACCCTCGGAGTGACTTACAATGACCAGCTCGATAACTTGGATAAGGATTTCAATTTCGACTTTGGTCGGACCTATTTAGACAGTCGTTTGGGTGTGTTGCTTTCGCTCAATCACTATCGCACGGATCGCGGTTATCACGATACGTCGATTTCCTACAGGGCGAGTGCCGACGATGAGTTTGCGGTCAACAGCCTCACGCTGCTGGACCGGGTGGAAGATGATTCTTGGAAAGCCAAAGCCTCTTCGAGCGTTAAATTCAAAGTAAGCGATGAATCGCTGCTCTCGATTGCAGCGGCTTACAGCAATAATTCGCGTTACCTCGAAGACTACCGTCAGGTGATCTCGGGCGGCTCGCGCGAGTATCTCACCGCGGACACCGGCAACGCCACCGATGCGCGTTATTCTTTGCAGCGCCGCTACCGCGAACCCATCACGATCAGCACGCAGTATTCGGTGGGCATGGAGCATGATTTCGACCGCTGGGATATCGATTATCGCGCGGCCTACACGCACACCTCGAATCGCTATCAAGAGACGTTTTACCCCGATGTGCGCACGACCCCGACGAGTTTCAGCTACGATCGTAGCGATCCTCGTTTCCCTACATTCACTGCGACTGGATCGGTGGATATCAACGATCCCCATTCCTATGGGCACAACGCTTACAACCGCACTCAGGGGCCAACGGAAGAGAACTTGACCACGTTGAACTTCAATGCCCGTCGCGACCTTTCCGACTTCTCCGTGCCGGGCTCCATTAAGTTCGGCGCATCCTCCACGCATCGGAAGTGGGAAAAGGGGGCGGACGGTTTGGGTTACTGGCGTTACACGGGGGAACTCCCGGCCTCGGCGTTTATCGAGTCCCATACAAATCCTGATTATATGGACGAAGCGGGTGACCGCTTGTTGATCGTTCCTCTGGGACTGAACATGGACCCGATCTTCAATGCATTTTACAACCGTTCGGAAGAATTCACGCGTCAGGATTACGCTTCGGACATGCTGATCGCTCAAGCGGAACAATCCATCAACGAAGACATCACGGCGGCTTATCTGATGGGCTCGCTGAACTTCGAAAAACTGGAGGTGATCACTGGCGCCCGGGTTGAACATACGGCATTTCAAGGTGTCGCGAATCGCATCACCGTGGATAGCGGCTCGATCCTTGCCGTCACGCCCACCCCGATCTCTCTCACCGACACGCAGGTCCTGCCTGGTCTGCATCTCAACTACACCTTCGATCCGCAACTCGTCCTGCGCGGTGCGGTTTATCGCACCTTGGCGCGTCCAGGAGGTCGAGACCTGTTGCCCACCGCTAGTATTGATGAAGACTCCCAGAGTATCTCGGAGGGTAATCCCAATCTCGAGGTGACCGAGTCGCTCAATATGGACATGAGCTTGGAGTATTATCTCAAACCGATCGGCGTGGTCTCGGTGGGAGCCTTCAGCAAGGATATCGATGGCTTCTACTTTACGCGCACCTCGACGATGATCGGTGGCCAATACGATGGCTATTCACTTAAGCGTCCGGAAATGGGTGAAGGGGGTAAGGTTAAAGGGGTTGAACTGGAATGGCAGCAACGCCTGACCTTCCTACCTGGTCTTCTCAGCAAGGTAACGCTGGGTAGCAACTTCACCTGGATCACGTCGGAGGGGCAGTATTTGGGTCGGAAGGGGGACAACCTCACGTTCTTCGGCACAGCTCCACGCAACGCCAACGCCAATATCTCCTTTGCGAGCAGGGGACTCGATCTGCGTCTCTTCTACAACTGGCGCGATGACTTCATGTCTGGGGTCGGCAGCCGTGGTGCGTTGGACGTTTACCAGCAGGCGCGCTCGACGATCGATATGTATGCTCGTTATCAGCGGGCTGGCAGCCGCATCAGATATACCCTCAACGGCAAGAATCTGGCCAACTCTCCGCTCGAAACGTTTCAGGGCGATCGTAGCAATCCGCGCTCCTTGCGCTTCTTCGATTGGTCTGTTTCCGCTAGCATCGGCATCGATTTATAATGGTTAGTTTTTTACTCCCGCTCGGGGCTGGCACGTCGGTGCCGTGACCCGGGCGGGAGCATTTTTTTGAAAGAGTCGCTACTTTTTCTCATGAACCGTTTTCGTATTTTTCATCTTCTGAGTGCCGGGTTGTTCTTCGGCGTATCCGTCACGCTGCAGGGCGCACCGTTGCCTTCGCCTCCGTCTGATAGCTTCACTATTGCGGTGCTGCCCGATACCCAGAACTACATCGGGAAAGGCACCAAACGTACGCCCGATAGCACCAAGCCGGTGACCAACGCGGTCTTCGTTTCCCATCTCGATTGGATCGTGGCAAATAAGGACCGCCAAGGTATCGTGTTTGTCAGCCACGTGGGTGACATCGTCGATCGCAACGTTCCGGCGGAATGGGCGACAGCGCGGCATGAGCTCGATCGGCTGCACGGCCTCGTGCCGTTTGCCCTCACCGTCGGCAATCATGACATGATGGACGATGGGAACGCTTCGCTTTTTCAGGGTCATTTCCCAGCGGCAGTCTTCGAAAAATACCCGTGGTATCTCGAGTCGTTTGCACCGAAGGACCCCTCGCGACAGATCTCGGGTAACAACTCCAACAGTTCCCAACTCTTCACGGCTGGAGATTCAAATTTTGTTCATCTCAGTCTCGAATGTAATGCGCCTGACGATGTGGTGGCGTGGGCCGATGGTATTTTGACCCGCTACGCGGATCGGATCGCTATCATCACGACGCACATGGATCTGGGGCCGTTGGAGCATCCGCAGAACAACGAAGCATTCATCCATGCTCCCAAGGGGCGCATGCGTTGGAGCAAGAGGCATGGAGATCGGGGCAATACCTCGCAGCAGCTGTGGGATAAGCTCTACTGCAAGCACGAGAATCTGTTGCTCATTTTCTCCGGTGACCAAAGTCGTTCCGTCGCGATGCACCTCGAAACCAAAGGAGATCATGGGAACACGGTCCATGCGCTGCTCTCTGATTACGGATCAGCGGGCCCGATGCGGCTTTATCGGTTTCTCCCCTCGGAGCATCGCATCGACGTGATCACCTACGACACCGTGAAGTCTGAACTCGTGAGCACTCAACGCTACGTGCCCGAGCGCAGTAGGCATCAATTCTCCATCCCTTGGGGAACGAAGTGATGTCCGGCTGATTAGCAATCCGGCGGGTTCATGTCGTATAAGGAAGTAGGGGTCATAAGGAAGTAGGGGTCAGGCTTTGTGGTTTGTGGTTATACCAATTGATCGCTCAAAATCCCGATCCGGATTCCGATACCACGCGTTAATTCGGCGGCTCACTTCATGCAGCGATCCCATGTGCAATTGCTCTGCCAACCAACGATTCGTCACGGTCGTTTTAGATTTCATCGCGGCGGCAACGAGAGTTTTCCACGGCGCTGATTCTGGCAAATTCGTCGCATCCTTCATCTCGAACCCCGCCTGATGCAGTAAGCCTGACAATGATTCCTCCCACCGCAATGCGTAGCCCTCCGCCAGCGCCGTGCCTGAACTGAGGGACCGGTCGCGCAACTCCGCTTTAGCTTTGCAAGAGAGGACGGGGTAGGTATGATCCGAGGACATAGGTTACAGATCTTCTAAGGACATCGGTTACACCTAGGCATAGTAAATATGCCATGGAAACAAACCGAACCGATGAGCGAAAAAGAACGATT
>Ga0075109_1000539_pt1 | contig 26190 bp, 24 predicted proteins | sample AntAceMetag02UKD_FD_69798 | JGI IMG/M metagenome (GOLD analysis project Ga0075109, IMG submission 69798) | Saline lake microbial communities from Ace Lake, Antarctica - Antarctic Ace Lake Metagenome 02UKD | ecosystem: Environmental > Aquatic > Non-marine Saline and Alkaline > Saline | place...
GGGGGGGGGCGCCTTCTTCGTTTGTGGCGGGGGGCTATCTGGGGTTGAAACGAAGATTTGCGATTGAATACCCGAGGGCAGTGAATCTTTAGGCCGGACCGGGCGAAGGATTCGATTTGGTCACGGCGGGAAAAGACACCGGGCGCATCGCGGTATTCATGCCGTTGGCCAAGCCGAGGAGAATCCAGAACGGAATTGCTCCCATGGGGCCTTCCAAGACCACTCCGAAACAGGCGCTGAGGAAGATTGCCGAGGCGCCTCCCCACATGACGAGCAGGGGTAAATTGTCTGATCGGGTCGCGCGCCAAGTCGCCTTCAGCATCAAGGTGATGAATCCTAGAAATAGGCTGAGTCCGACCAGACCCATCCGACCGAAAACGGTGATCAGAATCGAGTGGGGGCTACGCACGGTGAAATCGGTGGGATCACTGAGCAAGTAGGCCTGTTCGAATTTCAGCGCGAGGTCGTAGCCAAAACCCATCCCGGTCAGTGGGGCTTCAGCCCAGGTTTCGCGCATGACCAGATCCCACCAGACCCATCGAAATAAATTATTATCACCCTTACTGGAGGTGCCTTCGCCGAGGTAGTTTCCGGTTCCAGTTGGGTCGGTGATCGAAACCGCAGCTTCGTAGAGTTCGATGAGGACGGTGTCCTGCCATGATTCGTTGCTGAGGTAAGCAGATGCCACAATTGCCACGGAGGCCAATGCCCCGGCGACTCCGAGCCATGCCCCTAAGCGCCATCGTCCGGCGAGGGTAATGCACGCCACCATTACCCCCAAAGCAACGAGCGAGGCTCGGTTGTTGGTCGAGATTACGAGGCCCACTAGAAGCAGGCATAATACGAGGTTTAATGGGCGACCTTCCTCTTCGAAGCGAACGAAGTGAAGCACGGCTCCGATCGAGGCATAGAGGCCCACGAGATCGGCTTTGTAAAATATCAAGGGGATCCCGCCGATGGACAGGTGCTGAATGAAGAAATCGGGGAACGCTTCGAAGAATAAGAACAATACGCCCATGGGCACCGTTGAAATTCGGATCACGGCCAACACCGATCGACCGATGCTTTGGTCCTGAATGGTCATCGCTTTGGCGATGAAGTAATAGGCGGCGTAGTAGACCGTGGCGAAATCCCGCACCGCGACGAAGCCATACGCCCGAGCATCGATCACCATGCGACCAGCGCCGAAAGCGATCCAAGAGAGAATCAGGCCGTCCATCCACGTGAAGCTGAAGGCGTCGTCACTTCGTTTGGATCTTTCGATAAAGATCAGGAAAAGCAGTAATCCGAGTCCTGCTTCACCGGGCAAGAGCGGGACGGAGGGGATGGGGTTAAACTGGGCGAATCCTCGATTGCCGATCAGGTAGCCGGCGACCAGCCCCAATAGCACGACCTTGCCCAGTCTTTCGGAGTTGAGTTGATACAGGATCAATATGCCGGTGGTGACGAGCACCAGCGCGGGGAAAAGTAATCCGCCTTGGGCCACTTGCGCACCCACGACCACGGCCACGAGCGCTGCCCCGGCGATCCAAATTCTATCCCGCCAAACTGGGTCCAAGTTATTCATTCGGGTTTGGTCACTGAGGGGAAATTAGGGTCCTTGGCGTGGTCCCCCGCGAGGTTGGGGGGGAGGGTCTGGCAGTAGGACTGGCGGTAGGCTGATACCATCGACTCCTGCTTGAATCGTCGCGCCACAAAGTGGCGGGCGGAGGCGTTGTGGTGCTCGCCGATGGTCGCCGATTGGAGGGCTTGGGAGAGCATGTCGGCAAACCCGGACGGATCGTCGAGGGGAGCCAGCCAAGGGTAGTTTTCGGGCAAGGTCTCAGTGAGACCGGGAGCTCGGGCGGCTACGACGGGCAAGCCGGCAAAGGAGGCTTCGATGGAGACCAAGCCGAGACCTTCGAAACGTGATGGAACGATCATAACATCTGATTGCGCCAGGCGGTCGGGAAAGTCACTCACAGGGGGGATGATTTCGATCGACCAGCCGAGAGGAGGGTGCTGGCAGAATTCGCGCAAAATCGGGCCAAACTCGCCCTCGCCGTAGATTTTCAGCTCGGCGCGGCGATGATCGGGCAAGCGAGTTCGGCGGATGATTTCGGGAATCAGATCCGCGCCCTTTTCGTGTTCCAACCGCCCACCGAAGATAACTTTGAGGGGGGCCGATTCATCGCGGGGTGGTTTGCGAAGAGGGCCGGGAGACACTCCGTTGTAGATGACCTGAGGAGGAGTGGCAAAGGGAGCGGCCTGGGAAGCCTGCCGCAAGCGATACACCTCCTGAGCCGCACTCTGTGATACCGCGATGCAATGGGCGCGTTCCAAGCGGCGATCGCACCAGTGGCCGAGAGTCGGGGCAAATCTCCAGATGCGTGAGTTGTGGATCGTGCGGATCACGGGGATGGCGCGGTTCGCCCCGGGGAGGATTGACCAGAGGGCGTAGCTTGATTCTGGAATCTCGCAGTGCAGGTGGATCAAATCGGGGTGCGATTGATTGACCGCTCTTTGTAGTCCGGCGGCGCCACTGATCATACCTCCCCACCGCATCGGGATGCGAGGCCCCATGAACACCGGGATTTGATCCCGTTGGCAGCGTTGGAGCAGGGCGCGACCGGTGTCGTTGTCGGCCAGACCGCGAACGGCGTAGACGGAAAAATCGAATTCCGATTTCAACGCCGACATAATGGCGAGTGCCACGCGCTCCGCCCCGCCCAGGGCAAAGTGGGAAATGCAATGGAGCACTTTGGGGCGGTTTTTACTCATTTGGGCGCTCGCGAGTTATTCCCCGCTAAGTTCGAAGAACGCAATCCGGCGATAAACTGCAGCGTGGCGATTAACTCCCGCCGCAGCCGAGGAAGCACTGCAGCCACGGCAGTGAGTGCGATTAGGGCGATCCCAAGCGCGATCAATAATTGAAGGGCGGGGGATTTCATGGCCCCGCCCATGCGATCGCCGGCCGACAGGCCCAGCATCAAAATGGCCATCGTGATGCCGGGACCGATCAGGGCGGAGCCATAGTTTCTCACGGCGCCAGGGGTGTCGCGGAGCAGCCACCATAAACGAGGGATGGCGGAGAGAAATTGAGCGCCGGCGACGCCCAAAGCGATCCCGTCAACGCCGTAAGGAAACCCGAGATAGATGGCGACGAGCGTGAGCGGAATAGTCACGGCGGCGGCGTGGGTGAGACGATTGGTCCGACCGGTGGCGATGTTGATGGATTGGGCCATCAGGATGAGAGTCGTGGCCGCGCTACCGATCGCCAAGGCGCGGAGTAGCGGAGAGGCGGCGAGCCAATCTGAACCCAGCAGCAAATGAATCGTCGTATCTGGCATTACGATACAGAGGGCGTAGCAGGGGAGGACAAGGTGGGCGATAGGGGTGACGGTGTTGGCCGCGTGTCGTTCGAACTGGTCGGACGTGGGACTCAAGCGGGAGAGGGTGGCGACCAAGACCTGACCTAAGGGCAGGGCGATAAACTGCGTCGGCAGGGTGAGCAGTTGGCTGGAGCGGGAATAAAGGCCGAGCGAATGCGAACCAAACCAACGGCCGATGGCGGCGCCGTCGAGCTGGGTGGCGAGGAAGGCGAGGGCTTGATTCAGCGTCACGTGGCGTCCGACCCTCCACAACGGCATGAGGCAGCCGGGATGAAACGTCCAGTTGGGGCGCCAAGTGGTTTCGCGCCAGGCGAGGACCGTGGAAACGCCTTCGGAAACCAGGAGGAATACCACGAATGAATAGGGCCCGAAATCGGCCATGCCAGCTGCGACCATGGCGATGGTGCCGACGACTGCGCCGATGGCCTCGACTCGATTGGCGCGGTTGATTTGGAGGTTTCGCTGCAATTGAGTCCGCACAAACCCACCGGCGCCGATGATGAGGAATGCCCCGCTCATCGATTGCATGATGGGGGTGACGGGGGCACTGCGAAACCAGTGGGCGACGACGGGGGCGACTAGCCAAGTGAGTCCAGTGAGGACGCCTCCAATCAAGAGGTGGGCCGAAAACAAGGAGTTGAGTTGGCGCTGGTCCAGCGTCCGGGCCTGCACGGCGGCGGTGCCCAAACCCGCATCTCGAAACAGGGCGAGCATCCAGAAGGCGCTCGCGGCCATCGCAAATTGGCCGAAGCCCTCGGGGGCGACGATCCGGGCCATGACGACGACCGAGACGATCTTGCAAAGCACGCGAATAGCTTGAGTGAAAAGGGTCGAACGGTATCCGGTCGCGGCCTTTTTCAAGATCGAGTCAGTTTGTTCGTTCCCACTGCTCATGAGAGGACACCGGCGAGGGTTTGAGAAATTCGGCGTAGGTGCTCCGGGAGCGTGTAGTGATCGAGAAAATGTTGGCGATGGAGGCCGGATTCGGCGGATTCGGCGACGAGTTGCAGAATCGTAGGTCCGAGTGCGGCACCATCATCCGAGACGAACGCCCAGCGCTTCGAGCCAGGGGGTTTCATTTCCGGAATGGCGCGCCAGGGGGTGGTGAGGATGGGCAGATCTGCCGCGAGGGCTTCGAGGAGCACCAGAGGAAATGCTTCGTTGGCGTAGGTGGAGGGAAAAATCAGGAGATCACTTTTTGCGAGGAGGTTCCGCTTGGCTGAGCCCGAAACGAAGCCGACGTGGATCAGCCGGGCGCCCCAGCGGTTTTGCGCCGCGGTGAAACGTTCGGCGTCGATGGGGGAGGCGAATTGACCGGCAAAAGTCAAAGTGACGGATTTTGGCGTCGAGGCGAGGGCATCGACTGCGCGGAAGAGGCCTTTGGCCCCGCTGCCGCTGCCCAAGAAGAGAAGATTGATCGGATCGGTGGATTTCCGGGGGAGGCGGACGGGAGGGGTGCGGCCATGGAACGGATCGGCAATGCCATTGGGAATGATGGTGGTTTGGCGCGGTTGGAAAATTTGGCAATCTTGGCGCAGGGCTCCTCCTAACACGATGGAGAGATCAGCGCGGTCCAAGGTGGCGTGGGCAAGTTTTCGTTCGAGTGGGGTCGCAGATTTTTGGAGCCAAGTCCCGAGGCCGCTGGCGTGCCAATGCAGGATTAACTTGGGGACGATAGGGCGGAGACGATGGAGAATCAGCAGGTCACGCCAGAGGGCGATGCGCTTGCCGGGGGCAGGCACGTAGTAGAGGGCATCGCAGTCGTGGCGCCGGGCGGTGCGGATCGCGGTGTTGGTGGATCGCCAAGCGGAGAGGAGTTTGCCGGGTTGCCAGCGACCGATGTCGGTGGATTGGCGCGAGAGGCTGAGATTGACGTGATGGAGCTCAATCTCGGGGGCGACCTTTGGCAGACCGTTGACCAGAGATTCGACCATGATGCTTTGACCGTGGTGCGGGGGAGGGGTCTGGGCTAGAACAAGGAGTTTCACCGGGAGCTTGGAAATTACGTCAGAGCAGCACTCACTGGGCAGCACCGTGAACACGCCCTCGTCTCAAGCCCAGCCCAGATTCGTATCGCGATGGCCACTCATGGCGGTGAGTTGCTGCGGGTTGGTCGGCGGGTTGGTTTGGCAGTTCTGGGGCAATGCGGTGCGGGGCTACATCGATACGTCGTCGGTTTTTTGGTGGTGGGGGTGGCAGTGGTTTAACCCGGATTCGGAGACGCAGCACGGGCCGATCATTTTGGCCCTGGCGGGGTGGGTGTTTTGGCGAAACCTCAAGCAGGCGGAAGGCGATGGGCGAAGGCAGGACTCTTCGTTGGTCCCGGCAATCATCGCGATGGTGGGGGGATTGGGCATTCATTTGCTGGGCTATGCCGTGCAGCAAACGCGGATCTCGATTTTCGCACTCTTGATCTTTAGTTGGGGCGTGGTGCGCCTGGCGGGCGGAGTAAAGTGGGGGCGGGCGGCGGCGTTTCCGTTGGCATTGTTGTTATTTGCGGTGCCGATGGGCGCGCTGGATGCGGTGGGGTTTCACCTCCGGGTGGTGGTGATCGCGACGACGGAAGTGTTGGTCAATGCGATCGGGATCGAGGTGGTGAGGAACGGCACCCAGCTGTTCTCGCCGGATGGGGGCTATCAATACGATGTGGCGGCCGCGTGTTCGGGCGTGCGGTCGTTGATGGCGTTATTGGCGCTGTCGGCACTGGTGGGTTATTTGGGGCTGAGGTCCAATCGGTGGAGGCTGGGCGTATTTTTACTGGCATTTCCGCTGACGGTGGTCGGCAACGTGGTGCGCATCTCGGGGATCGTTTTGGCGGGGGAATGGTTGGGGCAAGAGGCGGGTGAGTTCCTGCATGATTGGGCGGGATTTGTTGTGTTTTTGGTGGTGCTGGGCGGCGTGCAGGTGGCGGTCAATTGGCTTGCCCAGTTCGAGACCGCTCCGGAGTTGAAAAACGGCGTGGGTCGCCCGATTGGTTACAAATGGACGCGGGCGAGGGCTTCAAGGGTGGGGGGAGGCGTGGTGCTGGTGGCGGTGGTGACGGTGCTACTGATCTCGCGGTTGGATGCGTTGAGCGTGCGGGCGACGGCGGGGGTGCCGCTGGCGGCGGACGGGATCGATCCGCAGGAGTTACCGGTATTCTTGGGGAGTGATTGGATGGGGCAGGAGGCGGAGATTTCTGCGGTGGAGCGCGAGCTTTTGCCGGAAGATACGGGTTATGCGCGCCGAAATTATGTCTCGTTGGACGATCGGTCGCGGCAGGTGTTTGTATCGGTGGTTTTGAGTGGTCAGGACCGCACCTCAATTCATCGCCCGGAGTTGTGTTTGGTCGGCCAAGGGTGGTCGATTGTGGGGCAAAATAGCGGAAATTTTGAGGCCGGAAGTAGTTTAATACCAGCGACTTGGTTGAGTTTACGGCGCGAAGTCGTGGGGCTAGGGGGGCAGCGTCGCGAGGTGCCGGCGTTGTTTGCTTATTGGTTTGTGGGGAGAGATCGGGTCGTGGCCACCACGGGGGAACGTTTGTGGCACACGGCGCTCAATCGATTGCGGTTAAAACCGGATCGCTGGGCTTACGTGGTGGTGCAATCGGTGGTACTTCCGGGGGAGACCCAAGATGCCACGCGAGCTCGGATGCAGCAGGTGGTGGGTGGGTTGGCTCCGCAGTTAACGCCGAGGGAGCTTAAATTGGTCACCGAGAAAGATTGAATTTTGAAGGAGGCGAGCCAGCATTCGTGGCTTATTGCATTCAACTAGTGTCGCCGACTTCGCCTTGTTGTTCGCCGTGAGTGACCCAGCAGCCTGGTCCCTCGCGGCTACGCTGGTGCTTGGAATGGTGGCAGGATTTGTCCTGAACCGAAAGGTTGGTAAGGGGGAGCAGAAACAGGCGGAAGCGCGGGTCAAAGAGGTTTTGGAAGTCGCTCGGCGGGAGGCGGCAGTAGAAGTGAAAGAGGTCAGGCAGAAGGGAGAGGCGGAGATGGCGGAGAAACGAGCAGAGTTCGCCCGGGAATTCGATCGGCGGGAGATCGAGGTTGATGTGAAGCTGCAGGAAATCCGGTCGCATGAAAAATCAATCGCGGCGTTAGATTTCGAATTGGAGCAAAATCGGGAACGGATGACCCGAGAGGATGCTGCTAATCGTCAGGCTCGAGATGTATTGCGGGCTCAGTCAAAATCGCTCCGCCGAAAACTGGAGGGTATTGCGGGGATGGATGCGCAGGAAATTGAGCGGGCGTTGCGAGAGGAAGTGGAAATTGAATGTCAGGATGAACTGCGGATATTGAGGCGGCAGACGTTGGATCGTTCCGAGCAGGATCTCAATAATGAGGCCCGCCGGGTGTTGATTTCAGCGATGCAGCGGCTTTCGTCACGGCCCAATAATGATCTTACGGCGACGATTGTGCAGTTGCCGACGGAAGAGATGAAGGGGCGAATTATTGGGCGAGAGGGGCGAAATATTAAGTCATTTGAAGCGTCGACGGGAGTGACCCTTTTGATTGATGAATCCCCACAGATGGTGTTGATTTCGTCGTTTGATCCGGTGCGACGGGAGGTGGCGCGGGTCGCGTTGGAGGGGCTGGTGCAGGACGGTCGAATCCATCCGGCGAGTATCGAAGCATTTGTGCAGCAGGCGCGGGATGAGATCGACCTCAACGTGCAGCAGGCGGGCGAAGACGCCGTGACAAAACTGAGCGTGAACGGGCTGAACCCAGAGATCATCAAACAGATGGGCCGGCTTAAATATCGATTTTCCTACACGCAGAACGCGCTCGATCACTCGGTGGAGGTGGGCTTCTTGTGTTCGATGCTGGCGAGTGAGCTGGGGCTGGACCCGGCGATCGCGAAACGGGCGGGACTGTTACACGACATCGGCAAGGGCATCGACGGAGATTACGAGGGAAGTCATGCGGCGATCGGGGCGGATTTTATTCGGCGGCATGGTGAGACTCAGACGGTGACCAATGCGGTGGCGGCACATCACGAGGAAGTGCCACCGGAATCAGTTTACGCGGGGTTGGTGATTTTGGCAGACACCGTTTCGGCGGTGCGGCCGGGGGCACGGGCGGAATCGATGTCGAGTTACATTCAGCGATTGGACCGATTGGAAACGTTGGCCTCTTCCGTGGATGGCGTGCGACAGGCTTATGCGATTCAAGCGGGGCGCGAAGTCCGGGTCGTGGTGAATCCGCAAGTGGTATCGGATGATCGGGCGAGTGAGATTGCCAAAGAATTGCGCCAACGGGTTGAAGATGAACTGCAGTATCCGAGCACGATTCGGATCACGGTGATTCGCGAGAATCGCTACACGGAAACGGCGACCTAAAGTCGGTTTCGAGGAGGGCGGGCAGGGTGAGGTTTCGGGATTGAATCGAGATCGACTGCGCGGGGAGCTGCGAGGAAGTCGTTGCCGAATACGGGATGAATTTGAACACGTTGAGTATTAATAAAGGGAAGCCTATTTCTGCGGTGCGACAAAGCATGCGGATGAGTTCTTGGGAGGCGATTTACGCGATGCCGTTGGTGTATACCTCGCAGCCGGCGAATCTGGTGCTGGCGACGTTGTTGGCGGAAGGATTACAGCTCGCGCCGGGACCGTATGGCTTAATCGTATCGCTGCCGTTTTGGTGTAATATGGTGCAGTTGGTGGTGACGCCGACGTTGGGTCGGTGGTTTAGCATGAAGCAGATTTTTGTGACCACGATTTGGTTGCATACCTTTTGTTGGGCGGTGCTGGGCAGTGGGTTGATTTTGGCGCCGGAATGGGTGAAGGCGAATGCGGTGCCATTCGCGGGCGGATGCATCCTCGCTGCGGGTATGGTGGCCTCGGTGATGGGCGTTTCCTGGACAGCGTGGATGCAGTCTTGGGTGCCGGATCGAGTGCGAGGCACGTACTTCGCGAAGCGGAATCGATTGGCCCAGGTGTCGAATATGGTGTTTCTACTGGCGGCAGGAGTCGCGTTGCTATGGCCGCAATTGGAAGTGATCGCCGGGATAATTTTGTTTGCCTGTCTGACGCGGGCAATTTCCGCCGTGATGGCGCACCGGACGCCGGCGATGGGCGATCCGGTCGCAGCGGTGCCGATCTCTTGGGGGCGGCAGTGGCAGACGTTGCGGGAGAATAAGCCGTTTTTGCGGACGGTGCTTTTCATCGCGGCGTGGGGAGCGGTCCTGAATGGATATGGAGCATTTCAACCGGTGTTCATGCTGAAGAGTTTGAGTGAGTCAGCGGGCGCGGCGAGTTTGCCGTTGGCGTTGTCGCTTCTATTCGGCGCGTTGTCGCTTCCGGCGTGGGGGAAGCTGTTGGATACGTATGGCGCGAGACCGGTGTTGATGTGCGCGGTGCCGTTGTGGGCGTTGGTGAGTTTACCGTGGGCATTTGTGACGCGAGATACGCAGGGTTTACTCTACGTGGTTTGGGCGCTCACGGGGGCGGTCAATGCGGGGATCGTGATCGGCCAGTTGAATTTATTGATGAAGTTGATGCCAAAGGAGAGTAAGGCGTTGGCCGTGGGTGTTTCGATCGCGGCGGCATCGGTGGGCACGGCGATCGCGCCGATAATTACCGGGCAGTTGCTGGAAGGGCTATTGGCGCGAGGGTGGAGTGACTTGCAGACTTACCACGGATTTTTTGCGACAATGCCTTTGGGAGCGATTGTGGTGCTCCTGCTTTTGCGGCGGGTGCAGGAACCGAAAGCCGCGCCGGTTGAGCACGTGTTGGGGGCGTTTCGTAATGTGCGCACGTTAGGGGCAGCATTGGGCCTGGGGTTTCTTTCCCAGACTTTGTTCACCCCGCGAGGAAAGGGTAAGCGAGCGGAGTATTGAGAACCGGGGAGGGAGGAGCTTAAGCAGAGGTTTCGACTTTCGTGGTCTGTCTCTCAATGCAATCATTTCACTTTCTCATGACCAAAATCCTCCCACGTATGGTGGTTCTTTTTGCGGCATTGGCAGCCTTCGCGGCCGCTGAATCGATTCCTGGATTGAAGGTCGGTGATCGCGCGCCGGATTTTACGATTCAAGATGCTAGTGGGACAGAAGTGACTCTGAAGGCGTTGGTGACCGACGGGCCGGTCGCGCTAGTTTTCGTGCGCTCGGCGGATTGGTGCCCGCATTGCCGACGGCAATTGTCCGATTTGGAAGCGGCGCGTGTCTTGGTGGAAGCGAGCGGCGGTCGGGTGGTGGCGTTGAGTTATGATGCGGTGAAAACGAATGCGGCGGTGGTGGCAAAACTGGGATTATCTTATCCGCTGCTTTCAGACGTGGGTAGCAAAGTGATCGACGCCTACGGTATTCGAAATACGGAGGCGAAAGGCCGCGGAGAGGGGATTCCTTATCCCACGATATTTGTGGTCGATTCGGACGGAATGATCCGAGTGAAGTTGAGACGCGAGGGGCATCGTGTTCGTCCCGAGAGCGACGAAATTCGAGCGGCGTTTGAGGGTCTTTGAGCGGGAGCGGTGCTAGGCTGAAGGCTGATTCCCGGGTGAAGCGGCGTAACGTCGTGTCGACTATTTACCGGCGTCCCTGGGGTGATCTTTGATGGTCTTTTTGCCTGGGGCAAACTGGGGCGGTTCACTCCACTCATCGCGAGTTGCATTAAAATGATAGCTGGGAGCGCCGACGTTCCCGTCGGCTTTTCTTGGAAAATGCAAAGGCGCGAGGCATGAGTGAGCGGGAGCGTGCAGATACTCGCGATGGCGGCGCGCCTAGGGGGGGAGTGGTATTCGCGGGGGTATTTGCCGCATCGGGACCGTTTGGGTTTGCTGCAGTCGATCACGTTTCGATTGGCCGATCGTTTGCCTCAGGCCAAACTCAATCAACTGGGGGGAGGAGCTCCGCAGTTGGTCCGAGGAGAAGCGCGATGGGCAACGCCGAGTGCGGATCGAGGAGTGGCTGGACGCGGGCATGGGGTGTTGCGCACTGGGTCACCCCGCTTTGGCGCGGGAGGTTCGGAATGCGCTGCTTCACTTCGATGGCCAACGCTCTCGTTTGCTGGCTTGGTGCATCATGCCAAATCATGGGCATGTGCTGATCGAACCGCTGGTTCCTCTCGCTACCATTGTGCAGGGATGGAAATCAGTGACGGCGCGTTGGGCTCTGGCGCGCAACGATTCGTTGGGCCTGGCCATTCCTGATCCGCACCGGCTTTGGATGCGGGAGTACTGGGACCGCTACATTCGGGATGAGCGCCACTTGTCACGGGTGATCGATTATATTCGCGAAAACCCGGTTAAGGCGGGGTTGTGCCAGAAGGCGGGGGATTGGGCTTGGTCGAGTCCTGGTGGGGCGGACTCAGGGAATGTGGATGCCCATGGCTGTTCTAGATATTAATAATTGAGCCGACGGGGACGTCGGCGCTCCCAGGGTAAACGAACTCGGGCTAGTCTTTTTGGAGCGTGGCGAGGGTGGCGGTGTGGAGTTCGGGGGTGGCGGCGGCGATGATTGATTCAGCCGGATAGGGGGAGTGGCCCGACCAGTCGGTGATGGTGCCGCCGGCGCCGCGGACGACGGGGATGAGGGCGGCGATGTCCCAGGGGTTCATGATGGGATCGACGCAGATATCCGCGAATCCAGTGGCGAGGAGGAGGTAGCCGTAGCCATCCGCCCAGGTGCGGTAGAGTCGGGTGGCGTCGATGAGACGGTCGCAGGCGGCACCGTTCTGATAACGGGCGAGATTGCGATGGTCGCTGGTGACGAAGGTGGATTCGGCCAAGGAAGTCGTGGGGCGGGTGCGCACGGGTTGGCCGTTGAGGGTCGTGGTCTTGTTGTCGCCGATGACGAGTTGACTGAGGGTGGGTTGGTTGATGGCGCCGAGGACGGGTTGGCCGTGGTGGAGGAGGCCGATGAGGGTCGTCCAGAGCGGGACCCCGGTGATGAAGCTTTTGGTGCCGTCGATGGGATCGAGGACCCAAACCCATTCCGCGTCGGGGTTCAAGTTGCCGTGTTCTTCGCCGATGATGCCGTGGGCCGGGAAATGTGCAGTAATGAGGTCGCGCATGATTTTCTCGGCGCCGCGATCGGCGGCCGTCACGGGTGAGTCGTCGGACTTGAAATCGACGGCGGTGCCGGGGTTGCCGAAATAGGGGGCAATAAAATCGGCGCTGGCTTGAGCGAGCTTGGCGATGAAGGGGCGATAGGGAGCGAGATTCACAGTGGGGAGTTTGCGGGCGGGGCGACGGTATGACACGGACAAATTGGTGAGGTTGTTTTAATTAGCACGATGATCCAGAATCGAACAAAAGAACAACGGATTGGAAGATATTGCACGTTAGTAGTTTAGGGGGATGCCTCTTCCGGGAACGCGAAATTGGCGGCATGCAAGGTTAGACATTTCCGAAATAATCAGGCCTTCTTATAGTCATGCGAATTCCTGATAAATCTTTAGATGGCAAAGTGGCCTTGATCACCGGAGCGGGCTCTGGGATCGGTCGTGCCACCGCAAAATTGTTAGCTCACTGCGGCGCGAATGTGGCGTTGCTCGGGCGCACTGAATCTGAACTGCGTGAGGTGGCCGATGAAATCAATGGTGCGGCGGAAACCTCGGGCAAGGCGATGCTCTTCGTGGCCGACGTCACGGATGAAGGAGCGCTTAAGGTGGCGGTGCGGCATATCGTGAAAACGTGGAGTCGGCTGGATATTCTCTTTGCGAATGCCGGAGTGAATGGGAAGTGGGCTCCAATCGATGAGATTACTTCGGCCGAGTGGGATCACACCTTGTCGACAAATCTCAAAGGAACATTTTTGAGTATTCAGGCCTGTGTACCTGCCATGCGAAAGGTCGGCGGCGGAGCGATCGTGGTGACCTCTTCGGTCAACGGCACGCGGATGTTTAGCAACTCTGGTGCCTCGGCTTATGCGGCTTCGAAGGCGGGCCAAGTCGCCTTGGTCAAGATGTTGGCAGTGGAGCTGGCGGATGATCGTATCCGGGTGAACGTGATTTGTCCGGGATCGATCGAAACCGAAATCGACGACAATACGGATCGCACACACATCGACAATCTTCATGCGCCGGTGGAGTTGCCCGAGGGATCGATTCCGTTGACCGGGGGGCAAGCCGGCACGGCCGGCCAAGTGGCCGAGTCGGTGTGGTTTTTGGTGTCGGATGCATCCAGTCATACCACTGGCACGGAACTCTTCATCGATGGGGCGCAGTCCTTGCTCGTAGGGTGAACTGCCTAGGAGCCCGACGAAGGAAGTTTTCTTGCTATCATGGGTTGAAGGGCGACGAAAATGACCGCGTCAGATGCTCAACCCGAACCGAATGAGTCCGTTCCGCTCGAATTGATCGCGGAACGAGCGCGAAAGCTGTGGCAGGAGCGAGGAGGCGACTCGACTCGCGACATCGAAAATTGGTTTGATGCTGAGCAGGAGTTACGACGGGAGTGGATGCAGGCGGAACAGGAGCAGCAACGGACGGTGGTGGCACCGCGACGTCGGTCGCACTCGAAGAAGTAAGGTCACGGAAAATTAAGGCGTTGGCACGAGCGGGCATCATGGTGTGTTAGCAGGCCATGTCGTGGACCGAGCAACTGATACACTTTGTAGATTTCGAGGGGAGTGTGGGATCGGGGATCCTGGAGTATGGGGTGGTGTCCTTGCGTGGGGGGGAGATTGTGGAAACGACGACGCGACTGTGTCGGGCGACCGGGCGGGTGCGGGATGAGGATGTGGCGGTGCACGGACTGGCGGCGGCAACGGTGGCGGCGCAGGCGCCGTTTGGGGATGAGTTTGAGCGATTTGCCCGATTGAGGGAATCGGGACCGTTGGCGGCACACTTTGCCCAGGCGGAAAATACCATGATCAAGAGCGTGTGGGCGTATCCGCGAAATTCGCCGGATTTTGTGCGACCGGGTAACAAAGCGGCGGAGTGGGGACCTTGGGTGGATACGGGGAGGCTTTTTCCGCAGCTTTATCCGAAGCTGGAATCGGCTAAACTGGGAGCACTCGTGGAGCGTGGCGGACTGCAGGGCGAATTGGATGTGGTGGCGGCTCGATATTGTCCGGCGGACCGTTGCCGATATCATGCGGCGTTGTACGACGCGTTGGCGGGCGCGCTTTTGCTGCGGAGGTTGGCGAAGGAGCCGACCGTCGCGGCGCAGTCTTTGGCTTGGTTGCTGACGATGAGCACGATGGACCCGCAAAAGCGGGCGGCGATGACGCAGGACGATTTGTTCTAGGGGTCGCGCCGGTAGTCTTCCACGGGGTAGTGTTTTAAGCGGAAAATCTGAGCGAGGGATCGGGCGGCGAAGAGTGGAGCGGTGCGGAGGTAGCGTTGGGCCAAACGTGCGGGTTCCTGCGTGGTCCGCCAGAGCCATTCCAGGCCGCTGCGTTGGATGGGGCGGGGGGCTTGACGGATTCTCCCGGTGAGAAAATCGAACGCGGCGCCGACGCCGAGGGCGATGCCGAAATCGGTCTCGGATTTCGCCAGACGACGCATGAATGCTTCTTGTTTGGGGGTGCCAAGTCCCACCCAGACGAAGTCGGGTTTGGCGCGGCCAATGGCATTGAGAGGAAGATCTTCGACGTCGTCTACTTGAGGCGGGCTATGTGATCCGATGATCGAGAGGGAAGGATAATTTTCGGCCATGCGTTCGGCGAGAGCGGTTGCGACCCCGGGGGCTCCACCGTAGAAAAAGTGCGTTTGACCTGTTTTGGCCGTGGCCGCGCAGACGGCGTCCAGAAGATCGGGACCGTAGACGCGATTAACTTCGGGGTGCCCAGCGAGTCGACCTAGCCAGACGAGGGGCATGCCATCGGGGGTGGCGAGGAGCGCTCGATTGAGGGTCCGGCGATGAACGGGGTCGCGGCGGGCGCAACTAATGGAGTGGGCGTCGCAACAACAGACGTATTGGCGACGGCGGCGGGGGAGAGATTCGAGCAACGTCGCCGTAGCGCTCTCGAGATTGAGGGCGTGAATACCGACGCCCAAGACATTAAAACGGGGTGTGGCCACTAGTCTATGTGATTGGAGGAACTGAATCCGTTTGGCAAGTTTCAGCGTAGAGTTCGGTTATGCTGAATTGAGCTTGGCGAAAAGGTCTGGGAAGGGAAGTTCAGCGAGTGAAACGAGGCGAATAGTCGCGAGAGGGAAATCGTAGTGAACGGTGCTGGGATTGGGAATCACCACGACGCGGAGGCCGGCGGCGTGGGCGGCCTCGTGTCCGGGAGGGGAGTCTTCGAAGGCGACGGCATGGTGGGGGTCGACTCCCAGGGCAGCACAAGCCGCGTGGTAGACATCGGGGGCTGGCTTGGGGTGGGAGACGTCGTCGCGACAAATGGTGGTTTTAAAATACCGTTTCAACCCGAGGCGCTGCAGGTGGGAGTCGACGTGGTCGTGGAAGGAATTGGACGCGACGGCGGTGGGCACCCCGAGGGATCGGGCGTGCTCAAGTAGTCGTTCGACGCCGGGAAGGATGGGCTGGAAGCGAATGATCTTATCCTTGTGGGATTGGAATTGAGTCTCGAGGGCGGCGATATCGGCGTTGGGGCCAAACGCTTGCCACGGATTGTAGGCGACGCCCGAGTGGCCGATGATCTTTTGACCAGCGAGAAGATCGAATTCTAGTCCAGCGTCCTGATGCACTTGGTTCCAGGCCCCTAGCAGCGGGGTCTCGGTATCGAGAATTAGGCCATCGAAATCGAGGATGAGCGCACGGATCATGGCGATACTGTGAGCGTTATGATCCAGTGGGTGCAAGGGGAGGTGGGGGAAATCTCGGTCAGGTTTAAGCAAACTTGCGCCGGTCGAGCTTATCGACGAAGGCTTAATTATGATTCACCCAATCCGCCACCGGCGAATTCTTCGTTGGGCCCTGCTTTTTTTCCTGACTTCAACCATGCTTAACGCCGCCGCCAAACCTGACACTCTAGATCGTGCTGAAATAGCCGACGAATTTAAGTGGGATTTTTCCCGGATCTATCCGTCTTGGGTCGAGTGGGAGGCCGACATGAAAGTGCTGGAGACGCAGACCGATACCTATGCGGCGTTGAAGGGTACCTTGACGAACGGAGCGGCAGCGGTGGCGCATGCGCATGAATTGGGCGACGAGATGGGCCGGATGCAGTATTTGTTGTATCGTTATCCGCAATTGCAGCGAGATGTGGATACTCGTGACTCGGAGGTGTCGGGGCGGTTTCAACGCGTGGGGGCATTGTTTGCGAAAATGGGGACGGCGACCTCGTGGTTCACTCCGGAAATGCTGACGATTCCCGAAGCGACGATGATGGAGTGGCTCGATTCCGAACCTCGCCTGGAGGTCTACCGATTTCCGATCATGGAGATTTACCGCCAACAACAGCACGTGTTAGATGAAGCGGGCGAAAAACTGCTTTCATTTGGATCGCAGTTCAACCAGACCCCTCGATCGATCTATCAAGAACTGAGCATATCGGATATTGATTTTCCGACCGTGACACTCTCCGACGGTCGCGAGGTTAAAATGAGTTATGGGGGTTACCGTGAGGTGCTCGAATCGGCTCGAAACCAGGCCGATCGGCAGGCGGCATTTGAGGCGCATTATGGAGCCTATGCGGTGAACAAAAACACTTACGCTGCGATCTATAACGGCGTGGTGCAGCGCGATTGGTCAGCCGCTCAATCACGGAATTATCCGACGACGTTGGCCGCCGCTCTGGATAGCGATAATGTGCCGGAGGCAGTTTTTCGCACCCTGGTTGACACGGTAAAGCAGGGCACGGGTCCGTTGCATCGTTACAATGCCTTGCGCAAGCAGATGCTCGGTTTGGAAAGCTACCATGGTTACGACAGTGCGTTGCCATTAGTGGAAGATGATCGCACTTATCCTTTTGCAGCCATGAAGGGCGTGGTGCTGGAGTCGGTGACGCCGTTGGGTGAGGCGTATCAAACGAAGCTGGCGAACTTCTTTGGCGATCGCGCTTTGGATGTCTATGAAAGCGATGGCAAACGCAGCGGGGCTTATGTCGCGGGAGTGTATGGAGTCGGCCCCTACATGCTGATGAACTACAATGATACGATGGATGCGGTATTTACGTTGGCTCATGAAGCGGGACACGCGATGCATACGGTGCTCTCCTACGAGACCCAGCCGTTTGCGACCGCGAGTTATACTATCTTTGTGGCCGAGGTCGCCTCGACGATCAACGAACGATTCTTACTCGAGATGTTACTCGAACAGACCACGGATCCCAAGGAGCGATTCCTACTCCTGCAGAAGGCGATCGATAGTATCAAGGGCACGTTTTACTCGCAGGTCATGTTTGCGGACTACGAATGGAAAGCGCACCAGTTGGCCGAAAGTGGTCAGCCGGTTACGCCCGATTCACTTTCCGATATTTATGCGGAACTGCAGTCGATCTACGACGGTGAAGTGGTCGAGCGGGATGAGCTTTATCGCTACACGTGGAGTCGCATTCCCCACTTCTTTAATTCACCGTATTATGTTTATAAATACGCGACCTGTTTTGCATCTTCGGCTCATCTTTATAAACTGATGACTTCGGGGTCGGATGCGGATCAGGCGGCGGCGACGGAAGCCTATTTAGACCTGCTGCGTAGTGGCGGAAATGATCATCCGATGGATCAATTGCGCAAAGCCGGAGTAGATTTATCCAAGCAAGCAACGATTCAAGCAGTCGTCGATCAAATGGATGAGTTGGTCGGTCGTTTAGAAGTCGAAGCCGCGAAGATTATGGCGATGGAATAGTGGTCCGGTCGGATGACTGACCGATCAGTTGCTGAGGGCGGTGATCGGCGTGAGCTCGACGCGTTTGAATTCGACTTCGGACCCTTCGGCTTGAAGGGCGATTTGACCGCGATCGGCTTCGCAATCAAAGCCGTAGTTTACGAGGTCGCCGTTGACCCACACTTTAATTTCACGGGCGAGGCATTCGATCACCATGGTATTCCATTCACCGGGTGGGTTTTCGGAATCGTCGGTGAGGTTGAGGATGCGGCGCTTTTGTTTGGCGTGCGTGCCGCACTCCGCGGGCGGGCCGCGGCGTGCGGCCATGTCGGGGGTCGTGATATCGAGTGCGATGCACCAAAAGTCGCCGGCGTTTTCGGTCTTAAGTTGTGCTTCGATAGACTTGGGAAACATGCCGGAAAGGGATCGAGGCGTGGAGGCGTGAACGAGCACCCCACAGTTACCGGGGACGCCGACGAAGCGGTACTCGACCTCGAGTCGGTAGTTTGAAAAGGAGGTATCCGTGATGAGGTGGCCGCCGGGTTTACCCAAGCTCACGAGTTTTCCATCGCGTACGATGAAGGGGGATTTAAGAGCCGGATCTTGGTCCATCTGGGGAATGTCGATGTGCCAGCCCTCGAGGTTGTGCCCATTAAAAAGGGGGAGCGATTGCGCCGCCGGGGAGATGCTCGCGGTGATAAATCCAAGCAAGAGGGCGATGAGTTTGAAAACCTTCATGGGGGAGGGGAATGAACGATGGGGAGGGAGGACAGCGCCTAGTTTTTGGCTTTGATCCAAATGGGAAACACGATGATCGCCGCGAGAAGTCCCATGGCTATATCCATAAGGTCAAAATTTCGACCCGGAAGAGCGAGCTGGGCGATTTCAAGCAGACTGATGAGGAGGGTGAAAAATATGACTCCGGGTAAGCGGAAGCGGAGGGGGGCTCGGTGGCAGCCGTATAACGAGAAATTGAACAGGAGGCTGGTCGCGGTGAATCCGACAAAATTGAACCAAGCATCATGACTTCCGATCAGGTGAATGGGACCGCGCAGCCAGTCGGGTTGGTTCCGCCAAGTGAGGTCGTAGAGAGGGGGGGAGGGCAGTAAAGTGAAGACGGCTAACCCGGTGAGGATACCGAGCAAAATCATGATACGAAACCGAGCGGACCAAGAAATCGGCGTGATTTCGGTTTTCGCGAAGCACGCGACGACCGATTGGCCGCGACGGGCGGCACCGCCGGTTACCCATTTCAGCCCGGCGCGGAGCCAGGCGTGAGCGGTGAGGGCATTGGCTTTGTCCATCTTCACTCCAAGGTAGAGGGTGGAATCGATGCCGCGGCGGCTGAGCATGACGTTGGCAGCCAGGGCTTGGGGCAGACAGACAAGTCGGAGGGGAATGTAGCGCGCCGCGGTCTGCACGGCCCATGATATTTTTGAAGCCAGGGCGCGCTGGGGGGCAGAGACTCGTTGCATGGTTTCGGCTTGGGGCGTGCCCAAGTCTCCGGCGAGTCTAGCAAAGGGGGTGGTGTGGAGCCGAATTTTTGAGCAAATCAAGATCCCGATGGCCTCGGCAAGTAGCCCCCAGTCCGCGGCGGGACGACGGGCGAAGCTGCGGAAGGGGGATACCAGACGAGAAAGCATGAAGTCGAAGAAGGGGAAGCGAAGGAGGCCTAGGGGTCTACCTTTTAGATTAATTTGGGGAGAAGAGCGGAGGCGTCGGAATGGGAGCCGGTGCTGCGATTAACCGAACGATCTTCAATAGGTATTTACTATTAATCTTCACCAGCGAATTATTTGCGCAATGGATGCGGTGGAAAACCAAGGAGAATCACGGTGAACCCTTCGGCATCATGGGCGAAGGGATTGCCGGGGCGCATCAGTGAGTGGTCGGCCGAGCGACAGTGTGTGGTCCATTTAATCCGCGTTGCGTTGGGGGCGGAGTTAGACCCGGCCCTGAAATTACGGTGCGCGGATATTCAGATTCCTCAGCTGATGCAGGAAATCCAGCGTCATCGAGTGGGGGCCTATCTTGCTCATCGGGTGCCGAAGGACGTCGTAAGTCTTTTTCCGCGAGCTCTGGGCGTGAGGCTGAAACGCGTGGCCAGCCAAACTCAACTCAATGCTCTGCGGCAGACGGCCGGACTGGTGCGGATTACCAACCTGTTGGCCCAAGCGGGGGTGAGGGTGATGAGCCTGAAGGGACCGTTGCTGGCTCAGGCCCTGCACGGAAACCAGGGAGTGCGACATGCGGGAGATATTGATCTATCGATCAGTGAATCCGACGTCTGGCGGGTTGATGCGGTGCTACGGGAAAATGGTTTCCGACGCACCCACCCCGCAGGGGAGATGACTCCCCGGCGGTGGAAAAACTACACGAAGGTGTGGCGGGATTGTGAATACGTAAAGCTTAAGGGGAATCAACCGATCGAGGTAATGTGGCGCTTGGCGAATAACGACGCCTTGCAAGCGCAGGCAATGGCCGGATCGCCGGCGGAGCACGTGGTCGGCGGACACCCGATACAAGCACTCCCCGAGGATGTGCATGGGGTCTATCTTTTGGTGCATGGGGCGACGCACGGATGGTGTCGCTTGTTTTGGCTGATCGATATCGCGATGCTGATGAGGTCCGAGTCAGTAGATTGGAATCGGATGCGTGATCTGGCCGTGGCGACAGGAGTGTATCGGCATTTTTGGCAAGGATTGGGTTTGGCCCGGGAACTGTTGGGGGTCGAGTTGCCGGCGGGTTTGGGGCAGGGGCCGATTTCACGAGAGTTGGATAAAAATATGGCAGATGCTTATTGGCAAATGGGGCTCCTCCCGGCGGAGCGAAATTTTGGTGCGTCCCATTATCGCTTGGGGGTTTACGCGCGGCGATTGATGCCGGACTGGGGCCTGCAATGGCGGGAGTTGAGTAAGCGCTGGATCAGTCCTGAAAATTGGGATGCGCTGCCGCTGAGTGACCGCTGGTTTGCGCTTTATTATGTCGTCTGGCCGCTGCTTTGGGCGGGGCGACAGCTCGCGAAGCGACTCCGACCGAAAAGTCCGCGGTCACCCGCCGGTGCGACTGACTAGATCGCGGCGTTGGAAATCATCCGAGCGAAGGCGTCGTTTTCTTTGGCGGCGAGTTCTGCCCAAGTGCCGGATTGGACGATTTGGCCGTCATTGACTACGGCGATCTGATCGGCGTGGCGGATGGTGGAGAGACGATGAGCGATGATGAGAATAGTCATCGTGCCGTGGAGGCGATCAATGGCGTCTTTGATGAGTTGCTCGTTGGTATTGTCGAGCGCACTGGTCGCTTCATCGAGGACGAGGAGAGACGGTTGACGGAGCAAGGCGCGGGCGAGGGCGATACGTTGGCGTTCGCCCCCGGAGAGACGCACTCCGCGTTCGCCGACGATGGTCTCGAGCCCCTGGGGGAGTCGGCGCACGAGATCAGCGGCCACGGCGTTTTCCAAGGCGGACCAGAGTTGCGCTTCGGAAGCTTTGGGGCTGAGCCAGAGCAGATTTTCGCGAATCGTATCGTTGAGCAGAAACACGTCCTGAGGCACATAGGCCACCGAGCGTCGCCAGGCGCGGATGGCACTGCCATCGAGGGAAGTGTGGTCGACGGTGACCAGCCCGGTGGTGGGCGGAATTAAGCCGAGGACGAGATCGGCGAGGGTGCTTTTACCCGCACCGGAATGCCCGCAGAGGGCGGTGGTTTTCCCGGCGGTCATGACGAGTGACACGTTGGTGAGAGCGGCACGATCGCTCTTGGGGTAACGATAGGTGACCTCGGTGAGCCTGAGCTGGTGTTGGAGGGTGAGAGCGGGGGCGGTGAGATCGGCGGGAACTTCGGCGGCCGCCAGCCATTTTTCGCGCAGTTCCTCTGTCGCCTGATAAGCAGGAAACACGTAGGCCATGCGTTGGGTGGTGGATTGCAGGGCCATCATGCGCGAGACCAAGCGCATGAAGATGACGGCTATGACCGCGAGCTCGGCTCCTTGAATGCCCTTGAGGTCAACCGCATACCAGAGGACCAGACAGAGGGCGAAGGACGAGGCCAGTCGAAACCCGGCCTGACTGTGAGTCTGGAAGATCGAGACTCTGACCTGTCGCTCGCCGATGATGTGAGAAATATCTTCAAACGCTTGGGCGCGGCGGTCCTCAGCGGCGTGACTCTTGGCGAGTTTCAAGCCGCCGATATGATCGGAAATATTAGCCGCCAAGGCACCGCGATCAGTTTGTCCCGCGTTGCTTTCCTCGCGGACTCGACGGGCCAACGGACGAACCATGAGCACAATTAATCCCCCTACGGAAATCGCAGCGATTGTGATGGCGGGAGCAATAATGAACGCAGCGGTGATCTGGACCATCGCCGTAATAATGGTGGAGGCCAGTGATGTGAGATTAGCTAAACCTCGGGCGGCTATATTGACTTCGCCGGTAAATGCCCGAACGACATCGGAGGCGCGCAGTTGCAGAAAAACCGACCAATCCGCCCCGGTGAGGGCGCGATGGAGGCGGTCGCGCAAAAAGTGGGTGAAGTTGACTTGGAGTCGGGTCTGAACCCGGGTCAGCACAGTCCGGGCGATGGTTTGTCCGATGATGAGGCAAAGGAAGATTCCGAGCAGTCCGTGAAAGGAAACCATGGATCCGTATGCCATGATCTTGCCCATGATTCCCGAAGTTGAACCGGGGATACCGCTGCTCTCGATCCCCACGGCCTGGAGCATGGGCAGCATGATGATCAGGCCACCGCCCTCCATCAGACCGAGGGTCAGGATCGCGATGAAGCTGAAAATGATCCGCCGGTCCGCGTGCTCACGCACGGCGCCGAGGTAGGCGCGCCAGTCAGTGGGGATAACATGGGAGAGTTTCATACCAGAGGGGGTGCGGCTACGGGGAAGCCTCATGCTGGGCGGCGAGGTTTCGGGCCACGGTTATCCGGTGCTCGATCAGATTGCCGATGCAGGCGGGGGATTGGTTGTAGTTGGCGACCTTGAGTCCATCGATAAAGGCGGCGGGGGTGGCGGTGATGCCGGCGGCTTTAGCGGCGGCGGCGGCGGCCTGCACGACGGGTTTCATGGCCTCCAAGCGTTCAGCCAAATTATCGGTGGAGAGTTCGAGCTTGGTGAAGAGGGTTTCGATCTGGGCCAGATCCAGTCCGGTCGCACTGGCATTGGTCGGGTCGAAGTATTCGGCCCAGAGGTCGAAGGAGCGACCTTCCAGTGCAGCGACGTGCACGGCGGCGATTTGCAGCTCGGAACGTGGCCAGAGAGGCCGAGGGATGATATAGAATTTTGCGCGGTCGCCATGGCTTTCAACCAGCTTCAACAGAGCCGAGAAGTGCCGCCGGCAATGACCGCAGTTGGGATCATAAAATGAAACAACCGTCACGCCATCAGCCGCCCCGAGAAACGGCGTGTCGGGCGTGATGAATGGGGTAAGATCCAGCGGCGCGGAGGTGTCATCGAACCGACAGGCGCGGATCTCATTGAGATGTTTGCCGTCGATAAACTTTGGGAGCGACCGACCGACCAAGCGGTGGAGTTCTTGACCGGTAGAACCCTGATCCAAGGGGCGGGTGCCGATCCGGTTGACGAAGAGGACGACCCCGACCAGAACGCCAGACATCGCAAACATTCCGGCGACGGAAAGCCCCAGTTCATGGCTGCGCTCGGTGGGCGAAAGAGGTTGGAAACCACCGCGTCGTCGCAGTTGGAGGTGGAGTGCGAGCAGGAGAGTCACCAGCGCGGCCGAGCAGGTGCAGAGGACGCACCAGGCTTCGGCGACAAAGCCCATTTGATAGACCAAATAGGCGGAGTAGAGGAAGGCGAGGGCTACGCCGAATTCGCCCAGTCGGTGCAGTCGCAGGGACCAGTCCGGGGAGGCCACTATTTTAGCGAAAGAGAGTAGGGCTAATCCGAAATAGAACGCATAGCCCCACGCCGCATTGGAGACACCGAGGAGATGGCTGCCGGACAGTTTGCTCACCTCTGTGCAGCCACCGTCCACGATCGCCGCGACATGGGTGTCGAGGCCCAGGCAGCCCTGGTCAAATCCACGGGCTTTCTGGATCCACAGATGGAGGGTGAGAACCATCCCCAAGAGGGAGAGCCAGAGGATGAGCCGATTGATCATGGTGCGAGGATGTTGTTGAGATTTAGCGAAGTTACCAGACTTCGCATCGTCTGAGTTCGGCAGTTGAAATGAGGTGCAGGGTTTCAGAGAGTTTGGGAGAATGCCAAGCCGTCAAAACCGCCCCCGTTTAGTTGATCCGATTGATCGGCAGCAGCGTGAACTGACGGATCAGCATATTTTGCCTCACTTGGATGAGATCATGAGTGAATTAGCAGATTTGCGGGTGGCCTTGGATCGGACCGTGGGAGAGGAGGCCCGCCGGAGGGGGCTGGCAATTTCAGAAACCTTGGCGCAAACGGATGGTAAGCGTGGCGGGCGCTTTATGGGAGAGGCGCTCTCTCAGGCGATGCTCCTTGGGTGGAGCGATTTTAGATTGAGACTGACCGTTTATCCCTATGGGTGTTGCCTGGAAATCACCTATGCCCTGTTTGAGGTGATCCGTAATAATCCAGGAATGTTTGAACAGTCGGCCGTGGATAGGCTGCGGGTATTACGCGAAGAAGGTGGCGTCTTCAAAAGAATATGGGGCTCCATCCGCGGAGTCTATTTTCAGAACGCGATGCAGTTGGGCAGTCACTACCTCGATTTGGCGAATGATACGGTCGATCTGGCGAAGCCCAGTATCGATCAGGCCCCGATGGAGACCTCTGGGTTCAAAAACTTTGAGACTTTTGGCGACTATGCGACGGTGAGGGCCCTCTACGTGGGTGATCAGATATACCGGAATAACTTCATTCCGGACTTACTGCCCTATTGCCCGTTGGTGACGGTTAACCACGACAAACGAGTGATCCGAGTCGATAACATGTGGGAGCCTATATCACGGACTATTTTATGGGGTAATGTTGCGGCATTTGCAGATATTGCCGCACCGGTCGTGCGCTCGATCATCGCCCCATCATCGATCGCTCAACTGGGTGCTCCCTTCGTAAATTTTGCTCACGCGGGCGGTCTTCAATTCCGGTCGGTCGAGGATGCGGAGTGGCAGGTGATGCTCGGGGAATTTACGCAGCTGACCGTGGCCGAGCGATTCCAGGAATTGAAACGAGTCACGAAGATAGCCCAGTTGGTGAATATTATTTGGTCACGGGCGAAGATGTATGACCGGGTCGTCGACGATCTGGGGCCCTGAGGGGGCGGCGCTTTTTCAAGCGGTGGTTTCAGCCTTCGATTTTGAGGAGCTTATCTTTGCTCAACTGCTCCAGAAACGTGAGGGCTTCCGGTTGGCAAAGCTCGGCGGTGATTTCGAATTCAGCAGTCAGGTGATCGACCAGCTCTGTCACCGTCATAGCGTTTTCCAGTAGTGCCCAGATGCGGCTGCCCACCGCGTTCATATTGTAGTATTCGCCGTTCTCGATGCTCAGGAGCACTACTTTTCCGTCGAGATCACCGGAGACCTGCTCAGGACTGCGAACGACGATGGATTGGGCGGTCAAGGTGGGCGCTGCGCTCATGCGAAAAAAAAAACTAGGCACCTCGTAAACGATACGAAAAAATAGCTTCTCTGGCAGGCTCAGAACCTAAACGAGGAAAGCTTTAAATCGAGTTTAGTGGGGTTTTGCCCAGTCGTTTAGCGCCGGGACTTTGTGATCGAGACTCTTGGAGGGAGTCTCCGGAAACGGGGTTTCCGGTTAGCTCGTGTAGGGAGTAGCGGCTCCGCCTTGGCACAAATTCGCAGTCGTGCTTTGCATGGATATTGAGTAGGCTCGATTATTGCAATCCGCGATGCCCATGAACACCTCTTCGAGAACTCCGGAATTCGACATGGTGCTATCGACGCCTAAACGGGAGACAAGAGGCGTCTCCCAAACGCGTTTTGAGGGGGGTGGTCAAATTCATACGATCGGATTTTTTTCGCAGTCGACCTGATAAGTCAATCTTCAAGATTGCGGTTGCCGGGGGCGATGCATGGTCTTTCCCGGGAGAGGAGAAGTCATTGAAGTTGAGTAGGATAATTTTGTGCTAGACTAATTGGGTAATTTTCGATTTGTTTGAGTGGGATGAAATCTAAAACAGAATCTAAAACACCAATCG
>Ga0075109_1000548_pt1 | contig 25830 bp, 24 predicted proteins | sample AntAceMetag02UKD_FD_69798 | JGI IMG/M metagenome (GOLD analysis project Ga0075109, IMG submission 69798) | Saline lake microbial communities from Ace Lake, Antarctica - Antarctic Ace Lake Metagenome 02UKD | ecosystem: Environmental > Aquatic > Non-marine Saline and Alkaline > Saline | place...
GGGGGGGGGGGGGGGGGGGGGGGGGGGGGGGGGGGGGTGGGGGGGGAGGGGGGGGGGGTGACCAGGGACAGCCGTCGAGCGTACTTCGTGGTCTTCTACACGGCGTCGTTGCTCTCGCCCGGATGCAGTCGACGGACAAGCGCCAGGGATGACCACATCCGTCGCTGTCTCGCCGTCGACCAACCGGCTACTGACACCCGAGTTCCGGACGCTGGGCACCGTAACTGCTGCCGAGGTAGGTGGTCGACGAGTTGGGTGGCACCGAGGCGACGTCCGGGTTCGTGATGGGGTCGATGGCGATCTCGGCACTGCTGTGCCGACCGTGGTTTGGCCGGCTGGCTGATCGCCGCGGCGCGCGTTTGGTGCTGATGATTGGGGCGTGTCTTGCCTGTGTCTCGGTGCTCGTACTCGCAGCCTTCCCCATTCTCATCTCGTTCCACGTCGGGCTGGGTATCGGCCCACTTCTCGGGGAGTTTGTGCTCGGCCGTTCGGACTATGGGTCGGTGTGGTTGGCGGTGGGTGGCCTGGTGCTGGTCCGCTGCGCCATTTCGTCGTTCCTGCCGCGTCGTATTGGCGTTCACGGCGACCAGATGGCGCCGACTCCGCTGGTCTTGCGTGCAGCGATCGCCCCGGGATTCGTCACCTTGTTTGGTGTCTTTGCCTTCAACGGTCTGTTGCAGTTCGCGCCGCTGTACGGCCGTGAGGTCGGCCTCAAAGACGTTGGACTCGTGTTCACGGTGGCATCGTTGACGATCGTTGCGGTCCGCCTCTTCTTTGGTGGAGTCCCCGATGTGGTCGGACCGATTCGGGCTGGTTCATGGGCACTCGTGTTGACAGCGTTCGCTGCAACGGTGGTTGCGCTGTGGGCAACACCTGCAGGGCTCTACGTCGGCGCTGCCCTGCTGGCTTGCGGCCTGTCGCTGCAGTCACCGTCGTTCATGGCGCTCGCCGTCGAGGGGGTGGGCGACCGTGAGCGTGGTGCGGCTCTTGCGACGTCTACGGGGTTCTTCGACATTGCGAACGCGATCATTGGCCCGGTGATCTGAATGATTGTGGTTGGGTTCGACTACCGAGTCGCGTTTCTCAGCGCTGGTGCCATGCCGCTCGTCGCCTTGGCGATCCTTCGTTTGGTCGTTGCTCCGCAGCGGACGTGAGAGACACCGCCGTGCTCTGCACGGCGGTGTGTTTCGCTCGTTATAAGGGGTCTCCGCGTTTCAGGGTTGGATCGTGGGTAGCAGGGTCCAGTCGGGTTTGCCGGCGTAGAGCAGACATCGGACTCTGTGGTGTCGGAAGTTGACCAGACCAAACGCGACGCGCTTGATCCGTTTCGCGAGGTTGTTGACACCCTCGGTCGGCCCGTTCGTCACGTGTGATCGGTGCCATGCCGTGATCTGGTGGGCCCACTTCTTGATGGTGCGTCCAAGGCGTCGGATCTCGGGCGGCATCGACTGATCTGCGAAGTCGCGGACAATCTCAGCGACCCACGCGTCGGCGAGTTCGGGGTCGCTATGGGCGTATGTTTGACGAACCACTTCCTTTGCGTTCCATGCGAACCAGACCTCTTGTTTCGGGTCGCCGGCACGCAACAGACCAACGAGACGATCATGCTGATCGACAGTGAGTCGCTCGGCTGCCATGCTGAGCCGGCGCCGCACCCGCCAGAGCGGATCGTCCTTGCGACCGCGATGACCACACGTCTCGTTCTGCACGCGTCGTCGGCACTCATCGAGGGCGGTGTTGGCGAGGCGGACAACGTGGAACGGATCAGCGACCTGAACTGCCAGAGGCAGCATCGTGTCGAACACGCTCCGATAACTGTTCGAGAGATCGAGGGTGGCCCACTCGATCCGATCTCTCCACTCGGCTGGTCGCGCGGCGAGCCATCGACACGGCTCCGGCGCAGTCCTGCCGGGGACGACGTCGAGAAGTTGGCCTCGGCGCACGTCGACGATCTGGGTCGACCACGACAACGTGCGGAACCGGCCAAGACGAGCAAACAATGTCTCGTCGAGACCGAGCGCTGTCACGTCGCCGATCCGATCGGGATGGTCCACGAGTTGCTCGCCGATTACGACGACGGCGTCCATCACCGTGTGCCAGCCGCAGCCGAGTTCGCGCGCCACATCAGACACAGCGCGCCCGTCGCGACCAACATGCAACGCCGACCAACGCGCCGCGCGTGTGGTGAGCGCGCAGCGGGCCGTCGCGATCTCCGGGTTGTCGTCGCACCAGCAACGACCACAGGCCGTGCAACGCCAACGTTGCTTGCGCCACACCAGCCGGGTCGGCCTCCCGAACACCGGCAAGTCAACGAACTCGACCTCGCGGATCCCATGTCGATGCACCAGCCCGCCACACGAGCAACCGGGTCGATCCGCGGGCAACTCGACCACCACGCGCAGCCAGTTCGGCCAGTCGCCGACTCCAATCAAGTTCACGTCGGGCAAGCCGACCAGCAGCGCGCACATACGCGTAACATCGGTTTCCAAGCAGGGGCTCCTCGCAACTCAACGACTTCGACATCGCTGAGACTTGCAGAGCCCCTGTGGCACGCCCGGGATCAACCCCGAACCATCACCCAACCCTCAAACGCGGAGAACCGTTATAAGGAGTGGCCGTCGTTTTTTTTACTGAACTTTGTGGATGCGCGAGGAATGCCCGAACGGACCACCGGCATGGTGGTATGGATGAAAGAAACAATCCACCGTCGACGCCCCGTCCTCGCGCTTTCGCTTGGGGCCACACTCGCGTTTGTGGCCTTGGGCCCGGACGAACCAGCCGCAAACGACACCACCGCACCGGCCGAAGCCGAAGGCGAAGTTGCTGAAGTCACCGACACGGAAGTTGGCGATACGGAAGTTGGCGATACGGAAGTCGCTGACACCGAGGCACCCGCCGCGACGACCGGCGACCCCGACCCTGACTACACCGGTTCGTATGCGCTGACCGGCGAAGAGTTCGCCTTCGACCCGGTGCACGTTGGGAGTGCAACGAATGCCATGATGCCCGGTGTGGCGGTCAACGGTGTCAAGTTCGAACCGGCCACGGCCGAAACCGTCACCTGCGAATCAGGCGAGACGTTCCGTGACGAAGCACCGTAGGACATCTACGACTTCGGGCTCGACTTCAACAACGCCCACGTCCAGCTGACCGGCGAGTACTACTACCATGGCATCTCTGAGCTGCTGGCTAGTGCCTACTCGACCGATGACGACCTCGTGCACGTCGGCTTCGCAGCTGACGGCTTTCTGATGTACGACTCGAAGTCGGGTGCTGACTCGCCGAGCTATTCGTTGTCGACCGACGCCAACGGCGACGACAACCTGTCGTTGGACGAGTGCAACGGCACGGAGATTGACGGCTCCTACGCCTCCGTCATCACCGACGAGTACCCGTTCATCAGCCGCTGCCTCAACGGTGAGTTCACCGCCACCGGCCCCGGTGCTGGCCCGCCCATGACGTCGTCAACGCAGCCCTGATCGCTGTCGCCGAACACTCGTCGTGTTTCTGTCGCAACCTATCTAGACTTCTAGAAGAGTCGACAGAAGAGTCGACAGAAGAGTCGACAGAAAGGAACCCGATGCTGGAAGTCAGTTCGGTACAACGGAAGAAGATGACGGAGCCCGATGCGTTGGGCTTTTTCGGCGAGTACGGCGGGCGCTACGTCCCCGAACCACTCGTCGGTGCGTGCCAGGAAGTCGAAGCGGCCTTCCGTGATGCTTGGTCGGACACTGCGTTCCGGCAGGAGTTCCTCGACATCTTGACGAACTACGTCGGCCGCCCCTCGCCGCTGACCGACTGCCTCAATCTCAGCGCCGATCTTGGTCTCCGGTTGCTGCTCAAGCGTGAAGACCTGAACCACACCGGCAGCCACAAGATCAATAACGTGATCGGCCAGGCGCTGCTCGCCAAGCGCATGGGTAAGACGCACTTGATCGCCGAAACCGGTGCTGGCCAGCATGGCGTTGCTACGGCGACCGCAGCTGCCCTGTTCGGCATGACCTGCACCGTCTATATGGGTGAAGTTGACATCAAGCGCCAGGAGCTCAACGTCTACCGTATGGGCTTGCTCGGAGCGACCGTGATACCGGCCTCCTCGGGCAGTCGCACGTTGAAGGACGCGGTCAACGAGGCGATGCGCGCGTGGGTGACAGAAGTCGAGCACACCTACTACTGCATTGGCACCGTGATGGGCCCGCATCCCTACCCCTGGATGGTGCGCAGCTTCCACGAGATCATCGGCTGCGAAGCGCAACGCCAAGTCGTTGCCCGGCTCGGCAAAATGCCCGACGTCGCCGTCGCCTGCGTCGGTGGTGGGTCGAATGCGGCGGGCCTGTTTGCCGGCTTCGTCGATCATCCCGAGGTACGCCTCGTCGGCGTCGAGCCGGCTGGTGGAGCCGCCGTCGGCCGAGGTGTTCCCGCCGTGGTGCATGGCATGAAGGCGCACTTCCTGCAAGACGAAGTCGGTCAAGTAGTCGAAGCCGAATCAATCTCGGCTGGCCTCGACTACCCCGGTGTCGGGCCCGAACACTCGAACCTGGCCGATATGGGCCGCGCCGAGTACTACCCCGTCACCGACGACATGGTGGTCGACGCCTTCCAGATTCTGTCCAAGCGCGAGGGCATCATCCCGGCCCTCGAGTCGGCTCATGCAATTGCTTGGGTGATCGAGAACGCCGAGCAGTTGGCCGGCAAGAACGTGCTGGTCAACCTGTCGGGCCGCGGCGACAAAGACGTCGCACAGGTGCGGGAGCGGTTGGGCGAATGAGCGACCTCGCCGACAACCACGTCAACACCCGTTCACTCCAAGCCGAGCTGACGGCCAAACGCGACAGTGGTCGCAAGCTGCTGCTCCCGTACGTCACCGCCGGCATCGTGCCGAACTGGATGGACTGCGTCGAAGCAGTCATCGAGGCAGGCGCCGATGCCGTCGAGATCGGCATCCCCTTCTCCGACCCGGCAATGGACGGCCCAACCATCCAGCAGGCATCGGTCCAGGCACTGAATAACGGGATCACCCCGCACGGAGCGCTGAGCGAGCTCCGGACGCGAGAGTTCGCAGTTCCCCTCATCGCAATGACCTACTTCAACCTCGTGTTCCGCTACGGCAACGAGCGCTTTGCCTCCGACCTGGCAGCCGCCGGGTGTGCTGCTGCGATCCTGCCCGACCTGCCGTTCGAGCTGGCTGGGGAGTGGCAGGACGCTGCGACGGCGCATGGCATCGAGAACGTGCTGCTCGCCGCACCCGTGAGTTCCGACGAGCGGTTGGCGCAACTTGTCGAACGCACCAGCGGGTTTGTCTACACCGTCAGCACGATGGGCACGACGGGTGAGCGCGCTGAACTCGACAACGCTGCATCGATCCTCAGCCAGCGGGTCAAGGCGATCTCCGACTTGCCGGTGATTATCGGCTTCGGCATTTCCAACCCCGAACACGCCGTCTCGGCAGCGCGTTCATCCGACGGCGTCATCGTTGCGTCGGCGTTGATGCGGACATTGCTCGACGGCGGATCGATCGACCAGGTCGCATCGCAGGTCAGCGCGATTCGAGTTGCCCTCGACGAAGCGTTCTAGGGCCGTTCCGGAATGGCGCTCAGCGAGCTGCCCAAGTACCAGTCGATCTCGAACGACCTGCGCGAACGCATCGCTCGAGATGAGTTCGCGACGGGGGAGCGCTTGCCCGCGCAGCACGCGCTCGCTGAGCAGTACGGGGTCACCGTGATGACGCTGCGCCAGGCAATCGCCGAACTCGAAGCCGAAGGACTGGTGCGCGCCGCGAAGGGCAAGGGCACGTTCGTGTCGGAGCCGCCGAGTGTCAGGTATGACCTCGACCATCTCTCCAGCTTCACGCAAGAGATGACTCACCAAGGCATCGACGTTGCGACCGATGTGCTGGCAATCGAGACCGACCCGACGGACGCCGATGCAGTTCGCGCGGCACTCCGCTTGGCAGCCGATGCGGCGGTGGTCGCGCTTGTTCGCCTTCGTTCGACTGGCGGCGAAGCCCTGGTGCTGCAGCGCAGTGTGCTCGCTGCATCGCTGTGGTCTGAGATCTCGCATGCCGACTTCGCGAACCGCTCGCTCTACGACGTGCTCGCCGATCAGTGTGGCATCGCGCTCGATCGGGCGTCGGAAACGATTCGGGCAGTGAGCCTCGACGACGACGAGGCAGCGCTGTTGGGAGTCATGCCGGGCAGTGCAGCGCTCGAGTCAATTCGAGTGTCGCGTACGGTCGATGACGCAGCGTTTCTCTATGACCGAGCACTGCTGCGCGGCGAGGCCACCGAAATTCGTACCGAGCGCTCAGCCGCCGGGATGCGAGTCGCGTTCCAAGCGCTCTGAGGCAGCGTCGTCGCTGCTGAGTTCGGCAGGTCCCACGGCGAACACGGCGTCGTCAGCCGGTTCGATGCTCACGACGGAACCCTCATGCTGTGCGAGGTGCGGAGTCCCGTATCGGAAGCCGCTCGATGGCCCCGAGCAGCAGAGCCCCGGTTGCAGCGGCGGTAACGATGATGATGACGATCACCGATGGAGCCATCGTGTCGACGAGCTGACCGGTCAGGAATGGCACACCAATTCCACCGAGATGGGCGGCGAGGAGCTGAAAGATGGCGAGCTGCGGGGCATGGTCGGTTCCGACTCGTGCTGCAGTGGATGCGAAGAGCGTTGGCACGATGGGCGCAAGTGTGAGGCCTGCAAACGCCAGACTCACTACTGCGAGCTCAGGGGGAACGAAGGCCAGCGAGGCAACGCAGCCGAGTGACATAACGGCGAGTCGGGACAGTCCAACTCGATCAGCCAGTTCGCGAACCGATGGTCTGACAAGCACAAGACGTCCAACGGACAGACCGCCCCAGAAGAGCGCGACGGCGATGGCAGCCAGGGCGTCGCCAGCGTGTCGCCCTTCGGTGAGCTGGGTGAAGGCCCACTGTCCGGTCGTGACCTCCATGCCGACAAACGCGCTGAAGGCTCCAAGTGACAGCGCTGTGGGTGCAAACGGCGCACGACTGCCCGCCTTGCGCACGTACGGCGTGATGTCGGGCCATGCTTGCTGGTTCCGCAAGGCGACCAGGGCAGCCCCGATGACGATCACCCCGCAGAATCCGAGGGCGAGGCGCCAGCTCGAGACAGCGACCACGATCAGCGGCCCCAGTGTCGCACCCACGCCGTACGCACCATGAATCAGCCCCGACGATCCCACATCTCGGATGGTCGTGATGAAGCCAGCACTGAGTGAATCGATTGGCCCCGATGCAAGCCCGACGCATGCCAGTGCCATCAAGAACATTGGCCAGGTCGTCGCCAAGGCCATCGACATGACTGCGAGGGCAAGAATGCTCAAGGCGACAACGAACGCTCTGCCCATCCCGAACCACCGCATCAGCATGGGTCCGCTCAACGCTGTGGTCGCTCTCCCCAGGCCGTAAACGAGGGCCGCAACTCCGAGGGCTCCGAGGGACTGATCGAACCGCTCGCGAACATCGGGCCAGATGACGCCCAGCATCGCGGTCGGTGCAGCGAGTGACAAGAACGCGGTGGCGGCCGACTGCACAGCCCGGCGATTATCTGCAGCGATCATATTTGCCCGAGGCCCGACGCTTCGTTTGTTCACTTGGGTGCGAAGCGTGTGCCCGCGTCGAGGCGGATGGTGTCGCCGTTGAGCATTGGGTTCTCGATCATCGCGATCGCCAGGCGTGCGTATTCGTCGGGGCGTCCGAGGCGGCGCGGGAAGGCGGCGTCTTTGGTGAGGCTTGCGGCTTGCTCGTCGGTCACCCCGGCGGTGAGGCCGGTGGCGAACAAGCTGGGCGCAATGGTGTTGACCCGGATGCCGAGCGTGCCAAGATCGCGTGCCATCGTCAGCGTCATGCCCGCAATGCCGGCCTTCGCTGCGGTGTAGGCAACCTGGCCGATCTGACCCTCAAACGCGGCAATCGACGCGGTGTTGATTAACACACCTCGCTCATCGTCGGAGTTGGGTTCGTTGTTGGCCATGTGTGCGGCACACAACCGGTTGGTGTTGAACGTGCCGATCAGATTGAGGTCGATCACGGCTCGAAAGTCGTCGAGGTCGAACGGCCCGCTGCGGCCGAGTGTGCGGCCAGCCTTGCCGCCGCCTGCGGTGTTCACCGCGACATCGAGGCCACCGAGCGCCTCGACCGCTTCATTGATGACCAGCTCGATCCCCTCAAAGTCGAGCACGTTGGTGGGATGCCACGTGCCACCCAACTGCGCGGCAACCTCGGCACCAGCCGATGCCTCGCGGTCAAGGATGGCCACCGAACCACCGCCGGCGGCGATTCGTACGGCTGTTGCCCGAGCGAAGCCCGATGCACCACCAATCAGGATTGCCTTCAGTCCGTTGATCTCCATGTTGAGCTCCAGTTGTGAGTTGCTGTTCGGGTGTGAGTCGAGTGCTGGTTAAGTATCAGGGGGCGATGTTGCTGAACACGACACAGCCGGCTGCGCCGAACATGCCGCCGACGCCCAACGACACCGAGACTTCCGCGCCGTTGACCTGAGCGGGCGCAGTGCCGCGCATTTGGCGGACGCTTTCCTGCATGGCGTACATCCCGTACATGCCGGAGTGCATGTAGGACAGCCCGCCGCCGTTGGTGTTCATTGGCAGCGACCCGCCGGGTGCCGTGTTGCGCTCCCACACGAAGTCGCCAGCCTCGCCGCGCTCACAGAACCCGAGGTCTTCCAACCCGTAGAGCGGGAGGTGGGCGAATGCGTCGTAGACCATCAAGTGATCGACGTCATCGGTGGTGATCTCGGCGCTGGCGAACGCGTCGGCGCCTGCGATGCGGAACGCCTTCGATGAGCTGAAATTCTCCATCTGCGACACCATCGGTGTCTCGACGCCCTCACCGTGGCCGAGCACGTACACCGGCTTGGTGGGGAAGTCTTTGGCACGGTCAGCCGAGGTGACGATGAGCGCCCCGCCGCCGTCGGTGACGAGGCAGCATTCAAGGAGGTGGAACGGGTAGGCAATCATGCGCGACGACAACACGTCGTCGACAGTGATCGGGTCTCGGAACGTTGCCCGAGGATTCATCCCGGCCCACTCGCGTTGCACGACGGCGACATTGGCCAGCTGCTCGTGGGTGAGCCCGGTGTCTTTCATGTGTCGCAGTACCGGGAGGCCGAACATCGTCGGCGGCCCGGTGACTCCGAAGGGCCGCTCGAACTGCCCAGACATCGCGCTGGTGAACGATTGCGGTGCTGTGCCGACGCGCGACTTCCCGCTCTCGGCGTGGGTGATGAGCACGGTTGTGCAGAGGCCGGCGGCGATCGCGGCGGCTGCGTGACGAACATGAATCATGAATGAACAGCCGCCAACCGACGTGCCGTCGACCCAGCGCGGCGTGATGCCCAAGTAGTGCGCGACATCGGTGGGTCGTTCGCCAGCGGTGGCGAGCCCGTCGATGTCCTTGATGGTCAGGCCGGCATCAGCGAGCGCATTGAAGGCTGCATCGGCGTGCAGTTGGAGTTCGCTGGTGTCGGTGATCACACCCATCTGGGTGGTCTCAGCGGCGCCGACGACGGCCAGTGTCGGGCCACTCATGACGCTGCCCCGGACTGCGTCTGACCTTCGATCAGAGGGGCATCAATGAGAGGGGCATCTATTGGCTGGAAGAACGGCAAGGTGATGGTGTCGGTGAACGCTTCGAAGACCACCTCGACGGGCATGTCGATGACAAGTGCTTCCGGGGTCTGTTCGCAGTTGACGATGTTCGACATCATGCGGATGCCCTCGTCGAGTTCGACGACCGCGATCGAGTACGGGCCAGCGATGCCGGGATGGCCGGTGTGATTGATCAGGTAGCTGTATAACGATCCCCTGCCTGACATTTGCTCGACGGTGACGTCATGGCTGCTGCATGCCGGGCAGAACGGGCGGGGCGGAAAGTACGGGTCGCCGCATGCGTTGCACCGCTGGATGAGAAGCTGACCGTTGCGCGTGCCCTCCCAAAAATGTTGCGTCTCAGGGGTGGGCCGGGGCATTGGCCGCTTCGTTCGATCGACCGTCGGAGTCATCGTCGGAGCTTTGCAGGCGAGCCGATGCACACGATTACCGGTCGCTCGAGTCCGCACCCCTGCGTTGTTCACCCTCGACGCGGCGGTCCGGGGCTCGTAGCTTCGGAGAGACCGATCACCCGACGAACACAAAGCCCAACAATAAGGAGCCCAACATGTCTGCTGAACAGAAGATCACGGTTGCCGCAGGTGGCCCGTACCTGGTGAGTGGGGGCGTGCCCATTACCTCGAAGACCCCGATCATGTCCGAACACGGCGAGCCGCTCACCTGGAAGACCGACCGACCTGACGGCGTCAAGGCAAAGGTCGCGCTGTGTCGTTGTGGTGCGTCATCGAACAAGCCCTACTGCGATGGCACCCACGCCTCAATTGAATGGGACGGTTCTGAGAACGCGCATGACGGAACGTACGGCGAGCGAGCAAAAAGCTACGGTGGCGATGGCATCGAAGTCTTCGACGACCGGCCGACCTGTGTCCATGCTGGCTTCTGCGGGAACCAGGTCACCAATGTCTGGAAGATGGCCGCCAAAACGCAAGACAGTCAGGTTCGGGCTCAAGCAATGGCGATGATCGAGCGTTGTCCGTCCGGAGCGCTCACCTATGCCGTCGACGGGGAGATGATCGAACCCGATCTCCCGGTCGAGGTCGCGGTGATCCCCGATGGTCCGTTGTGGGTCAGTGGTGGTATCGAGGTCACCCAGTCAGATGGCACGACGCTTGAGACGCGGAACCGTGTCACGCTCTGCCGCTGCGGCCAATCGGCGGCGAAGCCACTCTGTGATGGTGCACACAAGGCTGCTGGTTTCACCGGCTGACGCGCGCCATCAATTGGGAATCACGGTCAATGGAAGCGCGAGTGGCCCGCGGGGAGGCCGAAGGAGCGTTTCCACACGATGCGGTCGCTGTCCACGGTGTAGTCGCCCTTGCTGATCGCCTGACCGCCGATGACGATGTCGGCTATCGCTTGGCGCCCGGTCATCTGCAAGGGAGGATCGAAACGAAGCAGTTCCTCGACGGCGTTGGCGGCGAGCGTCGGGTTGTCGCGCAGTAACGCGCGCTGCCCAGCGAATGCGACGAGCGCGTTGCCGAGCATGCCGGTCACGGTCTCATGTCCGGCAAAGAGGAGAAACACGATCATCGCGACGATTTTGTCCGCGTCGAGAACGGGCCCGTCGTCCTCGGATACAAGCGCAGAGATGATGTCATCACCAGGAAACTGCCGACGCTCTTCGATGAGGGCCAGGAAGTATTCGTCGAGTTCGGCAAAACGCACGTTGACCGATGCCGCATCGAGCTCGGCGAAGGGTTCGACCATGCTGCCGACGACTCGGGATGCTTCTTGGAGCCACTCCCGTCGGTCTGGCGGGAGACCGAGCAGCTCAACGATGAGCTGGATTGGCAGCCTCATGGTGAAGGCATCGACGATGTCAACCTCGCCTGACTCCGGCAGGTCCGACAGCAACTCGTTGGCCACCTTGCGAACGAGCGGTTCATATCCGGCGATCAGCTTCGGGGTGGATGCGCGCGCGACGGCGGACCGCAAACGTGTGTGGTCAGGCGGATCGGCCGCGAGCAGCCAGCGCGAGAAATCTGTGCGAACCGAAGGTGTCAGCGTGCGGTACTGACGCGTGGACAACAGCAGGTTGGCAATCGGCGCAGTGGCACAGTCGCTCGAGCGCCGCACCTGTTGGACCTCGTCGTAGCCGAAGACGAACCATTGACGGTATGCGCGGCCTCCGACCGATGGCCGCGATACCCGAGATTGCCAGGTGCTCAATCTTCATTGTTCGCGGCAACTGTCGTCATGCTGTACAGACTGTCTGGTCAACGTTGCTCGGTCACGACGAGAACAAAAATTTGCTCATGCGGGTGTGCTCCAACGGTCCTGAAGCGTGGAGAACACGCCCTGGTCCCATGAGAACTCGACCATGTTGCCGTCAGGGTCGCGGAGCATCGTGATGAAGCCAATCGGCTGCGGCATCATTGTTGGCGGCATGGCGAGGCAGTCGGCAAGCTTGGCTCGCGCAGCCATGGCTTCGACGTCCTCTTTCTTCGGGAGTTCCATCCCGAAGTGGGCGAACGGTGCGAGCGTCGCGATCGGTGCGTTCGCGAATGGGTCCTTGTCGGGGAAGAACTGGGCGAGGACGAGAATGAACGGGTTGTTCGTCTTGCCCGGCATGCCGAGCCACGCCCCGTAGCCCATTTCGTCTTCCCTGCGATCGATCAGCTCAAGGGGGGTGTACTCCAAGTACCACTCGATCGTGGCGTTCATGTCGCTCACACGGAGCGCAATGTGGGTCCACCTGGGTTCTGTTGGATGGGTGTTGTGGGTTGCTTCGTGCACAGTGCTCTCGTTCGGTGTGGGACCGGCATGGTCGCGGACGAAACCTGACCATACCAGTTGGTCAGTTGGTCAGACCATAACAAATGGGCGAGAAACTGAGTGGTATGTTGGTCGGACCAACTACCCAAATGTCGATATCATCTCGATCATGACGCAAAACGCCGTTTCGATGCCTGACACTCCGCCGTTTGCACCAATCTCTCGTGAGACCGTGAGCTCGCAGATTCGCAATCAGCTCCTCGAACGGATCTCGAATGGTGAGCTGGCCCCGGGTGCGCAGATGCCCTCCGAGCGGGAGTTGTCAGAGAAGTTCGAGGTGGCGCGCACGTCAGTTCGAGAGGCAATGCAGGGCCTCGTGTCGATGCGGGTGGTCAAACGGCGCGGGAACCGCTCGTACGTGGCCGAACACCTCCCCGACGTGGTCGTCGAGCCCAATGGTCAGAGCAAGTCATTCGTGGCGGAGTTGTTCGAAACGCGACGGCTCCTCGAAGTGCCGTTGTTCGAAATGGCAGCTGAACGGGCGACCGACGCCGAGCGCGATCGGGTGGCTGCGGTGGCAACGCGCTTCGATGCATCGCTCGACATTGTGGAATTCCGTCGCCTTGATCGTGAGTTTCATACAACGCTTGCGGCCTCGTGTGGGAACCCGCTCCTGATCGAGTTGTACGGCAAGGTCCTCGACCAACTTTTCCGTTCGATGGAGTTCTTTACGTTGCTGTCGGCTGAGAGCAACCAGGCAGAGGTGGCCCAGATCATTGCCGACTCTTGTGAAGCACACCGTCGAATTGCCGAGGCCTTCTGCATGGGTGATGCGCTTGCAGTCCGCGTGGCAAGCGAATCGCACCTGGACTCAGTCGAACAGTCGATGGTCGACGATCTGCACTGAACTGCTCAGGAGCAGCACCGTGTGATCTCGATGACGTAGGCTCACCCCAGGTGGTCAGTTGGTCTGACCATGGGGATGTGTGACACTTCTGCGTCCGACAGGTTTGGCGCAGACAAAGGAGCAATGGCTACATGAGTTCATTTGTACACAACGACGCACTGCGGACCGCGTGGCATCCGGTCGCTCGGGTGTCTGACATCGCAGACCGTCCGTTTGCCGTTCGGCTGCTGGCGCAAGACCTCGTGGTGTGGCGTGGCGCCGACGGTGCGCTCGTGGTCGCTCCGGACCGATGCCCGCATCGCGAAGCTCCGCTCTCGATCGGCTCCGTGACAAACGGCGAACTCGCTTGCGCCTATCACGGCTGGACATTCGGCTCAGCGGGCACGTGCGTCGCGATCCCGTCGTCTGGTCCCAGTGCTGCCATTCCCCGGACCGCACATCTGTCGTGCATGCATGCCCGCGAGCAGTACGGATTGGTTTGGGTGTGCCCAGGTGAGCCAGCGATCGACATTCCGCGCGTCGTGCAAGACAATGACCCTGCCTTCCGTCGTCTCAACACAGATGTTGAGACCTGGGCAACTTCGACGCCCCGCCTGGTTGACAACTTTATGGACTTCAGTCACTTTCCCTGGGTGCACACGGGGACCTTTGGCGGAGGCCAAGACCCAATCGTTCCCAAACTCGATATCGGGCCGTTGGACGAGGACTTCTTCGGCTACGCGTACGAAGTCGACGCCGCAAACCCTGACGAGGCGGTCGCAGTCAGCGGAAGCGACGACGACGTTGTACATCGCTCGATGAGTACGGGATTCGCACTCCCGTTCATGGTGCGCAGCACCATTCGTTACGACGACGGGCTCGAACACATCTTGTTGCTCTGCAGTACACCGGTCGACGACATCAACTCGCTGTTCACGTTCGTCGTGTGGCGCAATGATGATCACTCGACTGATCCCGAAGAGATCCTCAAGTTCGACCGTGCAATTGGCGCCGAGGATCGAGCGATGCTGGAGCGTGTTCCTGGCACGCTGCCGTTGCAGCGAACGGGTTTGGTCAATGTGCAGTCAGACAAGCCGTCGGTCGAATGGCGCCGCCAGTTTGCTGCGCTCCTCGACCTCAAATAAGGGCGCCGTGTTGGCACAGATGCGAATAATTCGGTGCGAGCCTCAACTGTTCGCTATGGTCTGACCATCAGTCCACCATCGACCAAGGAGCGACGATGAGTATCACCGGTATGAATCATGCAGTCCTGTACGTCCGCGATTCCGCGCGACATCGTGCGTTTTATGAAGAGGTCCTGGGCTTCGTCACAGTGATCGAGACTCCGGGTCAGTTCGCATTCATGCGGGCGCCCCGGTCAAACAATCACCACGACATCGCCTTCTTCAGCATTGGTGCTGGCGCCGGCCCGTCGGCGGCGGGGAGCGAAACCGTGGGCATGTATCACCTCGCATGGGAAGTCGAGACGCTCGGCGACCTGATGGAGATGCACGAGCGTTTGGATGCAGCCGGCGTCATTAAGGGATCGTCGGACCACGGTCCGAACAAGAGCTTGTACTGCACGGATCCCGATGGTCTCGAATTCGAAGTGATGTGGCTTGTTCCTGCTGACCGATGGGGCGACGAAGAACACGAGGCGATCATTCGGCCACTTGACCTTGCGGCTGAGGCCCAACGTTTCCCCGACATGATGGCGGTCTCGTCATGAATCTGGCGAACCAGTACTGCCACTTCTTCGACGATGACGAATTCGTCGAGACTGAGCGGCCCGGCTTCCGGCGCCGCGTCCTCACCGGCGACAACCTGCAGCTCTGCTTCTGGCGGATCGCCGGCGGCGCGACCGGCTCGTACTTGCATAAGCACGACGAGCACGAACAGCTTGGCATCATCGTGCGCGGCGCACTTGACTTCCTGATTGACGACGACTCCGACAACACTGAGCGCCAAATAATCGGAGAGAATCAGGTCTACTTGGCGCCTGCCGGAGTTTGGCACGGCGACAGTTTGTTCGTCGGCGACGATGAGCTCAACGAATGCTGGATTCTCGATATCTTCTCGCCACCGCGCGACGAGTTCCGACAGGACCCGCAATCCACATCTACAAAAAGGACCACCACCAATGGCTGACTGGAGACTCGCCGTCGACATCGGCGGCACGTTCACTGACGTCGTATTACTTGATGCCGCGTCCGGCCGTGTGGTCGTTGACAAGACACTCACCACGCCGTCGGCGCCGCTCGACGGAGTCCGTACCGGAGTTACCCAACTGCTTGCCAAAGCAGGGGTTCTCCCGGGCGACATCACCGCACCGATCGTGCACGCCACCACGCTGATCACGAACGCGCTGATCGAAGGCAAAACTGGGCGAGCGGGCCTCGTCACCACAACCGGTTTCGGTGACACTTTGCTTATCCGGGACGAGCATCGCTACGACATGTACGACTTGCAGATCGAGTTCCCGGCACCGCCCATCCCGCGCGATCTCACCTTCGAAATCAACGAACGCGTGGGGGCCGACGGCTCAGTCATTACCGACCCGTCAACTGCCGATCTCGATGCGCTCGTCGAGGAACTCCGTCGCGCCGATGTTGAAGCGGTGGCGGTTTGCTGCCTGAACTCGTACGTCAACGGGTCAAACGAGCTCAAGATTGCCGAGCACCTGCGGAGCGCACTGGGCATCCCCGTGTGTATTTCTGCTGAGATCTCACCGCAGATCCGCGAGTATCCGCGGATGGTTACCACTGCGTGTAACGCCGCGACCATGCCGGTCATCGGCCCGTACCTCGACGAGCTGCAAAAGTGGCTTGCCGCCGAAGGCTTTGGCGGTTCGGTTCTGATGATGCTCTCTAACGGCGGAGTCGTCTCGGCTGATGAGGCCGCACGGGGCCCGATTCGCCTCGTCGAATCGGGTCCAGCTGCAGGTGCTCTTGCCGGAAGTTGGTTCGCCAAGCGGCTCGGCATCGATCGGCTGCTGTGCTTCGACATGGGTGGAACCACTGCCAAGGCGTGCCTCATCGAGCACGGCGAGCCCGAACTCACCAACACGTTCGAGGTTGCTCGTGCATATCGCTTCAAGAAGGGCTCCGGCTTTCCTGTATCAGTCCCGTCGGTTGACCTCGTCGAGATCGGTGCCGGTGGTGGAAGCCTGGCTCGTGTCGACCAGTTCGGCCTTTTGAAAGTCGGTCCAGAATCATCTGGAGCCGACCCCGGTCCGGCAAGCTACGGCCAGGGCGGGACCATCCCGGCCGTGACCGACTCGGATGTGATCCTCGGTCTCCTCGATCCGGCGGCGTTCCTCGGTGGCGACATGCCCCTCGATCGCTCGCTGGCCGAGAGCGCTGCGCAAACGGTTGCCGACGGCCTTGGCCTCGAAATGCTCGACACTGCGGCAGGTATCCATGAAGTGGTGAACCAGAACATGGCCGCTGCGGCCAGCATGCACGGCGTCGAAATGGGCGTTGACCTGCGCGGTATCCCGCTGATTGCTTTCGGTGGGGCTGGCCCGGTCCACGCATGTGGCGTGGCCGAACTCCTCGAGTCAGATCGGGTTATCTTTCCGGTCAACGCCTCGGTGCTCTCAGCCTTCGGCACGCTCGTGTCGCCCGTCCGCATCGACCTCGCGCGATCGATGCCACGATTGATCGACAAGGTCACCGACGACGAGCGCGATCACCTCCTCGACGAACTCCGCAACGAGGGCCGACGCGTCTTGCGTGGTGCCGGTGTTCCTGACGACGCAATCGTCTTCCGTTACGGAGTTGATGCTCGGTACTCAGGCCAAGGCAATGAGATCACCATCTGGGTTGGAGAGGGCGATGCCTGGCCTGCCACTGCAGCAGACGTCAGCAGCGCCTTCGAAATCGAATATCGCCGCATCTACGGGATGACTATCCCCGACGTTGCCGTCGAGGCCATCACCTGGCGGCTCTCTGCGTCGGCGACAACGTCGCACGTCGAACCCGACGACTCAATTGCGCTGCACGAGGGCGACGTCGTGCCCAAGGGCACGCGCCCGATGGTGTTCTCACGCGGCGTCGACGCCGTTGAGGCACCGGTCTACGATCGCTCGACGCTTGGCGCAGGGGCCAGATTCACCGGCCCGGCCGTTGTCGAAGAGCGCGAAACTACTTCGGTGATCCGTCCCGGTTGGGACGTCGAAGTCGCCGCCGACGGAAGCCTCATCGCCAGCAGAACTGTCAAGGAGTCAGCATGACCATCGCCGAAACACGCCCGTCTGGGTTCGATCCGATTGAACTTGAGATTCTGTGGCAGTCCTTGATTTCCACGGTCAACGAGCAGGCCCGTGCATTGCAACGTTCAGCATTCTCGCCAATCGTGCGCGAAGCCGGTGACCTCGCCAATGCTGTGTTCGACCGGCGGGGCCGCATGGTTGCCCAGGCAGTTACCGGGACGCCCGGCCACATCAATTCACTGGCCATCGGTGCGGCAAAGATGCTCGAGGAGTACCCGCTCGACACCCTTGAAGAGGGCGACGTGCTCATCACGAATGACCCGTACAAGACGGCAGGGCAACTGCTCGACGTCACGGTGCTGGTGCCTGCGTGGCGTGACGGCAAGATCATTGCGCTGTTCGGTTCCACCATCCACCACACCGATGTTGGCGGCTACGGCATCGGCGCCGGCGGCCGTGACGTCTTCGAAGAAGGGCTGTGGATTCCGATCTGCAAGCTGATGAAGACAGGCGAGCGCAACGGCGACGTTTGGAAGTTCATCCTGTCCAATGTGCGTCAACCCGATCACATGGCTGGCGACCTTCACGCACAAATGGCGTCGGGTGAAATCGGTGCGCAACGCTTGAACACCCTCTGCGCAGCGCACGGGCTCGACGACATCGAGGAACTCGCTGACGAGATCATCACGCGCTCCGAAGAAGCCACCCGAGCGAGCATTCGCGGGTTGCCGAGTGGCACATACAACTCCAGCGCGATTCTTGATCTCGCCGACGGGTCAAAGATCGACATCGTGTGTGCACTCACCGTCGATAGCGACGGGGGTGAGATCACCGTTGACTACGAGGGCACCTCGGAAGCCTCACCATGGGGCATCAATGTGGTGATGAACTACACGCACGCCTACACGACGTTCTGTGTGCGTTCGGTCCTCAACCCCGACATCCCGAACAACCACGGCAGCCTGGGGCCGATCAAGGTCAAGGCACCTGAGGGTTCGATCGTCAACGCAGTCTCGCCACAGCCGGGTACCGCCCGACACGTCGTCGGGATGTTCCTGCCGAACGCGCTGCTCAAAGCACTGGCGCAGATCCGCCCCGAGGCAGCGATGGCCGAAGGTTCTGGTGCCGTGTGGACGATGCAGGTCAATGGCAGCCACCCCGACGGCAGCCCGTTCATCACGGCGATGTTCACCTATGCGGGTGGCGTTGGAGCCCGCGCTACGAAGCCTGGGCTGAGTGCTTGCTCGTACCCGACCGGCATCTCGGCGGTTCCGATCGAAGTCGTCGAAGCGTCGGCGCCGATTCGTTTCCACGAGAAGTCGCTTCGGAAAAACTCTGGTGGAGCAGGGGCTCAGATCGGAGGGCTCGGTCAGGCAATCGAGTTCAGCGTCGATACCGACCGAGCGTGGCAGCTGAATGCGGTCACGAGCCGGCTTGCCGATGCGCCGCTGGGTGTGTTCGGTGGAGAACCCGGAGCCACTGGAAGTTTCTTGCTCAATGGCAAGGCCGTCGACACTCAGGCGCGCCTCAGCCTGACCGGCACTGATGTCATCAGGCTTGAACTCCCCGGCGGTGGGGGATACGGGGCAGCGGAATAGCCATGACCGAATGGGCCGATCCGACGACGTTTGCCCACGTCTGGGCCGACGCGGTGTCGACGCGCCCAGACGCGCCCTTTCTCACGTTCGAAGCGCCGGACGGCAGCGTCGCTGATTGGACCTACGGCGAGTTCGATCGGGTGGTCGCGCGCACTGCAACCGAGCTGACCAGCCACGGAGTGGGTTCTGGTGCTGCGGTGCATCTTGCGCTGGCGAACTCGCCGACGTTCGTGGCGGTCTGGATCGCGACCATCCGGCTGGGTGGCTGGATCGTGCCGTCAGATCCGATGGGTCGCAGCGCTGAGCTCGAAGACCATATCGAACGCACCGGCCCGGTGGTCGGCTTCTTTGCCCAGGACCGCGCAGCCGTGTACCGGGCCGCAGCAACAGACATTGCGCTGTTCCCGATTGACGAGGCAGACGTTGATTTCGAGTGGCTGCCAACGGAAGAGTTCACCCTGTGGCCGGAGCCGGGTTTGCGCGATGTGGCCGCTGTGATGTTCACCAGTGGCACGACGGGTCGGCCTAAAGGGGTCGTTGTCTCACAGGCGAACTACGCCTTTGCCGGCAAGACTATGGCGGAGGCTGCCGAGCTCACGAGCGATGATCGCTACCTCGTCGTGCTGCCGATGTTCCATGCAAACGCGCAGTACTACTCATTCGCTGCCGCGGTCTGGGCCGGAGCATCGGTCGCCTTGATGCACACGTTTTCGGCCAGTGGCTTTTTGCCGCAGGCGCAACGGCACGCCGCAACATGCGCAAGCCTGTTCGCTGCCCCCCTCCGCATGATTCTGGCGCGCGGCGGCCCGGTCGAAGGGCTGCAGTTGCGCCATTGCTGGTTCGCCCAAAATATTGCCGACGACCAACATCGAGTGATCACCGAGTGGTTTGGGTGTCGACCGCGCCAGTTGTACGGCATGACGGAAACCATTCCAGCCGTCTTGACCGACAATGCCCACGATGCCCGCGCCGATTCGATGGGATTTGTCACCCCAGGTTGCGATGTAGAAATCCATGACGCCGAGGGCGTCCCGGTGGGCATTGCCGAAGTTGGCGAAATCGTTGTCCGGGCGGCACCTGGCCTGACGTTGTTTTCTGAGTACCTCGCTGATCCGGACACGACGGCTGACTGCTTCCGCGGGGAATGGTTCCGTACTGGCGATCGCGCATCTCGCGATTCCAATGGCCGGTTCTTCTTCGACGGGCGCCGATCTGACGTCCTCAAGGTTGCGGGCGAGAACGTTTCGACTGTCGAGGTCGAAGCGGTGCTCGCAGCTCACCCCGGTGTGCTTGAAGCCTCGGTCATCGGGGTTCCTGATCTGGTACGAGACGAAGTGCCCGTTGCGTTTGTTGTGGCCGCCGAGCCCGACTCGCCGCCGTCGATTGCTGCGTTGCACGAATGGTGCCAGAGCCGACTCAGCAAAGCGAAGCAGCCGCGCGAGATCACACTGCTTGACGAGCTCCCCCGCACCAGCGTGGGCAAGATCCGAAAATTCATGCTGAAAGACGAGGTGTTGCAGACATGACCACCAACCCATTGGCCATGAGCGATCAGCTCTTGGCGAGCCTTGAAGCATCGACCGCCGATGTGTCGCAGGCCGTGACGTTGCCGGCTGAGTTGTACACGTCGGCCGACGTACTCGCCTTCGAAGCCGAAGCGCTTTTCATGAAGGAATGGCTCTGCGTCGGGCGAGCCGAACGAATCCCGAACATCGGTGACTGGTTCACCGTGACCATTGTTGACGAACCGATCATCATCGCCCGCAACAAAAACGGTGAGGTGTGTGCGATGTCGGCTGTGTGCCAGCACCGCGCAATGCAGATCTGTGAAGGCGAGGGGAACAGCACGACCTTCAAGTGTCCGTACCACCACTGGAACTACGGACTCGATGGCCGTTTGCTCGGCGCTCCTGCGATGGAACGGACAGAAGCCTTCAACAAAGCTGACTTCGGGCTGCCGCAACTCCGAGTTGAAGAGTGGCTCGGCTTCGTTTTTGTCAACTTTGACAACGACGCGGCACCGCTCGCTCCGACGCTCGAACGCTATTCACCTTTCGTTCACAATTACGACCTCGAAAATGCAGTCTGTCCTGGCACATTCACGCTGGAAAATTTGCCGTGGAACTGGAAAGTGATGTTCGAGAACTTCAATGACGGTTACCACGCCAATCGACTCCATCAGTACGTCCAGGATTTCTGCCCGTCGAGCATGTCAGAGTTTCCGGTGCCCTGGTCGGACGACTCGAACGTGATCTTCCGAACCGGCGGCTACACGCATATTGACGGTGGATTCAATGCAACGCATCGAGTGATCATGGACGTGTTTCCCGATCTCACCGATGAAGAACGAACGCGTTCGACTTTCGCACTCATGCCGCCCACCCTGTGTTTTGGCACGGCGCCAGACCAGTGCTTCTTCTTTCTCGTCCGCCCTACAGGTCCTGAAACCGTCGACATTGAAATCGGCTACATCTTTCATCCGTCAGCCCTCGAAGATCCGCTCTTCGAGCAGAAGATGGCGTTGTCGGATGCGGGTGTCCAGGTCTTTGTCGATCAGGACCAGGACGCCACAGCGAAAGTCCAGCGGGGATTGCGCTCTCGCTTCGCACCGCGTGGCCGGTACTCATGGCAAGAGGAAAGCCACATCCAGTTCAACCGATGGCTGGTTCAGCGCTACCGCTCGCATGCCGCGACGGCGCCCTGAGCTCGTCGGTGATGATTAATCAATAGCAAGCAAGACAACTAGGAACAAGGGGAGCCATGAAAATCAACCAGAAGCAAACAGGGCGGCGTGGGGCAATTGCGTTGTGCGTGTCATTGGCATTGGTCGCGGCTGCGTGCGGCAGCGATGAAGCAGCCGAACCAGAGCCTGTCGTCACCGAAGCCGAAGCCGAAGCAGCGCCAGTCGAAGAGGCGCCTGCCGAAGAGACCGCAGAAGAACCCGTAGAAACGCCTGCCGAAGAACCTGCGGAAGAACCTGAGACCGACGCGATTGTTGCGGCGTTCGACGCCAACGGCGATGGCACAGTGACGATCGGTGTTGCCGCGGCGGGGCCGCGCGACGACAACGGCTACTACCAGTCGTTGGTCAACTTCGCTGAGAAGTACTCGAGCGAAAATGGGTTTGCTCCACCGATCGTGAGCGACAACATCGGACCGGCTGAGGCAGCACAAGCCCTGGCTGACCTCGCTCAGCAGGGCGTCGACATCTTGATGGTCGGTGCCAGCGAGATCGCTGAGCCGCTGCCTGATCTCACCGAGCAGTTCCCGGACATTTTCTGGTACTGCAACTGCGGTGCGGGTTTCCAAGAACTGCCAGGTCTCGCGCAGGCCACCGACTGGGGCGCTGCGGTGCACTACTCGGCCGGGGTCGCCATGGGCGCAATCTTGAAAGAGCAAGGAAGCACGACTTCGGTCTTCCTCGGATGCTGTGACATCAATTTCGAGATCGAGGCCTACCAGGCAACGTTGTATGGAATCCAGTCAGTCGATCCGAGTTTCACGATGGAGTACGTCGGTACGGGTGACTTCGAGTTCGACTTTGACAACTCGGCGAACGCCACCGCTGCGCTGACCAACGCAAAGGCGAACGGCGCCACGTTGGCATACGCCTACCTCGGTGGGGCCCTCGACCCGGTCGGCCAACTCGCCACCGATGAAGGTATGGCGGTCTTCGCCGCCGGCCCGGCCGACGCGTGTGAACGTGACATCCCCTGGACCGGCAGTGTCGTCTTCGACGGAGGTGTCTATGCATCGCAGGCGCTGACGCTGATCATCGACGGTGAACTCAGCGAAGGTTCGACGTACCAGTTCCCGACCCAGGCCGGGCTGAACGGCGCGCTGCTCTGTAATCCGTCGGCTGAGGCTGCCGCTGCTGTTGATGGAGCATTCGGGTTGCTCGCGTCGTTCGACGAAGCGCTGTACGCCGACCTCGGCGCGATCTCTGGGGCCGCATACGGCGGCTGATGACACCTAGTTCCACAGGTCGGAACGGTGCGGACCCCGACGTGGGGTCCGCACCGGCTGTCGACCTCAGAAAAATTACGAAACGCTTTGGTGCGGTCACCGCGTGTGATGGTGTTGATCTCGCGCTTCGACGCGGGCGCATTCACGGGATTCTTGGCGAGAACGGGGCGGGTAAGTCGACGTTGATGAAGATGCTCATCGGCCTCGTGCTTCCCGACGAAGGCACGATCTACATCGATGGCATCCAGCAACACATCCACAGCCCGCATGACGCTTCGAGGCTGGGCCTCGGCATGGTACATCAACACTTCAGCCTCGTTGAGGCGTTGACCGTCTGGGAAAATGTCGCACTCGGTGAAACTGGTCGACTCGATCCAACCGCGATTCGCAACCGGATCGGTGACATCGCCGATCAATACGGCCTCGTCATCGAGCCCGACGCGCAGGTTGGCAACCTGACCGCTGGTCTTCGTCAGCGGGTCGAGATCATCAAATGTCTGCGGCGCGATCCCAGCATCGTGATCTTCGACGAGCCCACGTCGGTGCTCACTCCGGAAGAATCCATTCAACTTTTTGACTCACTCCGCCAGGTCGTGGCAGATGAGGGTCGTGCAGTGGTGCTGGTGAGTCACAAGCTCGACGAGATGCTGCATGCCGCCGATGACATTTCGATCATGCGCCAGGGCGTCGTCGTTGATCGCCTGCTGGCCAGCGATGCCGATGCCCCAACACTTGCACGTGGCATGGTCGGCCGTGATGTGTCGTTGCGCTCCGAGCGGGCCGCACTCGGTCTACTCGCGGTCGATGATGCGCCGGCGGCGGTGCACGACGATCAGGTCGGTGACGTTGTGCTCAGCATCAGCGGAGCGACGCTCCGCGGCGCCAGCGGAGTCCACGCGCTCAACGGTCTGTCACTCGAATTGCGGGCGGGGGAGATCGTCGGAGTTGCAGGCGTCGAGGGCAACGGCCAACGCGAGCTCGGCGACTTACTGTCGAGTCTGATATCGCTCGATGCAGGGTCGGTCAGCGTGAACGGCCGACGAATCCCCGACGGTCGATCGGGAGCGATGGCCAAGGCTGGCATCGGCGTCATCCCAGAAGACCGCCATGACAGCGGTGTCGTGCTCGACATGACGGTCGCAGAAAATCTGGTCTTGGTCGATCAGTCGAACGTTTCCCATCGTGGCCTGATTGACCAACACGCGCTCGAAGCGTTCGCGACCGAGATGATCGAACAATTCGGGATTCTGTGCGCTGGGCCTGACGCTCCGATGTGGTCGCTCTCCGGTGGCAACCAGCAACGGGTCGTCCTCGCTCGCGAGCTCGCACAGCACCCTCTGGTGCTGGTTGCTGCCCAGCCAACTCGCGGCCTCGACGTCGGAGCAATCGAGTACATGGGTGACCGGCTGACGGCGGCGGCCGCGGCAGGCGTCGCCGTGCTGCTGATCTCCAGCGAACTCGAAGAGATCCTCGACCTGTCGCATCGAATCGTCGTGATGCACTCCGGTCGCATCGTCGGTGAATTCGATCGATCTGACGTCGATCTCGAACGGCTCGGACTACTCATGGGCGGAGCGGCGACGTGAGCGACGCGACGACGTCCAGGCAAGGCGCCCGAGTTGGTGAGTGGTTCGCCCTCTACGGGCTGAGTGTGCTCGCAGCTCTGCTCCTGTCGGCGCTACTCGTTGAAGCGACGGGAGGAGATTGGCGCCCGGTGGTCAGCGCGCTCCTCGATGGCAGCTTGCGTCAGCCTGGTCGATGGGGGGAAACCCTCGGCACTGCAGCTCCGATGTTGCTCGTTGCGGTTGGCACAATCGTCTCTGGCAAGGCTGGGCTCGTCAACATCGGCCAGGAAGGCCAATTGTTTGTTGGCGCGGCGTTCGCGACCTATTTCGGCTTTCTCGTCGGCGGGCCTGGGCCGTTCAACCTGGTGATCATTGTGCTGTTCGGGGCGATTGGCGGAGCACTGTGGGCAGGCGTCGCTGCGCTGCTCAAGTTCTGGCGCAATGTGCCCGAGGTGTTGTCGACTCTGCTCCTCGTGGCTGTCGGCGGACAGGTGGTCGCCTACGGACTGAGCCAATCGTGGTTGCTCCTTGCGCCGCTTGGGGATCGCGGCAACCGCAATCAAGTCAGCCAGCAGTTCGCAAAAGACAATCGTCTTCCCAGCCCTGAAGTGTTCGGCAACAGGATTCCGTTGGCAGTCGTGATCGGTGTCGTGTCGGCGATTGTGGTCAGTGCGGTCCTCGCGCGGACGGTGTGGGGATTCCGTCTGCGGATGCTCGGGCGAAATCCGCGTGCGGCGCAGCGATCGGGTGTGTCCCAAACTGGCTACGGCGTTTCGGCGCTGATGATCAGTGGCGCTTTCGCTGGCCTGGCCGGAGCGGTCATGCTCGCGGGTGGCGGGTTCGCCTTCGGCAACTATCAACTCGTTCCCGGATTCGCCACGAACATTGGTTGGACCGGGCTGCTCGTTGCACTGGTTGCTCGGGAGAAAGCACTCGTTGCGATTCCGGTCGCGTTTGTGTTCGCCGGCTTACGGACCGGTTCGAGCTTCGTTGGTTCCACAGGTGTCGAGGGTCGGATCACCGATGTCATCCAAGGGTTCTTGGTGCTGGCGTTGCTGGTTCCGCCCGCCGTGATGTTCATTCGTGATCGCCGGCGAGCCCAAGCTGCGGCCGCGGAGAGGGTGTAACGATGTTCGGATTCTCCGAGGCGATCACCGCCATCGTTTCCAGCGAATCGACTTATATCAACGGGGCGCTGTTCGCGGCATTTCTCGCCTTCGCGGCATCAGGCGAGTGGGTTG